>UOFC01000026.1_pt1 | contig 23616 bp, 23 predicted proteins | sample 1988771 | NCBI WGS metagenome assembly UOFC01 (sample SAMEA4712195, study PRJEB27164) | hydrothermal vent metagenome | biome: marine basaltic hydrothermal vent biome; feature: marine hydrothermal vent; material: mineral | place: Pacific Ocean | collected 2011-06-14/2011-07-23 | depth 1719 m | reverse complement strand
GTGAAAAATTTGTGCGAGGGGTCAATGAGGCAATTGAGAGGCAGTGTCCATTTATCTGCTTTTCAGCCAGTGGCGGAGCAAGAATGCAGGAAGCGTTGTTTTCGTTAATGCAGATGGCGAAAACCAGCGCCGCTTTGGGGCGTTTACGAGCGAAGGGGTTGCCGTATATTTCAGTGTTAACGGATCCAACAATGGGTGGCGTGTCGGCCAGTTTTGCGATGTTAGGTGATTTGAATGTAGCGGAACCAAAGGCATTGATTGGATTTGCAGGGCCACGAGTGATTGAACAAACCGTACGTGAAACCTTGCCAGAAGGGTTTCAACGTAGTGAGTTCTTATTAGAGCATGGCGCCATTGATCAGATTATTCATCGCCATCATTTAGCGGGTGAATTATCGACTATTTGCAGTATGTTGATGCATCGCACCAATACCTTGGCTGAAGTGATTGAACCTGAATTAGTGTAGGGTTCATAGAAAGTATCTATTTTTTATGACTATTCCAAATCGTCAATCCAGTTTAAAGCAGTGGATTGATTGGCTACTCTATCTACACACCGAAGAAATTGATCTTGGATTGGATCGTATTCGAGTTGTGGCTAAAGCGATGCAACTGCTTCGTCCAGCGCCTATTGTGATTAGTGTGGCAGGAACCAATGGAAAAGGATCCAGTGTTGCAATGCTGGTTGCCATTTTACAGGCAGCAGGGTATCGGGTCGGTGCTTATACGTCGCCGCATATTCTGTATTTTAATGAACGCATTCAAATGAATGGACAGCCCGTTAGTGATGCGCTTATTACCAATGCATTTTCTCAAATTGAAGCGGCACGAGGAAGCACTAAATTAACCTATTTTGAATTTGCGACGTTGGCTGGATTGAATATTTTTAAACAGTCTAATTTAGATGTTGTGGTATTGGAAGTGGGCTTGGGCGGTCGTTTGGATGCGGTGAATGTGGTGGATGCCGATGCCGCATTAATTACTGCCATTGGTGTGGATCATATAGAGTGGTTAGGCAGTGATCGCAGTGTGATCGCCACTGAAAAAGCAGGGATTATGCGTACTGGAAAGCCTGCTATCTGCTCGGAAGGGGCACCACCTGAGAGTTTACAGGCGTATGCAGAACAACGCTCTATACCATTATTGCAATTAAATAAAGATTTTAAACTAGAGATTTTGGACAAAGGGTGGTCTATTATTCCTCTATCAGAGCGTGGAATGATTTGGTCGAAAATGAATTTAAAATTTTTCCCCCCCCCCTCTTTAAAAGGCACGTTTCAAATACAGAATGCTGCAGGTGTGGTGGTGACCCTTCTGTCTTTGGCCGAACAATTAAACATTCAAAAAGAAGCCGTGTGCACTGGGCTTCAGCAAGTAAAGCATTTGGGACGGTTGGACTCTTTTTTACATCAGGGACAAGCTTGGTTAGTGGATGTGGCACATAACCCACAGTCCTCTCAGGCATTGGCAGATTATTTAAGACAACAACAGATGGGCAATAAAATGAGGCGTTATACTGCTATTTTTTCTGTGTTGAATGATAAAGATGCTTTGCCAATGATTCAAAAAATTGCGCCTTTTATTCAAAATTGGTTGATTACTGATCTAGCGATTCCTCGTGCTACATCCATTAAGGATTTGGTGGCACTATTAAATGCCGCGGGTGTGGCAGACAAACATATTTTAGTGCAAAATTCGATTCAGCAAGCGGTGAAGGTCGCGCAAGCACATACTGAGAAGTCGATTTTAGTGTGGGGTTCTTTTTTTACGGTTTCGCAAGTTTACAGTTGTTTGGAGCAAGATTAAGTCGTGATGAGCAAAGCAGATGGATGAGGTAAGTAAGTTTCGATTGACGGGCGCGATTATTTGGTTGATGCTATTGGTTATATTGGTTCCGTTTTGGTTTGGTGAGCCTGTTCATTTTAAGCCTGAAGGGTATGCTCAACCTGAAAAGTCAGCAGAACGCCCATTGGTAGAACAAGTTTATATGTTGCCTAAGCAGACTCAACAACCAAAAACGTCTATGGTTCAAGAAAAAAAAGTGATCATAAATAAAAAAATAACCACTTCAGAACAGAAAGAATCTAAAGGTTTATGGATTGTTAAAATAGCAACTTATGAAAATATTAAAGAGGCAAATGACTTGTTAGGTCGCCTGGATGAAAAATATGATGTAACGATTAAAGAATTTAAAAAAAATGGTATGTATTCGGTGAGAGTAGGGCCTTATTCTTCGAAAGCGAAAGCGGAAAAAAATAAACAAAAATTGGATAAAATGTTGCGCCTTCAATCAGAGGTTGTACAGTTACCTTAATTCTTAGGAGGCTGTCTGAGAATGAAAGTTTGAATGAATTATTTAAAGTGATAGAGGGTGTATTAGACATGTGCGGAATTGTTGGGATTGTATCGGCAAGTGGTCAAGCAGTAAATCAGGAAATTTATGATGCATTAACCGTTTTGCAACACCGTGGACAGGATGCCGCAGGAATTGTGACCAGTGAGGAGGGGCGTTTTTTTCAACGCAAAGACAATGGCTTGGTAAAAGATGTTTTTCGTACCCGTCATATGCGAGATTTACGTGGTAGTATCGGTATTGGTCATGTTCGTTATCCAACGGCGGGTTCTTCTTCGAGCGCTGAAGCTCAGCCATTTTACGTCAACTCTCCTTACGGTATTGCCATGGGGCATAATGGCAATTTAACCAATGCGGATAAATTAGCACAAGAAATTTATCGTCAAGATTTACGTCATTTAAATACCAATTCGGATTCGGAAGTGTTATTGAACGTGTTTGCGCATGAATTGATGCAACAAAAAAAATTATTTATTGACTATGAAGATGTTTTTAATGCAGTTAGAACATTGCATAAGCGGGTTCGTGGTGGCTATGCGGCCGTTGGGGTTATTTCTGGTTTTGGACTGGTTGCTTTTCGTGATCCATTTGGTTTACGTCCAGTGGTGGTCGGTAAACGTGAAACCCCTGACGGTATTGATTACATGGTGGCTTCCGAGTCGGTTGCCATTACAGGACTGGGGTTTACTTTAGAGAAGGATTTAGCGCCTGGTGAAGCGGTTGTAATTACTGAAAAGGGTGAGATTTCGTATCAGCAATGTGCTGAAAACCCGACTTTATCGCCTTGTATCTTTGAATTTGTTTATTTTGCTCGTCCAGATTCGATGATTGATAATATCTCTGTTTACAAGTCTCGTCTACGCATGGGGGAAAAATTAGCAGATAAAATTTTAACAGAGTGGCATGAACATGATATTGATGTAGTGATGCCAATTCCTGATACCAGTCGAACTTCTGCACTGGAACTGGCTTTTCGTTTGGGTACGCCTTATCGAGAGGGTTTTATTAAAAACCGTTATATTGGGCGAACGTTTATTATGCCGGGACAGCAATTACGGAAAAAGTCAGTGCGTCAAAAACTCAATGCAATTGATTTAGAGTTTGAAGGTAAAACGGTTTTATTGGTGGATGATTCGATTGTTCGAGGAACCACATCCGCTCAGATTGTTGAAATGGCTAGAGAAGCAGGCGCTAAAAAAGTTTATTTTGCTTCTGCAGCACCTGCGGTGCGTTATCCGTATGTTTATGGTATTGATATGCCATCGCCTACGGAATTGGTTGCGCATAACCGTACCACAGAAGAGATTGCAGAGGTGATTGGGGCAGATAAACTCATTTATCAAGACATTGATGATCTCATTCAATCTGTTCGTGTGGGCAATCCTTCAATCAAGACATTTGATACCTCCTGTTTTACGGGTGTTTATGCCACAGGGGATATTACATCTGAGTATTTGGCCTCCATTGATTCGGCACGTAATGACGACGCACAAACGTCTAAAAAACCACAGGGTCAAGAGACAGTTGGTATTTATAACGGCGCTTAGAGCGTACTTAGAGAATAATTATGCAATCATTTGATATTAAAACCTTAGCCATTCGTGCAGGATACGAACAGACGCACGAGCAAGAGAACAGCGAAGCCATTTTTCCCACGTCCAGTTTTCGTTATGAATCTGCGGCACAAGCTGCGGCACGCTTTAGCGGTGAGGAGAAAGGAAACGTTTACTCTCGATTTACCAACCCAACCGTGCGTACCTTTGAAAATCGCCTTGCACTTATGGAAGGTGGAGAGTCTTGTGTGGCAACTGCTTCGGGTATGTCGGCTATTTTATCGACGTTTATGGCGTTGTTGGAGCAAGGCGATCATGTGGTGTCATCACAAAGTATTTTTGGCACGACGAAGGTATTATTTAATAAGTATTTGGCCAAGTTTGGTATTGAGGTAACGTTTGTTTCGCAAACAGATATTGCGACATGGCAAGAAGCGATTCAGCCCAATACCAAGGCCTTTTTTTTAGAAACACCCTCCAACCCTCTAACGGAGGTAGCGGATTTAGCTAAGCTTGGTGCGTTAGCCAAGCAGTGTGATAGTTTATTGATTGTCGATAATTGTTTTTGTACTCCTGTGTTACAGCGTCCTTTAGAGCAAGGAGCGGATATTGTGATTCATTCGGCGACTAAATTTTTAGACGGTCAAGGCCGTGGTATTGGTGGTGCGGTGATTGGCTCTGAAGCGGTGGTTGAGGAACTTGTTCGAGGTTTTATGCGTACCGCAGGGCCAAGCATGAGTCCGTTTAATGCATGGATATTTTTAAAAGGTCTGGAAACCTTGCCTATTCGAATGGCAGCACACTGCCAAAATGCACGGCTTTTGGCCGAGTGGTTATCAGAGCACCCTGCGGTAGAGCAAGTTTTTTATCCAGGTTTAACCTCGCATCCTCAGTATGATTTAGCTTGTAAGCAACAGTCTTCTGGTGGTGGTTTATTAAGCTTTAGAGTGACAGGGGGGCAAAAAGAGGCGTGGTCGGTGATTGATCAAACTCAGATGTTATCCATTACTGCGAATTTGGGAGATGTAAAAACCAGTATTACTCACCCAGCGACTACGACCCATTGTCGAGTAGAACCAGCGGATCGTTTGGAAGCAGGCGTGACGGATAATTTAGTTAGAATTTCTGTGGGTTTGGAGTCAATTGAAGACATTATAGCCGATTTGGCGAAAGGTTTAGATCGGTTGCCTTAGTTTCTGGGAAGGGGAAGCTCTGTTTCTTCCTTTTGGCGGTAGATGACACAAATTTTACCAATGGATTGCACTAATAGCGCCTCTGTTTGATTAATGATGTGTTGTACGATCTCTTGACGTTCATCACGGTCGCCGAAGGCAATTTTGATTTTAAGAATTTCATGATGTTCGAGTGTGCTTTCCAGTTCTTCCATTAAATTTTTTGTGATACCATTTGAGCCAATTATGATCATAGGATTTAAACCGTGTGCAATGCCACGAAGGTATTTTTTTTGATTGTTTGAAAGTTTTTCAGGTTGGCTCATTGAATATTCCAGTCAGCGTTATTATTAAAGTAATCCATATATTGTAGTAGAAAATTTATTATGGCGAGAAGTAAATCAAGTGATGGGTGGCTAAAAGAACATTTTAATGACCCCTATGTGCAAAAAGCAAGGCAAGAGGGATGGCGCTCACGAGCGGTTTACAAGCTACAAGAAATTGATAAGAAAGATGGTTTGTTTAAATCAGGAATGTGTGTGGTTGACTTGGGTGCGGCTCCAGGAGGCTGGTCACAGTGGACAACGCATAAGGTTGGTGTCAAAGGAGAGGTTTTTGCCTTGGATATTCTACCCGTAGAGCCGTTTGCGGGTGTCACTTTTATACAGGGCGATTTTAGAGAGGATGATGTGTATAACGCTTTGCTTGCTTCACTTGGTAGGCGCGATGTGGATGTGGTGATTTCAGACATGGCTCCGAACATGAGTGGTAATAAAGGCATTGATATTCCACGAGCAATGTATCTGGTTGAGCTGTGTGTTGACTTGGCGGATCAAGTCTTGAAAAAAAATGGAGACCTATTAATGAAAGTGTTTCAAGGTGAAGGGTATGATCAACTTTTGGCGACGTTAAGGTTAAAATATAAAAAAATTATTACGAGAAAGCCCAATGCATCACGAGCAAGAAGTAGGGAGATATACTTGTTGGCTCGGGGTAAAAAGTAATGGAGGATTGAGATTGCTCTGGCATAAGATATTTTTATAAAGAATTGTGTTAAAGTAATCGGCTTGTGTTTTTAGGTTAATAAATGGTTAAGGGTAGCCAATGAATAATGATATGTTAAAGAATATGTTGATCTGGGCAGTTGCAGCAATGGTGCTGATGTCTGTGTTTAATCACTTTAGTGGACAGGGCAGTGCTACATCCAGTCGTATTGATTATTCTGATTTTATTGACCAAATACATCAAGGACAAGTGAGTCAGGTTTCTATTGAAGGACCGACCATTCGTGGAGTGTATACCGATGGCAAAGCCTTTACAACGTATAACCCAGGTGATCCAGGTTTGATGGGCGATTTGTTGGATAATCGTGTAAAAGTAAGTGCAAAACCACCTGAAAAACAAAGCATTTTAATGCAGATATTTATCTCTTGGTTCCCTATGCTGTTATTGATTGGGGTTTGGATTTTCTTTATGAAGTCGATGGGCGGTGGTATGGGCGGCAAAGGTGGTCCAATGTCCTTTGGTAAGAGTAAAGCCAAAATGCTGAGTGATGAGCAAATTAAAGTGACGTTGGATGATGTCGCCGGAGCCGATGAAGCGAAGCAAGAAGTGGGGGAGATTGTCGATTTCTTAAAAGATCCCGGGAAGTATCAAAGTTTAGGCGGAAATATTCCACGAGGCGTATTGATGGTAGGTCCGCCAGGTACGGGTAAAACCTTGTTAGCAAAAGCCATTGCTGGAGAAGCGAAAGTTCCTTTCTTTACTATTTCAGGATCGGATTTTGTTGAAATGTTTGTTGGTGTGGGTGCATCACGTGTTAGAGATATGTTTGAACAAGCGAAAGCCCATGCACCTTGTATTATTTTTATTGATGAAATTGATGCGGTGGGCCGTAGTCGTGGTTCAGGAATGGGCGGTGGTAATGATGAGCGTGAGCAAACATTAAACCAGTTGTTGGTTGAGATGGATGGGTTTGAGGGTAATGAAGGGGTGATTGTCATTGCCGCAACGAACCGTGCAGATGTTCTGGATACTGCATTGTTGCGTCCTGGACGCTTTGATCGTCAAGTATCGGTCGGTTTGCCTGATATTAAAGGACGTGAGCAGATTTTGAAAGTGCATATGCGTAAGGTGCCTTTGTCGGATGATGTTAAGCCTGCCTATATTGCACGAGGTACGCCAGGATTTTCGGGGGCGGATTTAGCGAATCTAGTTAATGAGGCGGCTCTGTTTGCTGCTCGAAACAATGATAAGTTGGTGACGCAAAAGCACTTTGAACAAGCCAAAGATAAAATCTTGATGGGTGTTGAGCGTAAAAGTATGATTATGAACGATAAGGAACGTCGTATGACGGCCTATCATGAAGCGGGTCATGCAATTGTTGGTTATTTGGTGCCTGAGCATGACCCTGTGTATAAAGTGAGTATTATGCCTAGAGGTCGTGCTTTAGGAGTGACGATGTATCTTCCAGAAGAGGACTCTTACAGTTACAGTAAACAGAAGTTAGAGAGTCAGTTATCCAGCTTGTATGGTGGGCGTGTTGCAGAAGAGCAGGTTTATGGTTCAGACTTGGTGACCACGGGCGCGAGTAATGATATTGAACGTGCTACGCATATTGCGCGTAATATGGTGACTAAATGGGGCTTATCAGATAATTTAGGTCCGTTATTATATGAAGAGGAAGATAATGGTTTTATGGGGAGTTCCCGTAATGCGAATGTCTCAGAAGAGATTTCTAAGTCGATTGATGTTGAGATTCGTAATTTGATTGATCGTAACTATAAACGCGCTCAAGATGTTTTAAAAGAACATGCTGATAAATTAGAAGTTATGGCGGATACATTAATGGAATTTGAAACCATTGATGCGGCTCAAATTAAAAATATTATGGAAGGTTTGCCTCCTGGGAGACCTAAAGATTGGGATGTGTCTGATGATGAAGATTCGGGCTTGTCTGCTGAGAATGCTACTGTAAAAACGTCAGAAGATAAAAAATCTGATGACTCTGTTTCAGATGATATGAGTGGTGATAGCGCTTCTGAGCAGGGTGAGCCAAAGTTGCATTAACATTAAATTATTTTATTGTAACTATTCGGTGTAATTTGGTGAGCTGAGAATCGTTACGTTTTATTTTTGTAGAAAAACCCTGCTGATGCGGGGTTTTTTTAATTTAGGTTACTGATGTTTAGTATTCGGGCGTTTATTCATGAAAAAATGCAGCAACAGGAAGGGATGCCCGTTGTTATGGGTATATTGAATGTTACGCCAGATTCTTTTTCAGATGGTGGTCAATTTGTTAACTCTTCTGCGATGGAAAAGCAAGTGCTTAACATGTTGGCAAGCGGGGTAGATGTAATTGATGTTGGTGGGGAATCAACGCGTCCTGGAGCCAAAAAAGTGGTTTTAGCAGAGGAGTTGGAGCGTGTTATTCCTGTTATTGAGTGGATAACAGAACGTTTTGATACGGTTGTTTCTGTGGACACTTATAAAGTAGAGGTGATGCAGGAAGCGATTGATTGCGGTGCAAAGATGATTAATGATGTGAATGCTCTGCGTGCAAAAGGGGCGATTGATGTTGTGGCGACTTCAGGTGTTTCTGTTTGCTTGATGCATAAACAGGGTGATTTTTCAACGATGCAGGAGTTACCTTTTTATAAGGATGTACTGTTAGAGGTGCGTTGCTTTTTATTAGAGCGAGCTGGTCAGTGTGAGGCATTGGGGATAGAAAAAAATAAAATTATGTTGGATCCTGGTTTTGGTTTTGGTAAAACTTTGGCACATAATGAAGTTTTATTTCAAAATTTGGAGGTATTTACTTCTTTAAAGTACCCTGTGTTGGTTGGCGTTTCCAGAAAAAAAATGATTGCAGAAATTGTTAATACATCATCCATGTTGGATCGCGTTAGTGGCAGTGTTTCTGCGGCAGTATTAGCCGTTTTGAAGGGGGCTAAAGTTGTACGGGTTCACGATGTTAAAGAGACGGTGGATGCTTTAAAGGTAACCATGCGTCTTATGTAATGAAGTCTTTAAAAAAGGCTTCGTAGAATGTAACGACTCAGCCAGCCCCAAACATGATCTTTTTTTGGAGCGACCTGAGCTGCTACTTTATATTGACTACTCGCCGAGTAGTTGCCATAGAATAAAATAAAGTTAAAGTGTTAGGTAAAGTAAAGTGATGCAAAAAAAATATTTTGGAACGGATGGTATTCGTAATCGTGTTGGCAGAGGAATGATTAGCCCCGATCAGGTACTAAAGTTGGGGTGGGCAACGGGTAAGATTATGAAGGAACGGGGAGAGTCCTCCGTGATGATTGGTAAAGATACTCGTATTTCTGGTTATATGTTTGAATCTGCTTTAGAGGCTGGGTTTATTGCAGCTGGGATTGATGTTTTATTGTTGGGGCCAATGCCAACACCAGCTGTTGCCTACTTGACTCAAACGTTTCATGCGGATGCGGGGGTTGTAATTAGTGCATCACATAATCCACATTATGATAATGGTATTAAGTTTTTTTCGGCTTCAGGTAAGAAAGTAAGCGATGAAATAGAGTTGGCTATTGAATGTATGTTTGAGCAAAAAATTGAGGTAGTTTCATCGGAACAACTTGGTAAGGCTAAAAGAATTGGAGACGCGGCTGGGCGTTATATTGAGTTTTGTAAAAGTACTTATACAGCAAAAAAGAAGCTTGAAGGTTTAAAAATTGTCTTGGATTGCGCACATGGGGCGACTTATCATATAGCGCCGAATGTATTTACAGAGTTGGGTGCGGAGGTGGTTGTGATTGGTGCAGAACCTGATGGTGTTAATATTAATGAAGGATGTGGCGCAACAAATTTGGAGGCTCTTCGAAAAAAGGTATTGCACTGTTCTGCAGATTTAGGCATTGCTTTTGATGGTGATGGCGATCGTGTAATGATAGTGGATGAAGGTGGACAGGTGTTAGATGGTGATGCCATTCTTTATGTTTTAGCCACAGCAGAACGGCATTCTTTATCATCGGTATCGGGTACGGTCATGAGTAATCTTGGATTGGAAAATGCATTGAAGCAAAAGGGCATTACACTGCATCGTACTTTGGTTGGAGATCGCTATGTGATGGCGAGCTTGCTTGAAAATGATTTGTGTTATGGTGCAGAGCCTTCAGGGCACGTATTGTGTCTTGATAAAACAACGACGGGAGATGGTATTATTGCCGCATTGCAAGTGTTGACAGTGATGATGGATTCTGGTCAAGGCTTAGCTCAGTTAAGGCAAGGGTTGGATATGTACCCTCAGGTGTTAAAAAATGTGCCTGTTGAATGTTCTGAAGGGGTTGATGAAAATGCGTTGCTTCAATCAAAAGTCATGTTTTTTGAAAATTTGATGGGAGATTCTGGGCGAATTTTGATTCGAGCTTCAGGAACAGAGCCTTTAATTAGGGTAATGGTTGAAGGGAAAGAGTTAAATGTAGTGGAAAAAGTAGCTATTGAGTTAGTTAATTTAGTTAAATCAGAATTTTCGTGAAATTTCAAGATTGTTTTTATTGCAATAAACCGCTAATATTGTGGAAATTTTGTGTCGGAGAATATCAATGAGAAAACCATTTGTTGCAGGTAACTGGAAAATGCATGGTTCAAAAGCTTCTATTTTGAACTTAGTTACAGGGTTGAATGCAAAGGCTGGAGAACTTAAAGGGGTGGATGTGGCTATTTGTCCACCGTCACTTTATATTGACTTTACCAAACGTAGTTTATCAACTAATGCCATTGCAATTGGGGCTCAAAATATGGCGGAAGAGCCGCACCAGGGTGCTTTTACAGGTGAGGGTTCGGCCTCAATGTTAAAGGATCTTGGCTGTCGTTATGTTATTTTAGGTCACTCTGAGCGCCGTGCTATTTACGGTGAAACAAGCTCTGAAATAGCCAATAAAGTTCAAGTTGCTCTGGATGCTGCTATTACACCTATATTGTGTGTTGGTGAAACGCTTCAAGAAAGAAAATCGGGCGTAATGGAATCAGTTGTCTCTGAGCAGTTAGATGCGGTTTTGGATTTGGTTGGTATTGCTGCGTTTAAAGAGGTTGTAATTGCTTATGAACCCGTGTGGGCAATTGGAACGGGTGTGACGGCTTCTCCTGAACAGGCACAAGAAGTTCACGCTTTTATCCGAGCTAAGTTGTCGAAGTTGGATGCGAATGTGGCGGCTGGTGTTGTGATTCAGTATGGTGGAAGTGTTAAACCTGGTAACGCAAAAGAATTATTTGGACAACCTGATATTGATGGGGGTCTGATTGGTGGTGCATCACTTGATGCAGATGACTTTATTGCAATTTGTAAGGCGGCGGAAATTTAATGTTTGAAATTATTTTAACAGTGCATATTATCATTGCATTTTTATTAATTACTTTGGTGCTGTTGCAACATGGTAAAGGGGCGGATGCTGGAGCAAATTTTGGCGGTGGTGGCTCTTCCCAATCCGTTTTTGGAAGTGGTGGTACGGCAACATTTTTATCGAGAATAACCGCGGTTGTTGCAACGCTCTTCTTTGTGACCAGTTTGACGTTAGCTTACCTTGCGAGTCAGCAAGCTAAAGGCTACCAAAGTGTGGCAAAAGAAGCGGTGGAAAGCCAAATAACAGAAAATCCTGATGTACCTGTTGTTCCAAACTGATTATTTTAATGACTTTAATTATGCCGATGTGGTGAAATTGGTAGACACGCTACCTTGAGGGGGTAGTGGCGCAAGCTGTGCCGGTTCGACTCCGGCCATCGGCACCATATAATACGGTTGTAGATGTACGCTACAACTGTTCATTTAATGCTAGACGAGGTCAACACCCATGCTAGAAAATTATCTTCCGGTCCTGGTTTTTATTGTGCTAGGCGCATTGTTCGGCGTAGGCCCTATTTTAATTGGCTATTTAATGGGGCCGCAAAAGCCCAATTCTGAAAAAAATTCACCTTATGAATGTGGCTTTGAAGCATTTGAAGATTCACGAATGAAGTTTGATGTGCGTTTTTATCTGGTTGCTATTTTGTTTATTATTTTTGATTTAGAAATTGCCTTTTTATTTCCTTGGGCAGTCTCTCTCGATGAAATTGGAACCTTTGGCTTGCTAGGTATGGGGGTATTCTTATTACTTTTGGTGGTTGGTTTTATCTATGAGTGGAGAAAAGGAGCGCTTGAATGGGAGTAGAAGGCGTTTTAAAAGAGGGGGTGGTTACCACTTCTGCGGATAAGTTGATTAACTGGGCTCGAACAGGTTCGTTGTGGCCGATGACATTTGGTTTGGCCTGTTGTGCCGTAGAGATGATGCACGCGGGGGCTTCTCGTTACGATTTAGATCGTTTTGGTATTATTTTTCGTCCCAGTCCTAGGCAGTCCGATGTGATGGTGGTTGCAGGAACGTTGGTGAATAAAATGGCGCCAGCACTTCGTAAGGTTTATGACCAGATGGCAGAACCTAGATGGGTTATCTCGATGGGGTCTTGTGCTAATGGTGGCGGTTATTATCACTATTCTTATGCGGTTGTTCGAGGCTGTGATCGTATCGTTCCTGTCGATGTGTATGTACCTGGTTGTCCGCCAACAGCGGAAGCGTTGTTGTATGGAATTATCCAGTTGCAAAATAAAATTAAACGTACCAATACCATTGCGCGTTAACCTTAGAACGATAGAGTAGTTTTATTATGAAGCAGTCTGTACTAGATTTACAAAACAAAATTACTGAGGTGCTTGGTGCGGATGTACTGACCTCTGAGATTCATTTTGATGAACTTACCATAGAGTTGCCTTCATCAACCGCGTTGTCTGCTTTTCAGACATTAAAAGACTCCTTGGGGTTCGAACAGTTAATTGACCTTTGTGGTGTCGATTATTTGGATTATGGTCAGGCAAACTGGGAAACCATGACGGCTGTGAATACGGGCTTTAGTCGTGGTGTGTTTGACTTTGAACAAGATGAGTCGAATGATGTGTTGGATATGAAACGACGTTTTGCAGTGGTTTATCATCTGCTTTCTGTTCAAAATAACCTTCGTGTTCGAGTGAAGGTTTATCCAGAGTCAACTGCGATGCCAATAGTCGATAGTGTTATTGAAGTTTGGAATTGTGCTAATTGGTTTGAGCGAGAGGCATTTGATCTGTTTGGTATCTTGTTTAAAGGTCACCCTGATCTTCGTCGGATTTTGACTGATTATGGTTTTATCGGCCACCCTCTGAGAAAAGATTTTCCATTAACTGGACATGTCGAAATGCGCTACGATGTTGATAAAGGTCGAGTGGTATATGAGCCTGTCACCATTGAAAATAGAGTCAATGTTCCAAGAGTGATTCGTAAGCAATCACCTGAAAACGTGTAATTAGGAATAAGAAATGCCTGAAATTCGTAACTATACCCTTAACTTTGGTCCACAGCATCCCTCGGCGCATGGCGTATTGCGCTTAGTATTGGAGTTGGATGGTGAAACCATAGTTCGTTCTGATCCTCATATTGGCTTGTTGCACCGTGGCACAGAAAAACTGATTGAGTATAAGCCCTATAATCAGTCTATTGGCTATATGGATCGTCTTGATTATGTGTCGATGATGAGCAATGAACATGCGTATGTGATGGGCATTGAAAAAATGTTGGGCATTGAGGTGCCAGAACGAGCGCAGTATATTCGAGTGATGTTTGATGAAATCACTCGAATATTGAATCATTTAATGTGGCTAGGTGCGCATGCACTGGATATTGGTGCGATGACTGTTTTCTTATACGCTTTTAGAGAGCGTGAAGATCTTATGGACTGCTATGAGGCCGTTTCGGGTGCTCGTATGCATGCAACGTATTATCGTCCAGGGGGTGTGTATCGCGATTTACCCGATACCATGGCCAAAAACTTAGAGTCTAAATGGCATTCGGGCGAAAAACTCAATAAGTTGAATAAGGATAGAGAAGGTTCTTTGCTCGATTTTATTGAAGCTTTTACGGGACGCTTTCCAAATTATGTTGATGAGTATGAAACGTTATTAACGGATAACCGTATCTGGAAACAACGTACTGTTGATATTGGAATCATTTCTCCTGAAAGAGCATTGCAGCTTGGGTTTACTGGGCCAATGTTGCGTGGTTCTGGGATTGAGTGGGATCTACGTCGAAAACAACCTTATGAAGTGTATGACAAGCTTGATTTTGATATTCCAGTAGGTAAAACAGGGGATTGTTATGATCGATACCTTGTTCGTATTGCTGAAATGCGAGAGTCTAATAAAATTATTAAACAGTGTGTTGATTGGCTAAAGGTTAACCCTGGTGCTGTGATGTCAGATGACCACAAAGTAGCCCCCCCTCATCGTGAGGATATGAAATCAAACATGGAAGCTTTGATTCATCACTTTAAATTGTTTTCAGAAGGCTATTCGGTGCCAGCAGGAGAAGCTTATACAGCTGTTGAGCACCCTAAAGGAGAATTTGGCATTTATATGGTGTCAGATGGTGCAAATAAACCTTATCGTTTAAAAGTTCGTGCTCCAGGTTTTGCACATTTGGCCTCGTTAGATGAGATGGTGCAAGGGCATATGATTGCAGATGTGGTGGCAATTATTGGTACGCAAGATATTGTTTTTGGAGAGGTAGATCGATGAGTTCGACAGTAAGCAATGCAGCAAATTTTATTCAAGGGGATGTGAAAGCACGTATAGACCGTTGGATCGCGAATTACCCTGAAGATCAAAAACAGTCTGCAACCATGGCGGCTTTACGTATCGTTCAAGAAGTCAATGATGGACACTTAACCACAGACTTAATGAATCAAATTGCTGATTATTTAGAAATACCGCCTATTTCTGTTTATGAAGTGGCTACTTTTTATTCCAATTACGAACACCAACCTGTTGGTAAGTTCAATCTTTGTGTGTGTACCAGTATTTCATGTATGTTGCGTGGAAGCGAAGAGATTCTTGAGTATTTAGAGAAGAAATTAGACATTAAACCAAATGGTATTACAGAGGATGGACGATTTTCAATTAAAAAAGTGGAGTGTTTAGGGGCTTGTGGTGGTGCCCCAATGATGCAGGTAGGTAAGGTATATTATGAAGACCTTACTGAAGCTTCCCTTGATAAAATTCTAGACGGGATGGGGTAAGACATGGCTGTACAAAATGAAAATTGTTTCCGTCTAAACCACCTAGATAATTCATGGGATATTGATGTTTATATCGCCAATGGTGGTTATGAGGTTTGGAAAAAAGTACTCGCGGGTGAGTTAGAGCCAGCAGAGATTATTGAAGAAGTTAAAACGTCCAATATTCGTGGTCGTGGTGGAGCTGGATTTCCGACAGGATTAAAGTGGAGCTTTATGAATCGTTTTGCTCCAGGTCAAAAATACATCGTTTGTAATTCCGATGAAGGAGAGCCAGGAACATTTAAAGATCGAGATATATTGCGTTATAACCCACATGCTTTAGTTGAAGGTATGATGATTGCAGGCTATGTTATTGGCGCTTCAGCGGGGTATAACTATATTCGTGGCGAGTTTTGGGAGCCTTATAAACGCTTTACCAATGCGATTAATCAAGCACGTGATGCGGGGCTTTTGGGGGCGAATGTGTTAGATTCAGGTTATGATTTTGACCTATACGCTCATCTAGGTGCAGGGGCTTATATCTGTGGTGAAGAGACGGCATTGATTGAGTCGATTGAAGGCAAAAAAGGACAGCCTCGCTTTAAACCGCCTTTTCCAGCAAGTTATGGCCTTTATGGTCGACCGACTACGATTAATAATACCGAAACCTTAGCGTCGATTCCGATGATTTTGGCCAAAGGTGGTGAGTGGTTTGATGAGTTGGGTGTTCCCAATGCGGGGGGGACAAAATGCTACTCTGTATCAGGCCATGTTAATAATCCAGGTAATGTTGAAGTCAGAATGGGGACGCCATTTAAAGAGGTATTGGAATTAGCGGGTGGTATCTGGAAAGGACGTCAGCTTAAAGCCGTTATTCCTGGTGGGGCATCAACGGCCATTCTTCCTGCGGACGATGCGATGGCCATGAACATGGATTATGACTCCATTGCAAAAGCAGGTTCTTTTTTGGGTGCCGGTTCAATTATTATCATGGATGATCAAACGGATATTGTGAAGGTCATTGAAAATTTAAGTCATTTTTATTGGGATGAGTCTTGTGGTCAGTGTTCGCCTTGTCGAGAAGGAACGGGTTGGTTGTATCGAGTGGTTAAGCGTATTCGTGCGGGTCAAGGTCGCCCTGAAGATATTGAAGCACTTAAAGATGTATCAGGAAAAATCATGGGGAACGTTATCTGTGGTTTGGGTGATGCGGCGACCATTGCATTAACCAGTGCATTAAAACATTATGAGCATGAATTTGTTCACTACATTGAACATGGCTGTAGTATTTACGATCGCAGTTAATGAATAGCAACCTTCTGTAACATGTTGTGTGAAATATTAACCCCTAATCCCCAGATAGAAATGCGAATTAGAGTGTAAGCCAATCAGAAAACTTAGGTTAAAGAATTATGGTAAAAGTTGAGATAAACGGACAAGTTGTTGAGGCACATGAAGGTGACATGTTAATTGATGTTGCGGACGATGCCCAGATTTTGATTCCCCGTTTTTGTTACCACAAAAAACTGTCCATTGCGGCAAACTGTCGTATGTGTCTTGTAGAAGTTGAAGGTGCTTGGAAAGCATTACCTGCCTGTGCAACACCCGTAACGGATGGCATGAAAGTTTATACGAAATCGGCAAAAGCGATTGCTGCACAAAAATCGGTTATGGAGTTCTTATTGATTAACCATCCTCTTGACTGTCCTATTTGTGACCAGGGTGGAGAGTGTGAACTGCAAGATGTTGCTATGAGCTATGGTGATGATGTCTCGCGTTATTCAGAAGGAAAACGAGTTGTTGCAGACCGCGATGCTGGTTCATTGATTAAAACGGATATGACTCGCTGTATTCACTGTACGCGTTGTGTTCGTTTTGGCCAGGAAATAGCCGGAATGAAGGAGTTAGGCGCAACAGGGCGTAGTGAGTGGATGTCCATTGGAACCTATATTGAGAAGTCGATTACATCAGAAATGTCGGGGAATATGATTGATCTTTGCCCTGTTGGCGCGTTAACCTCTAAACCCTTTCGATATACTGCACGTCCTTGGGAGCTTAAGTCACACACCTCCATTGCAGCACATGACAGTATGGGTTCTAATGTATTGATTCATGCAAAAAATAATTTAGTAAAAAGAGTGGTGCCTCGTAACAATGAGTCTATTAATGAAGTGTGGCTTTCCGATCGTGATCGCTTTGCTTATGAAGGTCTTAATTCTGAAGACCGATTAACACAGCCAATGGTTAAAGATAACGGTCAATGGGTTGTCGTTGACTGGGAAACCGCGCTACAAGTTACTGTAGAAGGGTTACAAACGGCTTTAAATTCTAGTCAAGAGGTGGGGGTTTTAGCTTCATCTAATTCAACGCTTGAAGAGTTGCACTTGTTGCAAAAACTAGCACGTAGTTTACAGATTGAAAACATTGATTTTCGTCATAGACAAACTGATTTTACACTAGATGAAACTGGATTTCATACGCCTTTATTAACGCAAAAAATTGCAGATGTGGAAGCCGCAGATGTTGTTTTTGTTGTGGGATCTTACCTTAGAAAAGAGCTGCCTATTTTGAATCATCGTGTGCGTAAAGCGGTGGTATCAAATGGTGCAAAAGCGATTGTGCTGAATCCCGAAGCGCTTGAGTTTAACTTTAATGTTACGCACGTTAATGCTGAACAGGGAATGCTTGCTGAGTTAGCTGGCATTACAAGGTCGGTATTGGAACTGGCTAATCAAAACACGCCAGATTGGTTAGGCGGTGCTCAATCAACAGAGATTCAGAAGGCGGTGGCACAAAACTTATTCGATGCTAAAAATGCCAGCATTATGGTGGGGCAAATTAGCCAAATGCACCCAAATTTTTCTGTGATTCAAGTGTTAACGGCTCTGATTGCTCAATGCACTTCAGCTAAGTTGAATATTTTACCGATGACAGCCAACGAAGTTGGTGCGCATTTGGTTCATTTTTTACCTAAATCAGGTAAAAATAGCGCAGAGATGATTACAGGTGATTTAAAAGCCTATATTAATCTAAATATTGAGCCAGAATCGGACTTTACGGAGAGTGAACAGGCGATTTCAGCAATGAATAAAGCCACTTTTGTGGTGAACTTAACGGCATTTGACAGTGATATTCAGCGAGATTATGCTGATGTTTTGTTACCGATTGCAGCGTTTGCTGAAACCGCTGGTACTTTTGTAAATGCAACAGGGGTTAAGCAGTCTTTTAAAATGGCTGTTGAGCCGCAAGGTGATGCAAAAGCCGGGTGGAAAGTTCTTCGAGTATTGGGCAATATGTTCGATTTAGAAGGATTTGACTACACACACACAAATGAAGTGCTACGAGAAGTGTTGGATAATCAAGTAACTCAGCTTGATCTAACGTCCATTTCGTGTCAATTACCTAACAATAATAATGATACGGCAGTCACACTTGTTTCTCCTTATGCAATGGATGCTTTGGTTCGCCGAGCGCCATCTTTACAAGCGACACCTGATGCAGATGCCGCCACTATGGGTAGAGGATAATATTGATGTTTGATGCACTCCAAGCTTTTTTATCAACGTTTTTATTTGATTGGTTAGCCATTTTAATTACATTGGTGATTCAAACCGTTGTCGTTGTTTTACCGATTATGCTCGTGGTTGCCTGGTTAACCTACGCTGAGCGTAAGGTAATTGGTTTTATGCAAGTTCGTATGGGACCAAATCGAGTCGGGCCATTAGGGCTTTTACAGCCGATTGCTGATGCATTGAAGCTGATGACTAAAGAGGTTATTTTTCCTGATCAAGCAAATAAATATCTATTTATCATCGCGCCAATCTTAGCACTAGCCCCTGCTGTAGCGGCTTGGGCGGTTATTCCATTTGGGGATGGAATGGTGGTGGCAGATGTTAATGCGGGTCTTTTATATATACTAGCCGTGACTTCGATTATTGTATACGGCACGATTGTAGCGGGTTGGGCCTCTAACTCGAAGTACGCTTTTTTAGGCGCACTGCGTGGCTCGGCACAAAAAATTTCTTATGAAATTGCAATGGGCTTTGCATTGGTGACGGTATTAATGATTGCGGGTAGCATGAACTTAACCGACATTGTTAATGGACAACAGGGGGGCATGTTGAATTGGTATTTATTGCCGTTGCTTCCGATGTTTTTTGTCTATTTCATTTCTGGTCTCGCAGAGACTAACCGCACACCTTTCGATGTCATTGAGGGGGAAGCTGAAATTGTAGCTGGTTTCCACGTTGATTACTCTGGGATGACGTTTGGGGTTTTCATGCTAGCAGAGTATGCCATGATGATTCTAATTTCCTTTATGACGGCGATTATGTTCCTTGGCGGCTGGTTATCTCCTTTTGAAGGTATTCCAGTTCTTGAAACCATGTTTGCATGGGTTCCTCAGTTGGGTTGGCTTGCTTTTAAGGTTTCACTACTACTATTCATATTCTTATGGCTTCGTGCTACTTTCCCTAGATACCGATATGATCAATTAATGCGTCTAGGTTGGAAGGTTCTCATTCCTTTAACCATTCTTTGGGTCTTTGTTGTCGGTGCAATGAAGTACTTTAGTTTTGGTCCTTGGTTTAATTAATTTAGAGGGTAACATGGGTAAATTTTTAAAACATCAAATAAAGACATGGGGCCTTACCGAGTTATTTAAGGGGCTTAGTGTGACGGGTAAGTATTTCTTTAAAAAGAAAATAACAGTACGTTATCCTGAAGAAAAAACACCAATATCCCCTAGATTTCGCGGCCATCATGCGTTACGACGCTATGAGAATGGTGAAGAACGCTGTATTGCTTGTAAGTTGTGCGAAGCGGTTTGTCCTGCAAATGCCATTACCATTGAATCGGAAGAGCGTGAAGATGGTTCAAGGCGCACTACTCAGTATGATATAGACATGTTTAAATGCATTTATTGTGGCTTTTGTGAAGAAGCTTGCCCTGTCGATGCCATTGTTGAGACAAGGATTTTTGAATACGCATTTGATGAAGTAGGCTCACATATCCAGACTAAGGATAAACTACTGGCCTTTGGTCATAAACACGAAGATCAAATCGCTGCTGATCGTGCAGTCGATGCGAAGTACCGATAACAAAAAGTGAATTGATATGACATTTGAATTATTTATATTTTATTTACTCGCAACCATTGCAAGCGTCTCTGGTTTGATGATGATTACCATTAAAGACCCTGTAAAAGCAGCACTTTGGCTCGTGTTGGCTTTTATTGCAACCGCAGGTGTTTGGATTACCGCGCAAGCGGAGTTTTTAGGGCTTGTCTTAATCCTCGTATACGTTGGTGCCGTAATGGTACTTTTCCTATTTGTAGTGATGATGCTGGATATTAACTTGGCCATTTTGAAAGAAGGTTTTACCAAATACTTGCCCATCGGTGGCATGGTCATTGTATTGATTGCCGCTATGATGTATTTAGTATTAGGGCCTAGTAATTTTGGATTAGACGTCACTGGCGCCCCCGTAATGCATCCAGCCGATTACAGCAATACTAAAGCGATAGGGCTTGAACTGTATACGGTTCATGCGTATGCCTTTATTTTAGCCGCCGTATTGTTGTTGCTGGGTATTGTGGCGGCGATTACGCTGGCATTACGCCGTAGACCAACGGGTGAAGTACGTTATCAAAATATTGATAAACAGGTAAAAACACAAGCTTCTGAACGATTTAAAATGGTTAAAATGAAATCAGTTGTTGAGGAGCCTATTAAGCTAAAAGAGAAGCCAGAAGAGGAGGACGAAAAATGATTGCTCTATCGGATTATCTGATTTTTGGCGCGATACTTTTTATTATCAGTATGGCGGGTATTTTTTTAAATAGAAAAAATGTGATTGTATTGTTGATGGCAATCGAGTTATTACTTTTAGCTGTTAATACCAATTTAGTGGCCTTTTCTCACTTCCACAACGATGTGACAGGACAAATTTTTGTCTTCTTTATTTTAACCGTAGCGGCAGCAGAAGCCGCGATTGGATTAGCGATTATTGTGTTGGTTTTCCGTAAACGTAAGAGCATCAATGTTGATGATCTTGGCACACTTAAGGGGTAGTTGATTAATGTTACATACGATTTTAACTTTACTTCTTGTTTCTCCCTTAATCGGTGCAGCGATTGCTGGTTTATTTGGCAGGCAGATTGGGCGTAAGGGTGCACAAGCAGTTACCATTTTAGGGGTAACGGTTTCCATGGTGCTTTCGGCCTATGTATTTAATGCGTTTGTATTAAATACCTCAGAAGCATATAACGCCAGTCTTTATACTTGGATGATCAGTGACGGCATACGTTTTGAAATTGGTTTTCTGATTGATGAACTTTCCGCCACCATGATGTTATTAGTGACATTTGTCTCCTTAATGGTTCACATTTATACCGTAGGGTACATGGATCATGATGAAGACTATGATGATAATGATCCATACTTTCAGCGCTTCTTCAGTTATATCTCACTGTTTACCTTTTCAATGTTGTCATTGGTTATGGCCAATAACTTCCTACAACTCTTCTTTGGATGGGAAGCCGTAGGTTTGGTCTCTTACCTCTTGATTGGTTTCTACATGAAACGTGAGTCGGCCATTCAAGCCAACTTTAAAGCATTTTTAGTGAACCGAGTCGGTGATTTTGGTTTTATTTTAGGAATTGCGTTGGTTTTTGTGTACTTTAATACCATGGACTACAACGAGTTCTTTGCACAATTGTCAGCCAATGGCGATGTGATGATTGAAATCATTCCGGGAGTGGAATGGTCAATGATTACCTTACTGTTGCTTTTATTGTTTGTCGGTGCGATGGGTAAATCGGCTCAAATGCCATTGCATGTATGGCTACCAGAGTCGATGGAAGGCCCAACGCCCATTTCAGCGTTAATCCATGCAGCGACCATGGTCACGGCAGGCGTCTTTATGATTGCGCGTTTATCGCCAGCATTTGAGATGTCTGAAACGGCGATGAGTGTGATTCTTATTATTGGAGCCTCTACTGCATTTATGATGGGCTTATTAGGGCTGGTTCAAGACGATATTAAGCGGGTTATTGCCTATTCAACATTGTCACAGTTAGGCTTTATGATTGCCGCAATGGGGGCTTCGGCTTATGCGGCAGGTATGTTCCATGTGTTGACACACGGCTTCTTTAAAGCATTGTTATTCTTAGCGGCTGGATCGGTTATTATTGCGATGCATCATAAGCAAAATATTAGAGAGATGGGTGGCCTGTATAAATATATGCCAATTACCTATGCCGCGATGTTAATTGGTTCGCTTGCACTGATTGGTTTCCCAGGGTTCTCAGGGTTCTTCTCAAAAGACAGTATTTTGTTATCACTCAATGCGTCTGAACGTTTTGGATCCAGCTTTGCCTATGTACTGTTGATGTCTGGAGTCTTTATTACGGCCTTCTACAGCTTCCGTATGTTCTTCTTAGTGTTTCACGGTAAAGAGAGTGACTATGTTAAAACGCATAAAATTAAAGAGTCGCCCTGGGTGGTTACTCTGCCGTTGGTCTTATTAGCGATTCCGTCTGTGATAATGGGTTGGCCAATGATTACGCCTATGTTGAATGGTGAGTATTTTGGTGATGCCATTCAAGTGCTGCCACAGAATGATGTCATGCTATCGGTGTATAACAACTATTTCCAAGGTACTTTAAATCTCGTGCTGAGTGCCTTTACAACCTTGCCGGTTATGCTTGCCTTATCAGGTGTATTCTTAGCGTGGTTAATGTATATCAAAGTACCAAGTTTACCGGTTAAATTGAAAAAAATGTGCCCAAGGGGGTTCTATGTACTTGATAGCGCCTATGGCTTTGACCGTTTAAATGAAATTATTTTTGTGGATGGCAGTCGTAAATTGAGCCATTTCTTTACCAGGGCAATTGATATTAAATTGATTGATACAGGAATGGTTACCAAAACCTTTACGGCAGTTGAAAATGCTGGGCAAGCGTTACGTTTAACTCAAACGGGTTACATGTACCATTATGCATTTACAATGATTTTTGGCTTACTGGCAATGCTGGTTTGGGCTCTTTGGTAATTTAAAGAATAAGATATAAGGAAATGGATTTCATGCTTACAGGCTTTCCAATTTTAAGCACATTAATTTGGCTTCCAATTGTCGGTGGTTTACTCGTGCTATTTGCAGGGCGTAACAATCCTACATTAGCAAAATGGTTATCATTATTCACCGTTGGATTAACGTTTATTCTTTCCATTCCATTATGGACAGAATTTGATTCCACCACCGCTTCAATGCAGTTTGTTGAAAACGTACCGTGGATTCCCATGTTCAATGTCAACTACCATCTTGGGATTGACGGACTTTCAATGCCATTAATCTTGCTAACGACATTTACACAAGTTCTCGTGATTGTCTCGGCTTGGGATGTGATTAAAGAACGTGTTGAACAGTACATGGGTGCTTTCCTTATTATGGG
>UOFC01000168.1_pt1 | contig 24140 bp, 22 predicted proteins | sample 1988771 | NCBI WGS metagenome assembly UOFC01 (sample SAMEA4712195, study PRJEB27164) | hydrothermal vent metagenome | biome: marine basaltic hydrothermal vent biome; feature: marine hydrothermal vent; material: mineral | place: Pacific Ocean | collected 2011-06-14/2011-07-23 | depth 1719 m | reverse complement strand
AACTCGCGACCCCAACCTTGGCAAGGTTGTGCTCTACCGCTGAGCTATTCCCGCTTGATGAGGCGTATTATAGGGAATCGTAGTGGAAGGTCAAGCAGTTTTTTAGTAATTTATTTTTATCGCAATCCCGTTATTTCTATCTAAAGACTAGGAAATTTCTTTTGAATTTGCAGAACGAATCAGTTCAGGCAATGCGGCTTTAGTGTATTGCACCCAAGTAATTAAGGTTAAAATAGCAGCAAAATACAGCATTGGAAAACCAAGGTCGCCCCAAGGAATTCCCCAAAGTTCGCCACCGTATAATAACCATGTTAAGGCAATAAGTTGGGAGGCGGTTTTTATTTTACCTAAATTGGATACGGCCACAACTTCACGTGCGTTATTTTCAGCCATCCACTCTCGCAATGCTGAGACGGCGATCTCTCGCATAATGATAATCACAGCAGATAATATGACGAATAAATGTTCATGATATTCAGCGGCCACGATAATCAATGCTGCTGCCACAATAAGTTTATCAGCCACAGGGTCTAAAAATGCACCTAATTTGCTGGCTACTCCCAGCTTTCGTGCCAGATAGCCATCAAACCAGTCTGTAATAGCAGCAATCATAAACACAAATCCCGCCCACAAGCGTGCATCATCAAATGGTGAGTAGTATAAAATGAGAAAGATAGGAATGAGGGCGACCCGTGACCATGTCATGATCATAGGAAGAGATTGTAAGAACATAAAACTGTTTTCCAAAAATATGCGTAAAAAAATAGGTGGCAGGCGAATCATCACATTAAACACTAAAGAAACTTATTAAATTCTACCATATTGAGCCTTTAAGTAGTGACAAGTACTTTTCACCCTAACCCCTTACACTGCGCCATGAAAAAAATCATAAATCATTTGTGCTTTATGACGGCTAATTCCTTTGACTTTAGTTAATTCAGAGACTGAGGCTTGTTTGACCTGATTAAGCCCTCCAAAATGTACCAATAGGTTTTTACGGGTCTTGGGACCGATACCATCAATATTTTCTAAACTAGAATGGGTTTGCGCTTTGGTGCGTTTGGCACGGTGTGAGGTGATGGCAAAACGGTGGGCTTCATCTCGAATATAGTTAATTAAATGCAACGCAATATGATCGGACTTTAAATCAATACCTTGCATGTTATGCGGGGTGTATAGTATTTCAAGGCCTGCTTTACGCCCTTCTCCTTTAGCAACAGAAACCAGTGGAATATGATCCAGCTCTAAATTTTTTAATACTTCAATTGCTTGATTAAGCTGACCTTTGCCCCCGTCAATCACAATTAGGCTTGGAAAATTTCTCCCCCCCGTGCTTTGTTGGTCTTTTAAGCGTTGATAACGACGCATAAGCACTTGGTGCATGGCGGCATAATCGTCTCCCCCCGTAATACCTTCAATATTAAACTTTCGATAGGATTGCGTATTGGGTATACCATCAATAAACACCACGCAACTGGCCACGGTTAACTGTCCTTGTGTGTGACTGATATCAAAACATTCCATCTGCTGAGGAGCTGCAGGCAGTGCTAAAACCTCTTGTAATGCATTGATTCGATCTGATTGAGTTGCTTTTTGGGTTAAGTGCTGTTTTAGCCCTGTTAAAGCATTGGTGTGTGCAAGAGAAACTAAAGATTTAGCGTTCTGTTGAATGGGTTGTTTTAAACGAACCTGACTCCCGCGCTTTTCCTTTAACCACTTCTCTAAAGCGATTTGGTCAGGCAGTTTAATCGGTAATAAAATACCAGCAGGTACGGGGTACACTTGATAATGTTGAGTGATGAATGCGTTTAGCACAGTAACTTGATCAACTTGTTGTAGTATTTTGGGGTAAAAATGCTCACAGCCCCATAAGTTCCCCCCTCGATACATCATTAAACAAACGCAAACTTGATTGGCTTGTTCAGCCATCACAATTACATCCATGTCTTTAACGCTTGGTTGATTGATTAAATCTTGGCTTTGAATGGTTCTTAAGGCCGAAATTTTATCTCGATATTGCGCAGCAATTTCAAACTCTAATGCCTGTGAAGCCACGTCCATTTTTTGAGCTAACGCATCCACCACAGCAAAACTTTTTCCTTCTAGAAAAAGTAAAGTATGATTCACCTCCTCTCGATAAGCTTCTGACGTAACCACCCCTTCAACACAAGGCCCAGAACAACGCTTTATTTGATACTGCAAACAGGGGCGAGAACGGTGATTAAACACACTTTCAGCACACTGCCTTACTTTAAATATTTTTTGCAATGCTTGTAAGGTTTGATGCACGGCCGAAGCATTGGGAAAAGGGCCAAAGTACTCACCTTTACGACGCTTTGCTCCGCGATGATAGCTTAGTGCAGGAAAAGGTTTATCGGTAGAAACATAAATATAGGGATAGGATTTATCATCCAAAAACAATATATTATACTTAGGCTTATGGCGCTTAATCAAAGTGCTTTCAAGTATAAATGCTTCACTTTCTGTATCGGTTACTGTCACCTCCACTTTGGCGATTTGTGTAACCATAGCAGCGGTTTTAATTTCACCATGCGTTTTTTTAAAATAACTCGATACACGTTTTTTTAAATTTTTAGCTTTGCCTATATAAATAATGGTGCCATTAGCATTAAACATGCGATAGACACCTGGGCGTTGCGTTAACTGCTTTAAAAAAGCAACGATATCAAATGATTTTAAGAAAGGCTTCAGTTTTTTTTCACTCTTTTTTTCGAACATTAGGCACATAACAAGGTAGAATTAACAGAATTTTAATATTATAAGGTATTCATAATGAGCCAAACGCCCGAAAATAATAATAACTTTGAACGACTTGCCCTAGCAGTGGAGTCATTAGTTAAACAAGAACGCTGGACTCGCCGTTTTGCTAACTTTCTTAAATTAGCCATTGCTGCTTATGTTATCTTTTTTGTTTATATTGCTGTACAAAAACTCAACCCTACAAAAGATACATCGACCATTGACTCGGGTAAAGAACATGTGGCTATGGTTAAAATCGAAGGGCCTATTGTCCCTGGTACCAAAACTAGTGCTGAAATCATTAACCCATTATTAGAAAAAGCGTTTCGCAATGAATTTAGTAAAGCTGTGGTCATTAAAGCCAACTCTCCTGGTGGCAGCCCTGTTCAATCGGCCATGATTAATGACGAAATCAATCGCTTAAAAGCACTTTATAGTAAACCTGTTTACGTTGTGGTTGAAGACATTTGTGCTTCAGGTTGCTATTACATTGCAGTGGCGGCCGATAAAATTTATGCCGATAAAGGCTCCATGGTTGGTTCTATTGGTGTCCGTATGGATACCTTTGGTGTAACGAAATTAATGGATAAGCTGGGTATCGAAAACCGCTCTATGCACGCTGGTGATCATAAAGCCTTTATTGATCCTTTTAGCGAAAAAGATGAAGTTGGACGTAGCTTTTTTAAAAAAATGGTCTTGGAAAAAACTCACCAACAATTCATTGCTACCGTTCGGGCTGGACGTGGTGATCGTTTACAGGAAACCCCCGAAACCTATTCTGGTTTAGTCTGGCTGGGTGAAGATGCCGTTAAGAATGGGTTGATTGACGAACTGAATACTATTGGTGGCGTAGCCAGAGATGTCATTGGCGTATCCAAAATTAGTGTTTACGAACCCAAAAAATCATTTATGGAAGAAATTATGGGCGACATTACCAGTGAAACATCGGCTAAATTAGCGTTATTATTGAGTTCTATGCGTTAGACTAACCAGTAATAAAGAGCGTAACAACTCTCAGCTAAGTTCTGTAAACTCTAAAAAGAGTCAATCTTGAGCCTGTTACGCTGCATTTTAGCCCATTCATTGACTTAGACGCAAAGAAGTGTACTGAAACATTTATGACCAGTAAAAACACAAGAATAGAGACTCTCCTAATTAACGGGCTCACCCACGATGGTCGTGGTGTTGGTCATTTTGAAGGCAAAACTATCTTTGTTAAAGGAGCCGTTCCCGACGATACTGTCACTGTAAAAATCATCAAGCATCATGAAAACTTCGATGATGCTGACTGTCTTGAAATTAAAACCCCCTCACCCAATCGAGTCACTCCTTTCTGTCCAGTTTATGCTGAATGCGGTGGCTGTCAATTGCAACACCTCTCGCTGGATGCGCAACGCCACTGGAAGAATAAACACTTTATGACTCTGTTAACTCAATCTGTAGATACTCAGCAGTGTAAAACCACATTGCCCATTGTAGGAGACGATACCTACTATCGTCGTCGTGCTCGTCTCAGTTTAATCATAAGTAAAAAGGACAAAGTTGCACGGTTAGGATTTAAACAAAAATCGTCAAATGACATCGTTGATATTGATCATTGCCCTGTATTAACGACTGGGTTAAACCAAGCAATTAAAACCCATAAACCTGCGTTGCTAAAATTGGCGAGCCGTGCTTACAAGGAAGTGCCTCTAATTGAGGCCGATAATGGCATTTTTGTCCCCCCTAACTTAAACAAAAACACCCTTCAAGATCAGCCTTATTACACGCTAAAAATGGCATCAAAAACACTTAAAATTGAATTTCCACAAGATGGTTTTATACAAATCAATCAAGCCTTAAATGAGAAAATGATTCCCCAAGCGTTAAGCTGGTTAAACTTACAACCTAATCACAAAGTACTGGATCTATTTTGTGGTGTGGGTAATTTCACCTTACCTATTGCACAAAAAGTACACACCACCATTGGCATTGAAGGTGAGCAAGATTTAGTGAACATTGCCACTCATAACGCCAAACAAAACACTCTGGACTCAGTCAATTTTTACAAAGGCAACCTATTTGAAGACATGACCCCTCAGCCGTGGTTTAAAAAACAAATATACGACCGAATATTACTTGACCCAGGTCGCCAAGGTGCTTTTAATCTCTGTAAATATTTAGGCAAACTCAAAGCACATATTATTGTGTACGTCTCTTGCAATGCCGCCACACTTATTCGAGACATTAAAGAACTCGAAAAACAAGGCTACCGCCTGACACAAGCGGGAATCATTGATATGTTTCCACACACCACACACACCGAAGTCATGGTACAACTCACCCGCACCCATAAAACACTGAAAAAACCAAAATCTAAACCAACATTTAAAATCTAAGTATCGTGTAAAGGTCTCAATTTTTTTATAAAAAAGAAACTCCTACCCTATTTACTTGGCTAGTATGGCGGTTTACCTCTCCAAGTGGAATCAACTCCCACTGCCAAGACTCAACAACCTGAGGGGATTCAATGTCCCACCAAGGATCAAAACAGTCCTGTTCATTACCTTTGGCATCAAATTCAATTCCTTCACGATCAGCAATCAAACAAACTTCACCATTAAACGATTGTAAATAGAGCAGATGCGCCAAAATGAGCTGCTTACCGAGAATATCTCCTTCTTGTTCTGAAACGTCAAAATATTCGATTAACCAGCGTACTGGAATTAAGGGCAGTTGAGTAATCAAATTTAATGAAATCACTAAATCAATTGAAGAATCATCCAACCATGCTACTGGGGTATCGATCCATGGTAATCCCATAAATATACGCTCTAGTGACTCAGTTACATCATGTTCAATCAGCTCTACATTGTCAAACTGTTGTGCAACGCTTCGTGCTGAGTTTAAAAAAACCAAATCGACCAGCAATACGGTATCAAACTGAGTCGCCAAACTATCCAGCGGAACATCATGTAATGACCCAGCTCCTAATACTAAAACAGTACGTTTTTGCACTGCCCGCTGTGAGGCGTGTAGAATGGTCTTTTGACAGTTTTGGTAGTGCATCCCCCAACTCTGTTTACAACGCTTGGCTCTCGCCTCCATTGCAATGGATTCACTTAAAAAGCCCATTTTTTTAGCGACGGGAGTTTCTGTCGTACTTGAGACATATTGCCAAAATTCTTTAAGCATTTCCTTATTCTTCCATTCCTAACGACTGAATTTTTCGGGTTAAAGTATTGCGCCCCCAACCCAATAGAATAGCCGCTTTTTGGCGATGATTATGACTGGCTTTTAATGCCGAATTAATCAATACCTTTTCAAACATTACTTCAGCACAAGTATGCAGCCCTTCTCGGCCGCTTTGTAAAAATTGTTCCGACCACTGCTGTAAGCCAAGCTCCCATTGATCTGAACCCACTTCCATAGAGTGAGATGGCGTTGGTTTTTTCAACTCTAAGGGTAAGTCCTCCATTTGAACCGTCTTATCAGGTGCCATAATGGTTAGCCACGTACACAAACTCTTTAATTGGCGAACATTACCAGGCCATGGTAAATTAGATAAAAATTGCTCTACTTTTGGGCTAAGTATTTTTTCCTCCAGCCCTAATGCTTGTGCCTCTTTTTCCATATAAAAACGTAACAACAGGGGTACATCCTCTTGCCGTTCCCGTAACGCAGGAACTTCAATGCGGATAATATTTAAACGGTACAGTAAATCCTCTCTAAAGCGCCCTTCACTGACCAATTGTTCCATATTTTGGTGAGTTGCTGCTACAATACGTACATCAGTGGTAACAGGGGTTCTTCCCCCAACACGATAAAAAATACCATCGTTTAACACACGTAACAATCGTGTTTGTAAGTCCACAGGCATGTCACCTATTTCATCTAAGAATAACGTACCACCATTGGCCTCTTCAAACCGACCAATACGCTGTGAATGGGCGCCGGTAAATGAGCCTTTTTCATGCCCAAATAGTTCGGATTCTAGTAAGTCTCTTGGAATGGCTGCCGTATTTAAAGCCACAAAAGGCGCGTCCGATCTAGGACTTAACTCATGCATTGCCTGTGCGACTAACTCTTTACCCGTACCCGTTTCACCATTAATTAAAACTGTCACATCCAGTTGAGCCACTCGCCCTAAAACACGAAACACTTCTTGCATAGAAGGTGCTACGCCAATAATATTGAGTGGTTGCTTCTCGGTTTTAAGCACTCTTTTAACTCGGGGGACACCACCTGAAAGACGGCGTTTTACCGCTCTATCCACCAATCCGATTGCTTCATCAATATCAAACGGTTTTGGCAAGTATTCAAACGCTTTACTCTGAAACGATTTTACAGCGGTATTTAAATCCGCGTGCGCCGTCATAATGATGACAGGAACATTTTTATCCTTTTCATGAATCACTTCCATAAAGGTTAAGCCATCCATATAGGGCATTCGAACATCACTCACTACCACCGTAGGTGGCATATTTTCAAATGTTTTAAGCGCTTGTAGTGGTGATTCAAATACCTTCACATCATAAGGCTTATCTTCTAATGCCGTTTCTAACACCCAACGAATCGACGCATCATCATCCACAATCCAAACAATGGGGCTGATTTCTTGTTTTATATCCATGTTACTTACCCTTCTGTTTTAGCGGAAGATAAACGTGAAATACTGTGTTATCAGACGTATTTTCTGCCACAATTAAACCATCATGATTGCGTAAAATATTTTGAGAAACCGATAAACCCAATCCTGTTCCCTCTAACTTACTACTCACCATTGGATAAAATATGGAGTCAAATACCGATTCAGGGATACCCTCTCCCTCGTCAATAATACTGATAATCGCTACCAATGGATGCGTATTGGTTCCTAATGTAAACTTATGTTCAATGCGAGTTTTAATGATCAGTAGCCCTCCATGCCTTTCCATGGCTTGAATCGCATTTTTAACTAAGTTTAAAAACGCCTGAACCATCGCCTCAAAATCAATCAACACTTCTGGAATACTGGGATCATAATCCTGTTTAATAAAAATATTAGGCGGCTTTTCCCCCCCCACGATTTGCAATACATAACGAATCAGTTCATGAATGTTATGCCATTCTTTTTTTCGAGCATTTTTAGGCCCTAACATTCGATCAACCAAACTGGTTAAACGTAACACCTCTTTAGAAATGACCTCTAAAAACATCAAATCCCGGTCACCGGGCTGATGGCGTTTTTGCAATAGCTGCGTTGCGCCTAAAATACCCGCCAATGGATTTTTTACTTCATGCGCTAACGTTTTAACCAATAAGTTACCCGCTTCATACTGGTGCCAACGCTCATCCTCTTCCACAATACGATGGTGACGTTCCGTATTATAAATTTCAAATAACCAACCAAAATCGCCCTGTATTTCATAAGGTGAAATAGTACAACTAACACGTACCGCTTCAAGACCTGCCACCAAAATACTATACTCATGAACCGTAATTTTTTTTTCACTTGCTTGATGCAAGTCTTCAACTAAGCCTGGAAATAACACTGTCCACCTCTGCTGAAGCAATCGACTCGTGCTCAATTGAAACAGCTCCCCAGCAGCGCTGTTTATAAATTGAATCTCTTCGCGAGCATTCACCCATACAACAGCAGTTACCATTCCCTCTAAGAGTTCTTGGTAAAAATCACCCTTATTATTCGACATAGCCAGCATGACTTTTTAACCCTTCGGCATTTTCACCTGAAACCATTAAAAATTGCGCCAACTGATAATCAATTACCTGCTCTATTTGATGGTTAATTAACACTTTAAAATGACCATTCGTAAGCGTTCGGCTTGTAACTTCAAGTGGAACACCCGTAATCAATCCTATGGAAGCTAAATACCGTAACTCTTCAGGACTGCGATTTTTAATACGTCTAACCACCATTTTTTGTCCAGCTTCAACATCAGACAACGCATACAAAATACATTTCGAAACCTCTCCAGATTCGCTCGGAATTGGAGAACCATGAGGGTCATGCGTTGGCTTACCCAATACCTCCCACATGCGATTGGCAAGCTTATCCGACATAGCATGTTCCAACACCTCTGCCTCAACATCCACCTCGTCCCAAGAGTAACCCAGTCGTTCTACTAAATACTGTTCTAAAATCCGATGCTTACGCACCATATTTAATGCAACTTTTCGACCGGAAACCGTCAGCTTTACGCCATAATAGGGTGCGTATTCAATGAAGTTTTTTTCAGCAAGTTTCTTAAGCATGTTAGAAACAGACGCTTGAGAAATCGACAAGCGTTCCGCAATCAAAGAAGTTTGCACTCCCTTGCTCGGTGCTACCGAGCTTTCCAACTTATAAATAATTTTTAAATAATCTTCTAATGCCTTAGAATTCATCTCTTTCTGCCTAGCTTTTTTTACTCAGTCGAGTTATTGTACTACGGGGGGTACAGAATCAACCTCTGGCGCAGACATTTCTGTATTATGACTTGGAGACATCAGCGCTGGATCCATTGGAATATGCTGCCCTGCCATTTTTTTGCGTACCACATCAGGGTCTGGAAACGCAAATACATACAAACCAACAAAAGCCACCATGAACGCCAAACGAGTCAAGGTTTTAAGAGGAAGACGCGGTAAACTTACCAACGACAAAGATAAGCCCGTTATCACACCACTCATTGACCCCAGTGTGCCAGCCAACATGGCCAATAATGCACCCGATGCCATGACATAGTAGTGCCAAGTAAACTTTGCTTTTTGCTCATTCATTAATAATATTCTCACTTAATGTATTTTATGGCTCATTTTACTAAAAAATCTCTCTTATAAATGGGCTATTTTGGTGCGATTCATACAAAATAAACGATTCAAATCCAAAAAGGAATAGAAATGAAAAACCCTATTATCGTGATTGGACTTGGCGAACTAGGCAGTGTTTTTGCGCGTGGCTTTTTAAAACTCGGCTACCCTGTTCAAGCCATCAATCGCACCATGTCAATGCAAAGCGTTGCACAAGAGATTCCAAATCCCACTGCTATATTTTAGTGTCCGTGGGCGAATCTGATCTACTTAAGGTACTCACAGAACTACCAAAAACATGGAAAAACAATATTATTTTACTGCAACATGAACGGCTGCCACGCCATTGGCAAGCCGTCAATATAAAAGACCCAACCGTTATTTCTGTTTGATTTGAAAAGAAAAAAGGGATAGACTGAAAAGTTATTATTCCTTCCCCCTGTCTATGGCAAACACGCAAAACTAATCTGTTATGCTTTATCAAAGCTGGATTTACCCAATTTTATTTTGGATTCTGGAAAGAATTTGATTTGTGAGCTGGTTCGTAAAACACGAGACGGAAAACAACCGATTGAGTTATTTTTAGGAAAAGCGGTTGATTTATTAGTCGCTTAGGATCTGTTGCACTTATAATCCGAATTCAAGGTATCTAAATTACGAGAAATTGCAAAAACAAAAAATAATCTGTTATTTCAATAGCTTTTTATTCAACTTTATTGGAGAATGGTTCCTACTAAAAAGTTAAATTCATATTAGATATTTAAGAGTTTTCTGAATAAAATATTTTTGTAAGGAGTTTTAAATGTTCTATTTTAAGTGGCTAATTCATAGCCTATTTACACTTATTATTATCACTTCCCTCTCAGCTTGTTCACCTGCCACATCAACCAAAACCACAAAAAAAAACAGCACAGAATCGGCTCAAAAAACAGTTAAAACAACGCCAGAAGCCAAAGAGAAGACACAAAATAAAACATTAATCAATGTCAATCAACAACTAGATGAGCTGTTTACACCAGCTATTGGTCTATTTTAATGAAGGAGTATCCGTTATGAAGTCGCAAAAAATACGCTATCTTACTCTATTCATCGTATTACTCATGAGTACTTCTATGGGTATACATGCCATGACGTTATCCAGCGCTAAAGCACAATTAAATGCGTTTAAAACACAAGGAAAAGTCGGCGAAAAACTCAACGGATTTCTTGCTGTCATTCAAGACCGTAAAGCCACACGTAAATTGGTTAAAATCATCAATAAAGAGCGATTAAAATACTACGAAAAAATTGCAATTGACAACCAACTGACTCTTCAAGAAGTGGAATATATCGCAGGTCAAAAATCAACTGAAAAAGCAAAAAAAGACCATTACATTCAAAAAGATGGTCAATGGATAAAGAAGTAGAGACCTTTGCACGAATACTGGCACGAAACGAAGAACTCGACGTCCGCTGGGGTAAGTCGAGAAGGCAAAATGAGCTAAAACTTTATTTTTCATTTTTTTGATTAAGGCAGAAAACGCTGTTAATCGCGAGCTATTGGCTCCTTTTCTAACGAAAAGCAGAGAAGTGTCAGTCATTTTTACTCATGATTGTATCGTGCAAAGGGTTCAAATGTGATTTCCCCCCGCGATCTGTATCAGCATCTTCCAATAAATGTTTGGGAATATCTTTTTTAGTTTTACCCGCCAATGCTTTTAACATTTCGGCTTGTCGCACTAAATTACCTTTACCAGACAACATTTTCTTTTTAGCATCATCATAAGTATTATGTGCCATTTGTAGTTGCTTACCTATTTTTTCAAAGCTTTCGATAAACCCAACAAATTTATCATGCACTTCTGCCGCCCGTGTAATCAACTTAAATGTATTTTCGCTTTGACGTTCATAACGCCATAATTGTTCAATGGTTTTTAGACTGGTAAATAAGGTGGTCGGTGTTACCACGGCAACTTGCTTTTCAAATGCATCCTCAAAAATACTGGAGTCGGCTTCAATAGCCATTAAATAAGCGCCTTCTACGGGAATAAACATTAATACAAAATCTAGAGCATTAAGCTGATCTAGCGATTCATATCGCTTAGTAGCCAATATTTCAATATGTTTTTTTAAGCTTTGCAGGTGTGCCTTAAGTGCCGTAGCACGTTGCGTTTCATGCTCACTGTTTAATGATTGCTCATAGTGTAATAAAGAAACTTTAGAATCAATCACTACGTGTTTATTATCTGGTAGGTTTAAAACCACATCAGGCCTAAGGCGTTTACCAGATTCATCGGTAAAACTTTTTTCACGATCAAATTCAACCCCCTCAGTGAGGCCAGAACGCTCTAACAAACGTTCTAAAATCAACTCACCCCAGTTGCCTTGAATTTTACTGTCACCTTTTAATGCTTGAGTTAAATTTCGCGTCTCTTCACTCATTTGATGATTGAGTGTTTGCAATTGTCTTAACTGCTCCGACAAACTGGCGCGTTCTTTTAAATCTTCTTTGTGCACTAATTCAACACGCTGTTTAAAGGACTCTAAAGATCCTTGAATCGGTTTTAGAATGGCATCCATTGTGGCTTGTGTATGCTGGGTAAATTGTGCCTGTTTATTTTCAAAAATACGATTGGAAAGTACCTCAAACTCATTAGCAAGCTGAACTTTGGTCGTTTCTAATAACATTAATTTTTCTTGGGCATTATTCTTTTCATTCTGTAATGCCGCCGCCAGCTCTGCCACCCGTGATTCATTATGTTTTAATTCATTCCGAAGTTGATTTAAGTCGTGCTCTTTTTGTTGCAATTGCACTTTCAACTCATCCAACAGTGCTTCTTTATGTGGCAACACCGCTTTGATAGAATATAACTCGGTCAATTGTTGATTTAAAGAGGCATGTTGAACCTTCAATTCAGACAACTGTTCCATTAAAGTCTCTTGCCGAATAAGCTGTTCGTTTTGCTGTTGTAATTGTAAAGAAGCTTGTTGTAGATGTTTATTTGTACGAATAAATTTAAGCACTAAAAAAGCTACTAACCCAATAAGCATCAATACCAAAAAAAATATTAAAAGATCCAAGCGGCTCATTGTGGTTTTAAGATTTGTACCTGTTCAAGTCGTTGTTGTACGGCTTTTTGCTCTGTTTTTAACACGGGCTTTTTAAACTTGGATTGCTTTAGCTTATAAGTTTTAACTAATTTATTTTTACGTGTCAATAAAGTGGTTCCCACTGGAACTATATTTGTTTTACCTTGCACATTCACTGGAACACCTTCAACGGAACTATTTGAAAAATCCATTTTTATGTATTTAGAAGGAGAGCGATTATATTTATTATTGACTCGTACTAAACGTGAACCATCAGGCTTAACCACCACTAAAGACACTGACACTTTAGGAGGAATATAAATACGTTTTTTCTTTGGCTTTGTATTTCCTATCGCTTTAGGGACGATTTTAACCACTTTTTTCTCTTCAACTGGATTTAAATAAGCTTCTCTCTGTCGATCAATTTTTTCACGTGTTTCTTTAGATAAAAACCATTTTTCTAGGGAGGGCTCTTTTTTAACTTGCTCCATGGTTGCATGTGCAACACTATAATGTCCCATTGACAACAATAATCCTAAAACAATCATTCGTCTTTTCAAGTTCATCGTAACTCCTATCCCTTGCTATTTAATTGAAACATGGGTATGGAAAATAATTAAGGTGCAGACAACCGACACATTCCCTTTGAGTAAATCAAAATCGGCAAACACACGCGTATTTTTTTTCAATAATGTTGTTTTACACTGCTCAACTAAATACAAAGGAGAAACTTTTTGACTAATCATTTCTAACACTCTTAATAAATCCTCTTCATGCTGTAAACTCATCGTAAGCTTTAAGCGACTGTAATAAAAGACCCTGTTAGGAATCTTAATTTTATTAAACAGTGCGCTAGTTAGTGGCTTTTCTGCCGAAAAGCTAAATTTTAGAGTTGGAATTAAATATTGATCTGATAGCTTAATCAAAGAATCTGTCCAAAAAACACGATCCTGTTGCTTAACTAGCCCTTTTTTAACAAGCTCTTGATATTTATCACCGTATTGTCGATATAAAGCCAATTGACGTTGTAAAAACTTCACTTCATTTTGCAAAGAATTTAATTTTTGAACCTTAGGTTTTTCTTGAGCTTGTAACTCTTTTGCAATTTCACCATAAGCATACCAAGCACCTACAAGTAATGTACTTAAAATCACAAAAAAAACCGTCAGACTAAGAAAAAAACGTCGAACAAGCGGATCAGATAAAAGATTATTTAAATTCAACGTCTTTTACTCCTATCTTAACGGTAAACGGAAGTGCATCCACTGTTTTTTGGGTTGCATCAATAATCAACGTTTGAGTTAAATTTCGATTCAAAGGCTCTTGTTGCAATTCAACCGATTTTACGCCTGGAAGTTTTTTAAAATCTTCAACAAAGTCATCAACCCACTTAACAGGATCTTTATACGTTTCATAAAATGGAAATACCCAAGCAGTTATTGTGATTTCACTTTCACGACTATCAAAACGTTTTAACGTTTTCCAATACATATCTGATAATTGAATATGTTGACTATGCTGATTAAACACTTCACTCCACTGCTCGATATCAAATGCAACCACACGACTTAATTTTAATTTCAAAATTGCTTCTGAAAATTCAACCGAAGCCTTAATATGTTGTGCATTATCCTGAAGGTTGACAACCTTTTTTAAACGAACTACTTCGGTGTTATGTTCAATAATTTTTTGTTCATAGATCGCCTGTTTTTCCCAGCTGACCAGTGCATTTACACTGGAAACAACAATATAATATATTCCCCCTAATAGTAATAATATATTTAGCCCAATAAAAACTTGCCGCCCTAAAATAAACCCTTTAATCTTTTTAATGTAAGGATTAGAATAAAATCCCTTAAGTTGACTTGCAAAAATAAAATCGACCATTGCTTGTCGAGAAAAACAGCGATTTTTATTAACACTGCAATACTGTTTTTTTTGAGTCAAGTCATTAAAAGAAAGTGCTTTAAAAAAGTGCTCATCATCTACAGAAGAAACAATGCCTTCCTGCTTACATCGTTTTAATAAACCTAATAATAGCTCTGGATCAGAATCTAAAAAAACAAGTCCAATTTTAATGTCCGGTGAAATAAAATCTTGGCTACGAACATAAGCTATAGCAAGCTTGGTTTCATGAGCCAAGGACGTCGTCATATCTCTCGATTCATGATCCAACTCAACCAGACGACTGATTCTTAATTGCCCTTCATAAAAAAATATTTGCCTAAAGGCATATTCAGACTCTCGGCTAACCACTAAAAAAGGGTGTAATAACTCTTTTTTAGAAAGCTTTAAATAAGATTTAACCCGTTTTTTAAAATATTCCACCAACAAAAAAGGTTTTGAATAAATACTGGTTACCAGAATTTGTGCTTCTTCCAGCTTGGTTAAAAAGTTCACAAAGTGCTCATCATTCGCCAATAAAGAAATTAAAAGCAATTCCTCTTTTCGTCCTGCTTGTCCTTCTCTCTGGTAATTAGTCCATTGAACTTCAGATAAAGAAAATTCTTCATTTGAAAAACGGGATTTTCGTCGTTCTAAAAAACTCTGTTTTTCCCATGGGAGTAATCTTGGTGCCCATTCAAAATAAATATCCTCTTCAATAACGTCTATCACTATAGATATTAGGGTATTTTCAGATAATGAAGTAAGATAAGCATCAATTTCTTCTACCTCTTCCCACAGAAAAAAATCCACAACAATGTCATGTTCTTTATAACAGTTCAGTCCTTCATGAGTAATATAAAATATTATTTTCATATTACTGCACCTGCGCAATAGTGTCATAAATTGGGCCAAGCACAGCAATCATAATCCACCCAACCACCGCGCCCATAACAACCGTCAAAATAGGCTCAATTGCAGGCTCTATTTTATCAATCAACTCTTTTGCTTCTCGGTCATAAAAATAACTGACATTTTTAAGTGAAGTATCCATTCCACCACTCAATTCACCTACTTTAACCATTCTAATTGCCATAGGAGGAAAAACATCCGCTTCATCAAAGGCTTCAAAAATTGGCTTTCCATTTTCAATCAGTTGAACAGAGTTAAGAATATTTTGTTCTAAATATTTATTACCTGCAATAATACTGGCCATGCGTAAGCTGTCTGGAAAGCTTACTCCTGCACTGTACATAACGGCTAATGAGTTTGCAATACGAGCCAGCTTTAACTTATATAAAACAGCACCAACAATAGGTAAACCTAATGACATTTCATCTGTTTTAAATTTAAAATTTGGTGATTTTTTTCGTGCAACCTTATAAGCAACAATACCAATAATAGGCACTAAAAATAGCTCCAAAATATACTCCTGAATGAATTCTGACGTTGCGATAAGTGCAACAGTTGCAAAGCCTAGTTCCCCCCCCATGGAGCTAATAAAACCAACTAGTTCAGGTACCACAAACAACATCATTAAAATGACAACACCAATGACTACTGTCGCTACAATTGCAGGGTAAATCATCACTTTTTTAGCTTTAGAAATAAGCTCATCTTCCCACTTGAGCATTTCTGCTAAATTCACCAAAATTTCTTCGAGTTTTCCCGTTTTTTCTCCAACGGAAACCAATGAAACGTAAACTTCACCAAACACATTTTCATATTCTCTCAAGGCTTCTGAAAACGTATTTCCTCCTTCCATTGCTTCATAAATACTCGCCAACATTTCTTTAACTGCATCGTTTTCAAAATTATCTTTTAAATCATCGAGAATATCCATCAATGGAACGCCCGCTTTCATCAATTGCTCAAGCTGAAAGGTGAGTCCAATAATATCTTTACGGGGTACCTTTGATTTCCCTTTAAAAAGGCTCGATTGTTTTCTAGAACTTAATAAATCAATATTAGATTTTTTTAATTTAAGCTCTAACTCTTGCTCATTTGAAGCTGGTAGAGTACCTGATACTCGCTTTCCAAACTTATTAATACCACTATAATGATAATTTTGCACAACTAACCTCGTTACAATAAGTCTGTAAGATTTACAATACGACTGATCTCTTCTAAAGAAGTTTCTCCTTGTTTCACCCAGCGAATACCACTTTGAACCATAGTAGAAAATCCATTTTTAACGGCTTTTTCTAATAAATCATGCTGTGAAGCACCATCCAGTAAAAGCTCATCCATCTCAGAGGTAAACCTTAAGGTTTCTAACACAGCAAGTCGTCCTTTATACCCTACGTTATTACACTGATCACACCCTGCAGCACGATATAAAGTGTAATCATCTGTATCAGACATCGAAAGTAATTGCCTTTCAAAATCTTCTGGCTCATAAGGCTCTTTACAATAAACACATAATTTTCGTGCCAAGCGCTGTGCAATAATACCAATAATATTCCCTGACATAATCGAACGCGAAACACCAATATCAAGTAATCGAGGAATTGCACCAATTGCCGAGTTGGTATGCAAAGTAGCAAAGACTTGATGTCCAGTCATTGCAGCCCGAATCGACATTTCCGCTGTTTCAGCATCGCGGATCTCCCCAATCAGAATGATATCTGGATCTTGACGCATTAAAGAACGAATACCCGCGGCAAATGTCATTCCAATTTCATCGTTAATTGGTGTTTGACGTATTAAAGACATTGGGTATTCAACAGGATCCTCTAATGTCATAATATTTACGCCAACATCATTTAATTCATTTAGAATAGAATACAAAGTGGTGGTTTTCCCCGACCCCGTAGGCCCTGTAACTAATAAAATACCTGTTGGTCGCCCCATCATTAATTTAAGCTCAGCATACGACTCACTGTCTAAACCTAAATCATCCAAAGGAACGATTCCTTTTTCTCTATCTAAAATACGTAAAACAATATTTTCACCATGAGAACCTGGCAAACTGGAAATACGAAAGTCAATACGACGTCCATGAACAATCAATGACATATTGCCATCTTGAGGTAAACGCTGCTCAGTTAGATCAAGTTCTGACATAACTTTAAGCCGTACAACTAAACCTGACCAATATATTTTATGGAGTAATCGAATTTGCTGTAAAACCCCATCTATACGATAACGAATACGAATATAATCTTCTTCTGGCTCAAAATGAATATCAGACGCATTTCTTTTAACCGCATCTGTTAAAATATTATCTATTAAACGAACCATCGGTTGAGAGTACTCATTATCAGAAGACACTCTATTTAAATCAGCTTTTCCTGTTTCAAGCTCTTTTAAAATGCCTTCAATAGACAGTTCGTAACCATAGTATTTATCAATGGATAATTGAATTTCAGATTCAACCGCTAAGACAGGAACCACTTGAATATTCGGGTTTTGCAAATGACGTTTCAGCTTATCTAACACTAAAATATCACTCGGATTCGTCATTGCCACTTTGAACTCTTGTTCTTTTAAGCTAATCGGCATAATCATATAACTATGCGCAAATGTTTCTGACACAAGAGAAAGTGCTTTAGGGTCTGGAACAACTTCTTTTAAGCTCATGGAGCTATAGCCGACATAAGAACCGACCATTTCTCGAATCACTTCTACAGATACAAACCCCATGGAGACTAAAATATCCCCTAAATTTTGTCCTGTTTTTTTCTGTTCTATTAATGCAATATGCAATTGATCATCACTGACATGACCTTCACGAATGAGGCGCTCTTTTAAGCGGTTAGTCGTCACACTCACAAATTTTTCTCCGCAATAAACTGCCTGATGGTAATCAGTCTATTTTTCACTTCAGCTTCGTCAAAATTTACAGCTTGTATACCTATAAGAGAAAGCGCTTCAGTATAATACTTTGTTGCCAACTTATACTTTCCTAACTGATCCAAACTAACCGCTAAATTTACAATATAATTTGCATTTTCAGGTTCTAAAGAAACGGCTTGAAAATAAGCATTTTGTGCAGCAAGCCAATCTTGTTCACCTACATATAAGTTCCCTAAAGCATATTGTAATATAGCTGACTCTGGGTAGTCCAAAACCATACCTAGTAGAGACGTTTTCCATTCCTCATTCAGTACAATAAACCCTGCAATATTTGCAATCGCTTCAAAAGCATTCAAACTCGAAGGATGGGCAAGCAATGCTTGTTGATAATATTCCATAGCAAGCAAATAGTTTTGCTCCGTCACAGCAGTATTCCCCAAACCAATCAAGGCAAACTCATTACTAGGGTTTATTTTCAATACGGATTCAAACGCTTGTTGTGCAGCCGTATAACTTTCCTGCTTATAACTTAAGTACGCTTCAGCTAAAATAGCTTTTTCAGTGTGAACCACAATGGTTGCTTTTTTAGCGGCATTATTCTCTATATTTTTTCGATATATTACTGGAGAAGAGGCAATATGCGCAACGCTATCGGAACGTGGACTGGCATTAGAAGCACTGTTTTGACTAATTTTATTAACAGGACGAACTATATTAGAAGCTGATGACATTGGTGTAACTGGATTTTTTTCAAGCAAAGAAGTACGCTCCTTATTTAAGGATTTAACACCTTCCTTACTTTCACTACTTTGTAACTCAATAATATCTACAACCTCTTTACCATCTACACCACCTTCTGAATAAACATCCTCTATTTTCTTACTCGAAACAGGAAGGTCACGAGTTGTTTGTTCAATATTCTCATCAATCGAAACCGTCATATCTTTAGCCTCTTTTTCCGATATTTGAGCCTTCACGAGATTATATTTTTTCATATTATTTTCAACAGCTTCATATTCAGTTTGATAATATAAAATACCGTAAAAAATAATGCCTATAAAAAACAACATCATCAATAAAATCAATATCAATTTAGGAGACGATTGCCTGGAGTTTCGACTGGGATCATCAGATAAAGCACCTGACACTAAAATAGGATTTAATGCTGCTGAACTTTTTTTATTTTCTCCTTTTCCTAATTTTAAATAACCAGGAAGAGAATCCAAGCTCCATTTAAAGCTTTCCGATTCTTCTTCTGACTCAATTTTTTTTGATTTAAGTGTCGAAGCCATTGTTAAACTATTTACGGCACTTTCATATTTCTGTGATTCCTCTACAACGCCCCCTGGCGTTTTTTCTTTTTTAGCCGCTTTTTTTAAAGGAATAACACCTTCATCCAAGGCATTATTGATATATTGACCAGACACGTCACCTACTGGTTTAATATCATCTTCAAGATTTATTTTTTGCTCTGATAACGATAATTCATCACACTCTTCTTTTACTGCATGATGCTCTTTCTCACTTTTCTTATTAAGAATGTCAGAAACATCACTCTCTTGTGCGGTTTCATATTCTTTATTATCATGAACAACATCAGAATCAATCAACTCACTGGATTCCCCCTTTGTCATCACAGGTTCAAAATCATCAGTTAATGTTGTTTTATCATTTATATTTTGCTCTACAACCGTTTCTTCAAGCACTAATTTAAGCTTTGGTTGCTCATCGTCAGTAGAAGACTTTGGAGAACGACTGTTTGCACCAAGGTTCGTAGAACTGGACTCTTGAATTAAAGAGTTATCTAATGTTAATTTCAAAGAAGATTGTGAAGCACCGTCATCTTCAACAAGCTCTTGAAAAGAGGATAGTTTTTTTTCATCCGCAGAATGGTTCTTGTTAGTCACACCAACAATATCACTTGGTAATTGAATATTTTCATCGGATGAGGATGACAAAGAACTTGTTTGTTTTTGAGCAATGTCAGGCATGACTTTTTTTGAAGTCAACAAGTCATCAGAACCAGAATCAATCGTTTTTTTAGGTGATTGTTCCGAGCTTTCTAATGCCTTTTTTTTATCTTCTGCTGCTTTTTTTAAAGCTTCTAATAACACACTCAAAACTATTTCACTTTATTATTGGGATGGGTTTTTAAAAAGCGTCCTACTTGCTGTAAATCACCATTGCTAATATCTGGATTTTTAATAATCGTTGGTCGAATAAAAATCACCAACTCTGTTTTTTTAGTGCGGTCTTTTTGACTTGAAAACAAATTCCCAATAACTGGAATATCGCTAAACCATGGTAACCCTAAACGGTTCTGAGTATCTAAATCCTCGATCAAACCGCCAATCACTGCTGTTTGCCCATCTTTCAAGAGAAGAACAGACGACATTTCTTTTTCTTGAATAATAGGAATATTATTTTCAACGCCAGCTTCTTTAAGCGCTGGATTTGGATCTAAAACCTCTCCTACCTTTCTAGAAATGGTTGGCCTCACATTCAGTGTAACATTTCCATTTTCACTTACAAACGGAGTCACACTCATTGTAAACCCAACAGGAACTGTATTAATTTCACTTTCATAAGTCGTTAAACCTACTGTTGTTGCTGTTGCCGCTGTTGTATTCACATCAACGGTAAAATACACTAAGTTTTCAACTACTTTTAATAATGCAGTTTGATTATTAATGGCCATAATTTTAGGGCTAGAAAGAACCTTGCTGTCCCCAAATGTTTTCAACAACTGTAAATTGGCCAAAATATTCCAATCACCCGTTGCAATACCTCCAACCGCACCGCTTGGGTTAAGTGTTGCAACAGAAAATCCTGAGTTAGCCCCAGTAGAAAGGCCAAAAGATGGAGAAGAAAGCTTAAGCCCTCCCGATTTTCCAAAAGCACGACCATCTAATACCGACCAGTCAATTCCTGCCTGAAACTGATCATTTAACAATACCTCAACAACCGTTGCTTCAATTAATACTTGTCGTTCTACTCGAATAGTAACATCTCTAATATATTTTTTAATCGCTTTGTGTTTTTTAGCCGAAGTATAAACAGAAATAACGCCCGCTTCTGGATTGATTACTGTATTTTGAGCAATTTTTCCTTTCTTATTGGAAGGATCTAGCTGTGCTAATAACTTGACATTTTCCTCGAGTTTCTTCCAAAAATTATGTTCTGACTTAACTGTCACCCGAGAAAAACTTCCTTTTGTACTCTTGCCAGCCCCTCCTCCTGCTGGACTGGATACCATCATTCTCATATCAATAGAGTCCTCACTGACTTTACTAACATTCACATAATCTACTTTATAGTTTCGCCACTCTGGAAGATCTGGCTGAACCTTAATCGTATTTCCTTCCACCGAAAACATAAATCCTGCTTGCTCAGAAATACGCTCAAGTATTTTTTCTAGCGGCTGATTCAATGCATTAATCGTAACATTGCCTTTAATCCCTTTATAAAGATCTATTTGCCTACCAGCATCCTTAGCAACCTGAAACAATAATTCAACCACAGGAACATTCACGGCAGTGATAGAATAATGCGAGGCTGATGCGCCTCTAAAACTTGGTAATTTAGGAGGTGTAGAGCCAATTATATTAGGAATAGGAGAACTGTTATTTTGTTCATTTTTAATGGTAGGTGACGCTAATAAATGTCCATCTGGTACAAATTCTTCTGCCGTAACTTGCTCTTTTTCAAGAACCATATTAGGGCAGCCCGTTAAACTCATAATAATGAAAAAAATGGAAACGACAGTAAAACACCCTCTTATGGCTTGACTATTGGCTAACATTGATTATCCCGTTTTGTTTTAAATTATTTTGTGTATATTCCAAATTCTTTAGGACACCACCAACTGTCACAATATAAGGTGTTGCACTTCTTATTTCTGGTGGTAGCTCTGAAATAATACGTTTCAGAGTTGAATAACTTGCAGAAGCAAAATAAAACACTCTAAACCGATTTTTTTGACCCAAACGATCTAAATCAATTAAAAAATGTATTCTATCAATAGGAATCCCTTGTTCATTATAAAAAGCAATGGCCTCTTCCAGCATACCAACATGAGGCGATGCCAACTGAATGATATACATTTGATTAGGCATTTTCAATAGCCACTTTACCGTACTCAAGTGTAAATCAATCGTATCCCTAGAGAGAGCAGAACCTTTTATTTTAATAGCCGACTGACTCAAACCTTGATCCGACGGCTCTACACTACTTTGAAAAGCATCGAGATTTAGAATATTTTTCACACCTTCTGCTGGTAAAATACCTTTCTGTCGCTTATTAGCCCCCTCTACTTCAAACTTTTTTTCACCTCTAGGTTCACCAAGTGAAAGGTTTAAGCTTTGCTCTTCTTTTAAAACACTTAAATCACTAAAGCTTTCAGCCTCTTTCTTAATATTTTGAATTGCGTCCATAGGCTCAAAAATACCTAATGACTTCAAAAATTTAGTTTCCGTCAAAAAATACCCAATCGCTATCAATAAAGCAATCACCAGTACAACAAACAAAATTAACTTAGCTCGATTATTTTCTTTAATAGAACTTGCCAAAAAAAACTCTTTTGGCAACATTGAAATATGCTTTTTAGTTACTTTAGTATCATCAGAGCTATAAGCAGACATTAATAACTTATCTGCAATCATATTAATTGTTCTTGGAATCCCCCCTGATAATCGATAAATTTCTTTTGAAACATTCAAATCAAAAATATCCAAACCTTCATACGAAGCCTTTCGAACACGATAGTTAAGATAAGAACAAACTTCCTCAGGAGAAAGTGCAGGAATAAAAATACTATATGAAATACGACTTTTTAACTGCCGTATTTTATCATTTGACAAAGCAACATCTAACTCTGATTGCCCAAACAATACAATTTGCAATAATTTTTCATCATTTGTTTCAAGATTACTTAATAAACGAATTTCTTCTAACGTATCAAACGTCATTGCCTGTGCTTCATCAATCAACATCACCGCACGCTGACCTTCAGAATGCAACCTTACTAACTCTTTATTAATCAAATCTAATAAAGAAAACTTAAGTGTTAAACCATCAATATCCAGTCCTAATTCAACACAAATATGCATTAGCATATCTTTAGGGGATAAGTTTGGTGTATTGATATACAAAATAGTAAAGTTTTCAGGCAAAGAATCTGCAAGTAATCGCAAAAGCATCGTTTTTCCACTTCCCACCTCTCCAGTGACTTTAGTAATACCGTCACCACGAGAAACGGTATACACCAAAGCCTCTAAAATATCCTGTCGAGATCCGCACCGATAAAACACCTCTAGGTCTGGAGAGGATTTAAACGGAAGCTTAGTTAATCCAAAAAATTTTCGATACATTAATTTATTGCCATTTATTTAAACGCACTATTCACTAATAAACTTTTTATTCAACTAACGATTACTTTAAAAAGTATACCCATTCTACATAACTCAAGCGATAAAATCGCGACAAAACCTCTTGGCATCGATAATTCAAGAATAACTTATCTCCAAAACCCTAAAAAAACTAAAATTAGAGTATAAATAACGGATCTTTATCGTTAATTCAAAAAAAAGCGTCACCTTATTTGGTGACATATCTGACTAATTTAACTCAATCTCACTAGCTTCAAAAGAAAAAGTATCAACCCCTAAATTTCAGGCCAAAAAAAAGCCCGCGATAGCAGTGCTATGGCGGGCTTTCGTAATATAAGCTTGGCAATGACCTACTCTCACATGGGACCTCCCACACTACCATCGGCGCTAAGACGTTTCACTACTGAGTTCGGAATGGGATCAGGTGGTTCCATCTCGCTATTGTCACCAAGCAATTTGGTACTAAAAGTC
>UOFC01000287.1_pt1 | contig 24141 bp, 27 predicted proteins | sample 1988771 | NCBI WGS metagenome assembly UOFC01 (sample SAMEA4712195, study PRJEB27164) | hydrothermal vent metagenome | biome: marine basaltic hydrothermal vent biome; feature: marine hydrothermal vent; material: mineral | place: Pacific Ocean | collected 2011-06-14/2011-07-23 | depth 1719 m | reverse complement strand
TTTTTCAATTTTTGAATACCGCAAGAATACACGATTCTACTTACGTTTAGTAAACATCAAGTATCCAACTTAAAAAGAGCCTGACTGGAGTTGATTTATATCAATTTTTAAGGAGGCTTTAAATTTTCACCCCCCCCCTCTAAGGATATGAAAAAACGATCGTTAAGAATCAATCCAATCTTTAATTTTATAATTTAACGCCTTAACATCATCCTTATCCTCCACAAAAAGCCGTTTAATGTAAACGTCAATATTGCCAGGTTTTTTTAAAAAATGATTTTTTGGCCACACAATGCCCGCATTATGTTTTACTAAATAAATAGGGGATTTTTCTTGCTTTGCAAGAATGGCTCCGCCAGGATTAATGATACTTTCTTCACCTGGCGAAACTCTTGTACCTCCTGGAAAAACAACAACCCAAAGCCCTTCTTTTAACGTTTTAGCACTGGCACGCTTAAGTATTTTAAGGGATTGAATTTTATTTGAGCGATCAATGATAATGGACTCAATCGTGGTTAAAATAGAACCAAAAAAGGGAACCCTCTTAAGCTCTTTTTTAACGATATCCTTATGGAGTGGAAAAATAACGTGAAAAGCAAGTGCTTCCCATGTCGATTCGTGTCGCGATAAAATAATACTCGGTATTTGATCGTCTAGTGCATCTAACCCATGAATCTTATGGGTGATGTTACAGGTACTTTTCAAGCAAATAAGAATGCTTTTAACCCCAAAACGCATTGCTTTTAGGCGATACAACAGCGGAAAAGGACGCAATAATATACCCACTATCGCACAAAGGATAACGATAAAATAAAAGCCTAAATAAAACAGTGTTGACCGAAAAGCCAGTATCAAAAATTTTAGCATAAGGCGTATTAGATGTGAACACTCTAAAAGAGTCAATTGTTTTTATGTTTTTTTCATGACTCAACCCTGTATTTTCAAGTGATTTAGGTATAATAGCCGAACAATCATCCCCTACTTAAAAAAGGAACAGATTTAATGCTCTCAGAAGAACAACTTAAAATTGCAAATCTAATTATTGAAGCGGTCAACTTAGAAGATATTGACGTAAATGATATTGACCCACAAGCCCCAATTTTCAATAATGGCCTAGGATTAGATTCCATTGATGCACTCGAAATTTCTTTAGCGTTAAGTAAAGCTTATGGCATTAAAATAAAATCGGGCGATAAAAGCATTGATGATATATTTTCTTCCGTTGCCGCTTTAACGGACTTTGTTCAAGCCAATAAATAAAATCTTTCTATGCTGTCCTATTTATTAGATCATGAAAAATTTAGCGAACTTGCTTCTCTTTGGCAATCAACGCCTTTTATTTACCTTGGCTTAACGTCAGAAAAAACCAGTTTAACGCGCTGGGAAATTTTTCAGATCGCGGAACAACTTAGCCAGCAACTCCCAAAAAATGATTTTTCGGTCATTTTATTATTTCAGCAACGTCATCACTTCTTAATTGGCTTATTGGCCACCGCATTAAGAGATGGTCGCTGCATTTTGCCTCCTAACTTGGCCGATAAAACACTCAACAACTTGCTCAAAAAAAACACTCATGTATACGTTATGGCAGAGCATTGCCCAAAACCGCTCACAAAACAGACGCTCATAACGGATCAAACCATTACCCAGTTAATCCATCAAGTGCAAAACAACCCCAAAGCCTTTTGCCCAAAAGCACTCTCCAACGAACTGCACACCATTCAAAACGCTGAAATTTGGCTCTTTACTTCCGGAACGACAGGAACGCCTAAAAAAATAATTAAAACGTGGAAAAACATGATACTATCTGCGGAAATCGCCATTAAACGCTTTCAATTAATGAGCCCTCATTACATCGTCGCAACCGTTCCTTGCCAGCATATGTTTGGCCTAGAGACCACCGTATTCTGGCCATTATTTTCGACAACTAGCCAATGGTTTGAACGTCCTATTTTTCCTGAAGATATTTTAGAAGCGCTTAACGCCAACAAACAACACGCAACCTATTTAATTTCCACCCCCCTACATTTAAAAAAAATATTAGGCTTTCAACTTCACTGGCCAGCCCACCTTTCCTATGTTTTATCTGCAACCGCCCCTTTGTCTTTATCGAGCGCACAAGACATCGAAGCCTCTTTTAATGTTAAGTTATTCGAGGTTTATGGTAGCACTGAAACTGCTTCCATTGCTTCTCGGCACACGGCACAATCTAAAAATTGGCAAACATATGAACAGGTCTCGTTTCAAATCTATCAAAATCAGGTTTCAGTTAAAACGCCAGGCCTAATTACATTTCAATCATTAAGCGATCAAATAGAACCAATTGATTGCACCCATTTTAGACTAGGCCAGCGAGATGCTGATTTAATTAAAATCGCTGGAAAAAGAGCTTCTCTTACCGAGCTAAACCAACACTTGCAAAACATTCCAAAGGTATCTGAAGGTATTTTTGTTCACACGAAAGACGCTGAGCGTCTAATGGCTTTTGTCGTAAGTTCTTTATCCCCATCAGACATTCTAACCTCTCTGCGCCAATCAATTGATCCCGTTTTTTTACCAAGACCACTTCATTTTATTGAAGAATTTCCACGAAATGAGGTTGGAAAAATCATGTATAATCAATTATTATTAAAAATCAAATCATGACGCGATGTTATTACATACTCACTTTAAAATTTCTGCCCAACATCCCTGTTTAAAAGGGCACTTTAATAACCACCCCATCGTACCGGGCGTTGTATTATTAGAACAAGTGGAGAGTTTTACCTTAACCGAGTTAATGCAGTGGAAAATAATAGAGCTTAAGCAAGTAAAGTTTATTGCCACCGTTTTACCAGAAGAGCGAATTGAAATTGAAATTAATTTAGATAAACTGAATACACATCAGGTTATTACATTTAATTTACGTAACACCCTCAAAGACAACACGACACTTGTGGCGACAGGAAAGTTTCAACTTTCCTTAATTTAGAGACCTTTACATATGGAAAAAGACTGGCAACAAGAAAAAGAAATGTCTAATATTTTTTGGTTAAAACTGATTATTCGCCTTGCTTTAAAACTACCTCGCTGGAGCATTCGCCTATTGCTCTACCCTATTGTACTTTTTTTCTTTTTGACTTCTGGCCACAAAAGAAAGGCTTCTTATCATTATTTAACACAAGCTTTACCACATAGACCGCAAGTTTGGCATGTATACAAACACTTTTATTGGTTTGCCGCGACGTTAGTCGATCACGTTTATTTTTTATCTGGCCAAACCCGCCTCTTTGATATTTCTTTCATTAACCGTGAGGTCGTCGTTAATTCGCTTGAAAAAAATCCGAGTCAATTTCTTTTAAGCGGGCATTATGGAAGCATTCATGCCTTAAGAACTCAACTTTCAGATAAAAAATATCAAATAAGGCCCGTTGTCAAGCTCGAACACAATCAAAATATCGTGACCTTATTCAATCAATTAAATCCTGATTTTTATAAAGATATTATTCCTTATGACGGTCTCAATACAATCTTTGAAATTTATGAAAACTTAAAAAACAATGTGTCTATTGCTTTATTAGCCGACAGACCCATAGGAGATGGAAAGACATTAAGTGTACAGTTTTTAAACGATACCATTCAACTGCCTAAAAGCCTTTTTGAAATGTTATTACGCCTTCCATTTTCCGCAAATTTATTTTTTTCAAAATATTTGGGTAAAAACTCCTACCAAATAGAATATTTTTCCTTCAGTATAGCCTCCAATGACACGCCACAAACTTTGGCACAAAAATTTGCCGATAAACTCGCTAAACAATGCTTAGAGTCTCCTTATAATTGGTTTAATTTCTATGTTTATTGGGACTCAAAAGACCATGTTTAAACCTTTATTATTTATCTCACTTATCTTTATCGTCTGTGGTTTTTCTAGCGTTGCACACAGTAACTCATTAACACTTGAAAGCCTATTTTCAGCTTTCAAACAAATCAAATCCCAACAAAAAAACTTCACCGAAGAACAAATTGATCCTATATTAGATATTCGCATCCAAAAATCTGGATACTTAATCTATCAATCACCCGAAAACTTAACGCTACACTATTTAACCCCCATAAAGGGTTCAATTATCTTCACGCCCAATCAAGTTAAAATTGATTTTCCACGTCGAACTGTCATCTTATCACCCGATGATGCACCGCAAATGGCATTGAGCCAAACAATTTTACACCTACTAAATGGCAACCTAAAACAACTCTCAACAAACTTTACACTTCAATTTTCTCCACAATCAAATCAAACCTGGCAACTGAATTTAATACCCAAAAATGCAACCAACAACTATTTTCACCCCATTCAAATACGTGGGGTTCAGAAACAAATGACTGAAATCGTTATGACTGATCGCACTGGAGAATCACGAAAAATCTCTTTTGAGAAATTATTACCAACCCCATGAAAAACCAGATAAAACCTTCATTTAAAAAGTCTGTTTATACACCAATAATAAGTGTTTTTACCTGTATTTTTATTTGGTTTTTTTTAACAAGCCTTTTTACGAAAGAGCCTTTTCAAAATGATTTAACTCAATTTTTTCCTGACCAAAAATCTTTATCGGCACAATACCTAAAACAAAACCTAAAACAAAACCTATCTCTCCAAAAAAACTCAAGCTGGTTAATGCTTGCCGTTGAAAGAAATGAACTCTCCATTCCAGTACAAAGTAACAACATTCAAATAAACCTACAGACATTACCAGACGTTATTCAAATATTGAATGGTTCAGAAGGTTTTAAAAGCCCTCTGCAACCGCTCAGCACACCGGTTCTTTATCCCTACCGCTATCTTCTTGCGTCCTTTAATTTATCACCCCCCTACTTAACAGAACATTTACAGCAACGCTGGCAAGAATATCAATTAGGGCTGGTGCTAGATAAACAGTGGTTATTAGAGGACCCAACCTATCACTGGGGAGCCTATCTTAAACAGTGGCAGCCGAGCCAACAACTTACCAAACAAGAAGGGGTTTGGCTAAGTGACCCATCCATCTTTAAGTCTCAAACCTCACACAAAAACCCGCATTTACTGCTCCTAATTGAAACCACAAATAACACCGATGTTTTATCCACGATTGAAAATATGTTAAATCAATCCTTAGGGCAATCACACTATTATTTATCAGGCGCAAGCTGGATTGCTTTTAAAGCTGAAGCAGAAATAAAGCAGACGGTAAATAAGATTTCAGCACTAGCCATTGGCATGGTTTTTTTATCACTGTTCTTAGCCTTTCGCTCCATCAAATTAACCTTACTCTGTTCCATTCCTCTTATCGCCGCCTTTATGGTTGGGACACTCAGTACCATTACCCTGTTTGGCCACATTCAAATACTCACCCTTGCTTTAGGCGCTATTTTATTTGGTGTTGCGATAGATTACCCTATTCATACCATTTCGGCATTTCAGTCTCGAAACAAGCAGGTGATTCACAAAATATGGCCTACGATTCGACTCGGCGCACTCACCAGTGCGCTTGGCTTTTTAATGCTTTGGTTGGTTAATATTGAAGGGCTACAACAAATCGCAATTTTTACCGCAACAGGACTCGTTACCTCGCTATGGGTGACTCAAACATTAAAGCCCCTCTTTTCTAAGATTTTTAATATCAAAGAACAATCAACAAGTGAACCAGAAGAAGAAGAAGAAGTAGAAGTAGAAGTAGAAGCAGAAACAAAACACGCTTATTTTAAGGTTTGGATGACGCTATTTTTACCTGGAGCAATCCTTGTTATTTTCATCCTAACATTCAAGCCCCTGATTTGGCAGGATGACATAGTAAGCTTGAGTCCTGTTTCAAACACATTAATCGAAACCGATAAACAACTGAGACACCACTTTCAACAACAAGAAGTGGGCAAAAAAATATTAATCACCGCACCGTCAATCGAAGCCTTATTGCAAATAGAAGAGAAATTAATCCCAAGCTTAAATCAATTAAAAGAGAGTAAGGTCATACAGCAATACCAAATGCTTTCTCAGGTTCTACCAAGCCTACAGCTACAAAAACAACGCCAACTTAATCTCCCCACTCGTAAGCAGTTAAATGAAGCGCTCACTTTGGCGACCTTAAAAAATGATTTTAAACCGAAACATTTCAACTCTTTTATACAAGGGATCGAAAAAACACGACAATTACCGCTACTGGACTTTCCAAAACTTTTAAGCGCTGAACAAGCTAGCCCGACAACGATTCAACAATACGTCACCCCTATTAATAACCAATTTGTCGGTATTATTCGTTTATCAGGCGTATCGTCTGACAATGACATAGAGTCTTTTATTCAACAACACGCCGAACTCAACTTAACGTATTTCAATCAACGCGCACTTGTTGCCAGTCAGATACATGAAGTTCGTAACCAATTAATGGGCATTTTGGGCATATTTATCGTCACATTACTACTCAGTTTAGGATTTAAGTTTCGAAATATAAAAGAGGTTAGCATCATATTAATGCCTGTGGTACTGTCAATAGGCGCAACACTGGCATGCTTTGCCTTGTTAGAAACTCCACTCAGTATTTTTCATTTAATGAGCTTAATGCTTATTGTCGCAATAGGACTTGATTACAGTTTACTTTTTACACAAGGGAAACAGCAAAAAACACACTCTAATGAATGGTATAAATCCATTCAAATTGCCTTTTTAACCACATTAGGATCTTTTTCAATCTTAGCTTTCAGTCAACTTGCTCTATTACAAGCCATTGGATTAACCGTATTAATCGGCATTTTGTGGGTATATGGGCTATCCTATTTAAGCGCACGCCTTGCACAAAAAAGGACAGAAGAGATTCGCTAAAAAGTAATGAATAATCAAAAGCATCTACTCATTTATTTTTGCCAACTGATAAATAGTATCCACCATTTTTTTAGGATTTGAAACAAATACATTTTCTTCATTCCAAACATAGCCACTCAATACCGACACTACAGAACGGGTCACTTTTTCTGACCTATCGTCGCCAAATAAAATGGCTTGTAGCCTTCCATCGTACCAAGCATTTACATATTCTCGAAAAACATTAATGCCAACCATCATATAGTCCGCATAATCAGTTTGCCAATTAACATGAGTGCCATTAAGTTCATCAATGGTTAATTCAGCGGCCTTATAACCAGATTCTAAAGCCAACGTAACACCTGAACTAAAAACAGGATCTAAAAACTCAGAGGCATTCCCTACTAATACAAATTTTTTATCGAACAATTTTGTTACGGCGGCTGAATAGCCATTAATAAATCCTACTTCATTAATTTTAGTTGCATCTTTATATCTTTTTGAAGCGGTTGAGTTTCTTTCAATAATCATGTCAAAAAACTCCGCTTCTGATAGATTGAATTGATTGAAATATGCTTCATCACACACGATTCCCGTTGAAGTCACACCATCATTAAAAGGAATGTTCCATATCCAAGCTTGGTTATTATCATGAATATCAACAAAAATATAACCATCTTTTCCATTTGGTTCTGGTCGTATATCCCCTGTCATTCGACAAAAAATGGCTTTACGTACACATTGTTCTGACGGTTTATCAAGCTTCAATAATCTAGGTAAAACACGTCCATAACCAGAAGCATCAATTAGTTTTTTTACTTGATATTGAGTCAGCACGCCTGATTTCATTTTAACCGTAATTAAGCAAGCCTCTTGATCAAAAGCCACCACTTCTGATTCAAACTCAACTTCAACCCCTTTTTTTTCCGCGTCTAATAAAAGCTCATGATCAAAGGCTTCTCTCTTAACCTGAAAAGAGCTATTAAAAGATTCTCCTAAATTTTGTTCAAAATGAATCACCTCTAACGCACTCTCGGTTTGAAAAGCTACGCCAGGCTTAATCTGAAAGTTTGATTGTTGAATACATTCCAACATATTCGCCTGTTCAAGCAACTGATTACACCTAGGCAACAATGATTCACCAATAACAAAGCGTGGAAAAACCATTTTTTCAACCAGCTTTACCTTGAAACCCGCTTGAACTAATTTAGCACCAGCAATCGAACCCGCTGGACCGGCACCAATAATAAAAACATCGTAATTTTTATTGATTGTCATTCGAATACTCTTTATTTTTTATTTTGGGTTCAATAATATTAGCTTTTTGGGTTAGAGACATGACTAATCCAGAGATATTCATCCATCGATTAAATAATTTTTTAGCCACCATAAAGGTAATTTGCGTAATATCAAACCCCGCTCTAAAATGACTAGCTCTCCTATTTTCAGCATACACCGTATCAATCGGAATAAAAGCAAACCTATGACCAAGGTGAGCGGCATCGATTAAAACCTCACTTTCAAACACAAAACCTGATTTATTGTCATACGGAAACACCAGTTGCTTCAGCAGCTGACTTGGGTACAAACGAAACCCAGACTGACTGTCTGCAATTGGTTGGCCTGCTGCCCAACCAACCCAAAAATCTGCAATGCCATTCGCAATTCGACGAGAACGAGGGGCATTTTGCCGGTCTTTTAAACGCGACCCGATGCATAATGTATTGGGCGAAGATTTAAAACACTCCCAAAGCTTCGGAACATCCGCAGGATTATGTTGCGCATCACCATCTAAAGTAATCACCGCATCCACATCCAAAGACAGAGCCTTATTAAACCCCATTTGTAATGCATGAGCCTTACCACCATTTTGAGGCAAGTTAATTACAATTGCATCCGTTGTTTGTACGATTTCAGCCGTATCATCCATAGAGGCATCATTGACCACTATAACCAACGGTGTCAGCTTAAGTGCTTCCAAAATAACATAACGGATCGTTAACGTTTCATTGTAAGCAGGAATAACAATGGCAAAAGAGTTCATTGAATTTTATCCAACATTCGTTGGTTTTTCAACAACTGACTCACCATCCTTCCCGTCCAATACCAATTTAAAAGAAACGCTTCCAATACCACTTTAGATACTTGCTTATAATTCAGCGCCCAACTCTTTTCAGCAGGTAACAACGTAATTTCGAACCCCAAGTTTTCTGCCATAACGGCACAACGATGTAAGTGATAACGATTAGAAACCAAGCAAACCTTTAAGTCCAATTGATGAGCCTCCAAATAGTAACGAGTTTGTTTTAAGTTTTCTAATGTATTTCGAGAAGAGGCTTCCAATATAAGTTTAAAATTTAAATTGAATGCTTGTTGAGACTGTAAATAAGCTTGACCCGCTTCGGCTTCGCTTATGCTATTTTCTTGTGTCACACCCCCTTGCAAAACAACCAAGTGAGGCTGTAAAAGTGGCGCACTTTCAATAAGTCGATCTAGCCGTTGTCTATACTCATCATCTATTTGATTGTTTTGTAACTGCTTACCAAATACAATCCAACAGCTTGAGCTTACTAGGCTTGATTGAATAACACAAGATTTAGACGTATTAATGACTCGCCAGAATTGAAAAACCCAAGCAAACCCTAATGTGCATACCCCCCATAAAACAGATAAAAACAACATCAAAATGCCATCCCAATCTACTTTATCCTGAGAGGGGTCTGAAGTAAGACTCAAACCAAATAAACTTAAAATAAATAAAACTGATTCTGAATTCGGTTATTCAGGTTGTTAATCCAGCGATTATAATTTCTATGAATGGTATTTTCTTCAGCATTATATTTTAAATTTTGGCTGGATCGATACAAGATACTGTACTCCGATTTAGAGTAAGGGATCGTCACTTCTACAGGAAATTTATTTCGAATCCTAATCGTTGCCTTCAATGTATTTGCATCCACCTCTCTAATACGCCAACCTAAAGAAGCTCCGGCTTTAGAGATTGCTTTTTTTACATCCGCTTTTGACTGAACATTATTGGGTACAATTTCAGATTCAACATTAACAACTTGTTGCCCTACACCACACCCCACTAAAGTTAAGGCTAAAAAAGCCATAACAACCATTAATAATGATTTTTTAAGATTTAATACATTCATTTTAACTCTCCTAAATAAAATTTTACAAATCGCCTAACTGAGCACCATCATACAAGTCTTTTAACCAAAACACAGTATCTTGCGCATTCGCTTTAACCGTTCGTCCAATTACAGCACAAGAACCTTTAAAACCTGAAAAGGCTCCGCCACCTGAACGTCGTCCGCCATCTGCTTCAGCTATTTTTTTACCGTCTTTATACAACGTCAAATGAACCTGAGTATACTTACGATGGCCCAAAAAGGAATTTCCAGAGCTGATTATTTCATTAAATTCGACATCCAAATTATAACCCGCAGCATTTGTATCTAAATCATTCACAAAACTCACTTGAATGCCGTTATCAGCACCAATTTGCTTTAAATGTTTTGGATATTGCGTAATCAACTGACATTCATTCAATACCCTTCTATCAATTTTCCCTCCTGAAACAATTTTAGCTCGCTTGCCCACATTAACATGAGTAACAGCACCCGTGTCATCGGCAACCGTTTCAACCGTTTCAACCGTTTCAACCGTTTCAACCGTTTCAACCGTTTTAACCGTTTTATTTGCGCCACAAGCCCCTAAAATAATAGCGAAACCAATCACCACACTTAACTTCATAAATTTCATTTATTTTTTTTTCCTGTTCTAATTTAAAAATTACTTAAAACTCTCTATTTAAAAAAACAGATATTTCGTAAAAAACGGTATCATCTTACCATATTTACACCATTCCGCCATTAATAGATAAAACCTGCCCCGTGATATAACTCGCTTTTTCTGAGGCAATAAAGCTCACTAAATCGGCCACTTCCTGTGGTTTTCCTAAACGTTGCATAGGAACCACTTGTTTAATTCGTTCTTGAGTGAAACTTTTTTCAGCCATCTCGCCCTCCATCACACCAGGAGCGACTACATTAACCGTAATTTGTCGTGATGCCAGTTCGAGTGCTAACGATTTACTCGCACCAATAAGACCTGCTTTTGCCGCCGCATAATTTGTTTGCCCACGGTTCCCCATAATCCCTGCAACTGAGGCAATGTTAATAATTCGCCCCCAGCGTTTACGGATCATGGGCAACAATAATGGTTGTGTCACATTAAAAAAACCATTTAAAGAAACATTCAAAACATGCTGCCATTGTTCATGCGTCATCCCGGCCATCACCGCGTCATCATGAACACCTGCATTATTAACAACAACTTGAACGGGTCCACTGTCCAACAAAACCTCAACGGCATTCTCTACTGCTGCAACATTCGTAATATCAAAGCAGATCGCATACGCTAAGCCGCCTTTTTGATTAATCTGACAGGCCAGTGCTTCCGCTTTTTCTAACTGGCTGTTCGCATGAATCCAAACCTCATAACCGTCCTTCGCGAGCTGTAGAGCAATCGCACTGCCCAAATCGCCACTGCCACCCGTTACGAATGCTTTTTTTTTCAATACACTCATGTTTTGCACTGCTTCTTTTTTCATAAAACCTTCCTTATTTTTTCTGGATGACCACTAACACACTTCCAGAACAAACCTCTTGTTGTTCAGAATCAATCACACTAAAACGATAACGTTTCATCATGTCATCCAGTACAATAACCTTAGCTCTGACCATTAGCTTTTCTGTTAACGGATTAAATACCCCCCAAACAACCGACTTTACCATAGCAATATAGCCAATTTTTGCCCCTCCTATTTGCCCTTTATTTTTTTCCTTTTCGATTAGTCCACCATGAACTGCAATGGCTTGTGCACCGTACTCTATAAGGTGCATTTTCGATAAGCGGCCTTTTATTTTTAAAGGGTTATCATCCAATAAATGCGATTGTGTTTGACAGACAATCTCTTCTTCAGAGTATGCCGTTACACTTTCCAACAAACACATGCCTTCTGAATGAGGAATTAAGCTTTCAATATCTTCTTTGCTTAAATTAACTTGTTTCATTTAATACAACCTTTACAAAACTATGTTTATTTAACGGAAAATACGCTTCTGTATAGGCACAATTAAAATCAAGACATCCAAAATTCAACGCCGCCATGCGCTTTATAAGCGGATACGCTTCTGCGGCAGGCACGCCCTGATAAGGATTGCATTCACCTCCTACATGGCTTGAAGTTTGCACTATCTCCAAAGACAACGTTGGATAGTCATTCGACTGAGTCGGCTGAACAGTCTCTAAAACCATCGCAAATGCAAAGGGGGGGGGGCGATTTTCAGATTTGTTTTCCCCCGCTAATGGAATAGCCACATCAACGGGTAAATCATAAAACACAACCAATACGGGTTTTTGTGCTTCTTGTGATTGCAAAACGGCTTCAAGCAATCCATTTCCAATGGCGAATTCTCCTGCTGAAATTGCGCTTGCAGGCGCTTGGTTATTTTGTCCAATCATCCAATAGCCTACAGAAGCATTATGCACTGAATTATGAAATTGAGTGGGTGAAATCATCGGATTATCTTCGCTTAATTCCTGACACATATTCGATGAAATAAACGAGTCTCCATCTTTACTCACAAATAACACTGGCATTTGATCCGATGCATTCGGAATCATTTTTCGATAAGAGTTCCAAGCCTCTTCGGCCGTCTTTAAAGCCAGTTTAATAGTAATACTTGTTCGCCGCCTCTCATTCGGCGGTAAAAAAGAGGGACTATATTTTTCGATGGGTTCAGAAATATTTGGCTCTCTTTTTTCTGCTATAATCACCTTAAGCTGTTCAAAACTAATCAGTCCCGGTGCGGTTAAACCCAAGCTAAGAATGTTAGCCTTCATTTTCAGCTCCCAGCGTTAAAAGAACAGAAGCGTTATTCCCACCAAAACCAAATGAATTACTCATCACACAAGTCATTTTATCTTGCTTCTGTAAATCCGGTAAAAAAACTACTTTTTTGGGAAAAATGACTGAAACAGCCTGCGTTTTATCCAAAATCGCCCTATCTACATTCTTTAAGTTCCTATTAGGCAATATCATTTGTTCCTCTAATGCCCACTGACAAAAAATAGTTTCGGTGATGCCTGACGCACCTAATGTATGACCTGTTATTCCTTTTGTAGAACTAATCCATAAACAACGTTCTCTAACAGTCCCTGCTAAAAGGTTCGCGATTCCAGACAATTCAGAGACATCATTATTAACCGTCGCCGTACCGTGCAAGTTTAAATAATCAATATCCGCAATGGAAACACCCGCTTGCGTTATCGCATTACGCATGGCTTGACATGCCCCCTTTCCCTCTGGGTGTGGCGTTGCAATATGGTAGGCATCACTGCTTTCGCCCACTCCAGCAATCTGCACACACTCCGTTAACGGCTCATCAAATATCGGCTGGTTAGCAAGCAACATAAAGCCACCCGCCTCTCCAATATTGATGCCATCACGCTTTTCATCCAACGGCTTGCAAAGCGTTTCACTCACCAACCCCAAGGCATTAAAACCATACATGGCCGTTAAACATAAAGAATCAACGCCCCCCACAACCACGGCATCAACCAGCCCAGCATCCAACCACCTTTTAGCAACTGTAAAAACTTTAGCGCTCGAAGAGCAAGCCGTTGAAATAACAAATCGTGGCCCCTTTAAGTGCAGCGCATCGCAACAAAACTGAGCTAAAGAGTCTATTTGATGTGTCGTCTGATATCGAAAGTTCGTCGAATTTTCGGGTGATTTAAAAAAACCCTCTGTTTCAGCGATTCCTGAGGTACTTGTGCCCACCACCAAACCCACACGAAGCGAACCTACTTGCTCAACAACTTGTGATACTTTTTTAGCAAAACCATCCACCTGCATTGTCAGCCATGCTAACTGGTTATTTCGACAAAAATACGACTGCAACCTCAGAGGCAACACAACCGATTCAACACCTGCAACCTCTCCTAAATACGTACAAACACCAGGAATAAGGCGATGAAACTCCGTTTTATTCGACAAACCTGTCTTTTGATTTTTAATCGCATTCAAATGCGCCTGTTTTCCCTCTCCTAAAGAGGTTAAGAGTGCTGAACTTACAATATACATAAAAATTTCTCTCGATTTTCATCCACAAACCTAAACATATCGTTATTCTATTAAAATAAAAAACATTATATAACATATAATAGACAACAATTTTAACGACAACAACTAGAATTCTTCTCTATGAAACCACCTTTTAAGTCTCCAAAACGTACAGCACAAGACGCTCATTATGAAGCACAAAAAATCGCATTTTCTCCCATGACTTTTCAAGCGGTTCGAATCGCTTGGAAAAGAGGGTTACTTGAAGCCCTTAGCCAGCATGATGATGGGCTCACACCTAAATCATTATCTGACATGGTTAATATGCGATTTTATGGCGTGCGCGTCATCTTAGAATCTTGTTTGAGCATCGGTGTTGTCGAGTTCGAAAACGAAAAATATTTTATCAGCAAAACGGGACAAATGTTTCTTTATGATGAAATGACGCAAATTAACATGAACTACAACCACGATGTAAATTATTTAGGTATGTTTTATTTAGAAGAAGCCATTGATACTGCAACACCAGCAGGTTTAAACCAAATCTTTGGTGACTGGCCAACCATTTACCCTGCCCTCACCTCTTTGCCTAAATCGGCTAAAACGAGTTGGTTTGAATTTAATCACTATTATTCAGACAATGCTTTTCCGACCTCACTTCCACATGTATTTAAACACAACCCTAAAAAATTAATGGATATTGGTGGTAATACAGGCAAGTTCTCTATGGCGGCGGCTCATTATAATGACTCGGTACAAATTACCATCGTTGATTTACCAGAACAACTTGCCGTGGCGAAAACCCATATAAGCCAAGCCAATCTATCCCACAGAATCCATACCTATCCCACCAACATGCTTGATCATACTCAAATCTTACCAAAAGGGTTTGATACCATATGGATGAGTCAGTTTTTAGACTGCTTTGGTGATGAAGATATTATTGCCATTTTAAAACGCTCCGCTAACGCCATGACAAAAGACAGTCGTTTATTTATTTTAGAAACCTACTGGGACAACCAGCGCTTTGAAGAAACGGCATTTTGCGTGGTAAATACCTCTTTGTACTTCACCGCAATGGCCAACGGAACCAGTCGAATGTATCGACTATCAGACATGTTAGCATTCTTAAAAGAGGCAGGATTACAGGTAACAAATACCGTCAACGACATCGGCATGGGACATACTTTACTCGAAGCGCAGCTCATCAAGTAATTCACTCTCAATCCCCCTAACGACTGAGCCAGGCGTTTTTTCTAGAACGAATTCAGTCGTCATAAACTAGGAGGCTGTCTGAGAATGAAAGTCGTCGCGAGGGAAAGTCATTTTGTGGCAGGTTTTGTGTAAATTTAAGGCGTTTAGTCACTCTAAACAACGAAAATTTACATAAAAGATGACCAAAATGAATTTTCCGCAGTAGATTTTTCATTCTTGGACAGCCTCCTAGCCATTAATTATTTCGATCAAATTGCCAAAGCGCTTTAAATGATACTTGACCAAGCCCTATTAAAAAGGGAACAAATGCACTGCCTTTATGGCTAGGCAGAAAAAACGGCCTGAGATAAAACTCCCCCACAAATAAAGCAGCTGACCCTAAGTAGAACCCTATTTCTAAAAAACCACGCCCGCCGATTTCAATCACGCCTAAGAAAAAACAGACTTTATAAAACAGTAAACTCATTAAAAAAAACACCCAAACAAGGGTGACTTTACGAGTATAACGCCGCTCAGCACTCGAATCTTCAGCCCCCATCAGCAGGGCATATCGGGTAATCACAGGCGTGTTATTTCCAATCAAACTCCACACAAATCCGATTATCAGCAACATTAATAAGCCAAAAACAACACTTTGTAATATTAATTGGATAATATCATAGCCAAACAGTAAAAAATAAAGATAAAACAATACTAAAAAACAGCTCAGAAATAACCTTAGCATGAATTCACCTTACTTTTGTAACACCAAAAGCTGAATTTTTGCATTTCATTCAACGTCTTTCAGCATGTTTTTCTGAGAAACTGCCAAACCTTTGCTTCTTCATTTGCACATTTAATCAGTAAATCAGCCAATAAATCTAAGTCCAGTTCGCTGCGTTTTTTACTCATTTTTGCGGAATATAAGGCAAACTCTCTCCAAATATCGCCTGCCTCTGTCATCATACTTGAGGCTTCCATTAGCGCGGGAGAATTGATTAATGACGCTGACTCTTGCAAATATGAAGCATAGATAAACCTAAAACCAGCACCGCCCGTTCCTATCTCTTCTTGCATTCTCACGATATGACCAATAAAAGCACGAATGTATTTTTCTGTATATTTTTTGTTTTTGGGTAATTTTCTTAATGTTTTGGCTAAATACAAAATCCCTTTAATGCCCGCAAAAGAAATGGGAGCATTCATTATTCGAGTGCTTGATTTGATTGCTTTAGGGATTACTTTTTGAAAATCAATTTCTTCTGGTACGTGCTTTGGATAATACATAATCCCTTTAGGTGCCAATGCACCTTTTGCAAAGCGCGCCTTAAGCAAAGATGCTCTGTCACATCTTACAGGCGTATCAAAAACAGGATCGCTAATAAGGTAATCATTATTGTCTTTGCCGTAAACGATTAAGTTATGTGCATTAAAATGAAAGCGCATATCTTCTGGGAAATAGGGCAACCAAAAAACGGATGTTTGCAGTCCAACGATCTCTCCTTGATCCAGTAATTCATCTAAGGCATCCATGCCTTTTTCTGGATCTCGAAAAGTTTGAAAGTTCATTGATAAGTTAATGTTTTTTTGCAGCCCTTTGATAATGCTCTTAGGTGGCATTCTATAACCAATTAAGGGTAAACCATTTAATTTTATCAACGGGATATAAGCAAAAGCGATGCTTGACGACAGTCCAAACGCCATGGGTTCTGAAACATCTAATTTATGATGTCGCAACATGCTTGACATCACGCCCGTTTCACAGTGTGCGGTGTGTTGGTGAACAAATTGGGATGTCATAAGAATAAATCTTTTTTAGGTAAGTGTGATAATTCTTCTAAGGAAATGCCTAGCGCATCAGAGTATTTAAGTCTTTTTTTTATGGATAAACGTTTAAAAACCGAGGGCTTTAAGTGGCGCTTAACTTGCCATTCAAAAAAACCGCTGGCCTGTGCTAACCCTGTAATGTCAAAACGACGGCTGTACATAAAATATTCTAGAGTAGAAGATACACCTTGTTCCACATTTTTTCTGGACTGTTTGGTGAGTTCATTTAGCTCGTCAACGGCGGCCAATGTCACTCGTTCTTCAGGTTCCCAGCCATTTGACTCGACGGCTTCATAATGTCCTTGATTGTTGACCGCATAAATAACTTTCTTATGCCCTGAATACGTTTTGCTCTGGTCTTGTGGAACCTGTTCTTTTTTCATGAGTTACTCTACCGTTAACAACATAAAACATGAAGAAAAACGCCCGCTTTCAGGTATGTAACACAGTATTTTTTGACCCGTTTTTAATTTACCTGATGCATAAATTTCAGCCAACATAATATACATGGAGGCTGAGCCAACATTTCCAACGTCCGATAGATTAGTGAACCACTTGTCAAAAGGAATTTCAAAATTAATGTTTGCAAGCCCGTCGTATACTTTTTGCCGAAAAAAATTGGATGAGTAATGAGGCAAAAACCAATCAATATCTTCCGCATTAATGGGGTGTTTTTTTCGAATATCCGATAGAGCCCGCTCAACCGTATAGTAAATTATTTTATCATTAAGTAGCTTTACATCTTGTTTAACGGACATGATGGATTGTTGATCTCTCTCTTGACTGGAATAAGACATCCAACCTTTTAGTTTATGATTTAATTTTTCCCCTCCCGCGTACATACAGGCTTCGACTTCATTTGCATAAGAGATAATTTCTAGCCAATTGATACTCAGTGACATGCCTTTTTTTCTCGGGGCACTTTGTAGCAAGACAGCACCCGCACCATCTGATAACATCCAGCGTAAAAAGTCTTTTTCAAACGCTAACTCAGGTTTTGATTCAAGTTCTTTGATTTTTTGTTCAATTTCGCTATTAAAATTTTCTCCCCTCATTACGATAGAAGCCAATTCAGCGGCTACGGCGACCGCATTCTCATGAGAACCCGAAGCAATGCTCATGTAGGCGTATTTCATTGCCGCCATGCCACTGACACATATACCAGAGGTGGTTATCGCCTCACAGGGAGGAATGCCCAATTCACCATGAATCATTACCGCTTGGCTTGGCATGATTTGATCAGGAATACTGGTTGCGGTAGCCAAACATTGTATTTTTTGGATTGAAAACGCTTGATCATCCAATAGTTTAATAGCTTCCACGGCAAGTTGCGCACCAGTATGCGTCATTTCCCCAGAAGCTTTATCTATTGCGTAATAACGTGACGTAATTTTATTACTTCTCAATACGGTTTTTCTTGCTCTCGAAGGTTTATTGGCAACTTGACCTAGCACGCTTTCCATTTCATCGTTGGAAACTGGTGAGCCAGGTAAAAACTTAGCTAAATTTGTAATATAAACTTTATTTTTAGTCATGCGTTTTTTCAATGTCCTTACGACTTTCACCTGATGGGAATGAGTAATATTCTTTTTGAGCTTTAATTCTTCGTTTTGTAAACGGGGTCAATAATTTCTTGATTAAGGCACTGATCGGCACAAGCGTTAAAATGAGAATGATCAAAAATACGATGTATATTCTCACAAATATTTTTCGAGCAAGAGACGTTGGCGAACCAACTGCTCTGAGCAACTTGCCCCACAACAAAAAACTCCTGTGCGCGAGTGTTTCACTCGCAATGGTTTTTTCTTTAATCGTTACCGCTCCAAGGCCAGTTAACATGGGATGCTTTAGCGCATCTGGGTTGGTGGTAAGCTGCTCCACAATTCGCTTGCCAAATCGTTTACTCTCAATAATATCCGACTCTGACACACCCGCTTTGGGCGCACACCACCATGGGCCTTTTCGACCCGTAAACATCCATAGCGGAGTAGAAAGAAAACTAAAACCACTCCCTCCTTCATCCACTAAGACGACATTATCAATCAAATTAGCATTTAAACGTTTTAATTCATTTTTTATTTTTTCTTGTGCCGTTAACCACATATCTCGACAAGCAATCACGGTAATAACAGGTTTTCCTGAAAAAATCGCTTCCGCTTGATCCGAGCGAAGCAGCGCTGTTGTTGGCAAGGAAGGCGAAAGAAACCAGACTTGATACCCTAATATAATGAGATCAAACTGCGAGCCATCATTAATGTCTAATGGTTTGTTTTCAGGCGCATCCATATATACGGCTTCAGGAAAATTACAAAAAAACTCAATAAATGGCCATGGAAAAGGGTATTTTTTAATGGATTCTATGGTCCGAAACGTAACGTCAATGCCTGGATGGTTAACAAGTGGCTCTGTTATCGTTTGAATAACTCGGCTTAGCTGTCCTGTCTGCGAATAATGTAGCACTAATACTTTCATTTTATCCCCCTTCTTTCTCCAGCGCATTAATGTACATCAACAAGCATGAATTTTAATTGATAATGTAACAAATTTCAATCTAATTCAAGCTTGCTTATCACCAGAGCACTCCATTTATATCGATTGACTCTTTCAACCATCAGCAATACGTTAAATTCATCCGATTGAAGAAAGTCAAACAGTGCCTCTGAGCTTGATTCCAGACTATTAACCCAAGGTTGGTTAACATTTATGCAATCAACTAAATCGTTTTTTGAAGAACAAAACGCCTCATCTAATCGAGCAATAACATTCTGTTTTTTACTCATTTCATTAAGTGCATTTTTAATCTGAACACTCAAAACCTGAGCATCCGTACCTTCTATATTCAGCACAATGCTGGCAACACTTTTTTCATTTTTCAACTCATTGGCAAGCAAAAACCAGTTGCTTGACTCGTGCAATACGTGCGGTAATTTAATATTAACTCGCTCTCGATAAACATCAAATGGCGTTGCAACTTCACTCACTTGACCAATGAGGACTGCATTGACGTTCAAGCAATCAAGATCTATCTCTGCCAACTTAAGACAGGCCTGCAAAGCAGCGTGTTGCTGTGATATAAATAAATTATGAGACGTAAGCTCAAGCTCGCGCGCTAAATAGTAACTCGCCGCATTACTCACAGTATGAATAAATTCGTAAGGTGAGGGGCGACTTGAACATTGAAACATAGAGGATAGAACATTGAAGGTATTATTAAGCGATCCAAAATAAGATGCCATGACAATGCCTGTATTTATGGGAAAACTTAAATCCCCTCTGCAATCCGAAGCGCCCATTAAAGAAAGCTGAGTAAATCGATCAATTCTTCGAATATTACGACCTAAGCGTTCTTTAACAGCCTCTTTTAACAACGGAAGCTGACCCTCTGATTCGCTTGTTATTGCATGTTTATACTGAGAGATTCTAAATATTTTCACTTTTTTAATTCCACATTTGAAATGATTAAAGTGCAATTATTTCCGCCAAACCCAAAATAATTTAGCAAATAGTAACTAGGCTTGATCTCTTTATCATCTCGATATAATGTCATATTAAACACAGGATCAGGCGTGATATTTTTAGGCACGATCGGCAAACGTTTTTTCTTTACCAGCGATTGATAAAACAAAATAAGCTCTATTATTCCGCATGCGCCCAAAGTATGCCCTACGTAAGGCTTCAATACAATTGCGGGTGGGTGTTTTCCAAAAACCAAACTCAAACCTGCCGACTCCGCTTCATCATTTGACGGGGATGCCGTACCATGCGTTTTCACTATCGCTATTTGATCAGAAGTGATGCCTGCACTCACTAAGCTATTCTCAATCACTTGAGCAACCGTTGAACCATCTGGGTTACAAGTGGATACATTATAATGATCGCCTAAATAAGCCGCACCTTCTAGACCAAAGCCATGTGTACTCGGTTGACTAGACAAAATGACCGCGCCACACCCTTCTCCTAAATACAATCCATCTCTTTCTTTGTCGAATGGACGCATTCCTTGAGAGCTAATCAAGCCTAAACTGGAAAACCCCAGAGCGGACATTTGATTACTAAACTCGACCCCTAGCACTAAGGCATGTTCAATGTCCCCTCTTTTTATCATTTCGGACGCATAAATTAATGCATTGGCACTGGATGTACAGGCGGTGTGAAAAGAAAAAGAGGGACCCATTATTTGATATTTTTCGATCAAATATTCGCTAAACTGGGTAAAATTTGAAATGTTTTTAGCGAGTTCAGAGTCTGAACAATCTGTTGCAATAATTTTCTCTTCCACACAATTAATATCAACCGATGTGCTACCTACAAATAAACCCAAACAACGGACTTGTTGCTTTGTTAAACCCGCACTGGTTATTGCTTCGTCAACAACCTGTGACAATATTTTTTGATTGGACTGCTGCTTATCACCTTGCGCTTCATCATGCGGTAACAAATGAATCGGAACATCAATCTGAGCATCTTCAATCTCATAGCTCAATTTAGAAATTGAAGGAACATCAACACCATCGGCCAGCCTAAAAAGTGTCAAAATATTCTCTTCAACACCTTGCCCCAAACAAGTGCTTAGGCCACTGCCTGAAAAATAAACCTTATTCATCTTTCATCGCTTGCTGCATATAATGGGCAAGTGCGTTAATAGAGGCAAATGCCAAACGTCCATCTTTAACGCCTTCAATCCGCACACCGTATTTTTTTTTAAGTGCCATAGATATTTGTAAAACATCAAGACTGTCTAAGCAAAGACTGGAATCATCGCCTATTAACGTTTGTTCATCACGGATGTCTTCAACGCTAAAATCATCTTCATTATCACTTTCAACAATAACGATGCGTTTTAACTCTTTTTTAAATTCGATTAAATCCGTGTGCATTACTTCGCTCTACCTTAATTATTTGCTTGTCGATGGAACACGATAAAGGCCAACGTTAACGAAATTAATCCAAATAACATCAAACCTCCAACTTCCGTTAGAATACCATTCACACCGCTATTTCTTAGAAAGATATCCAGAAAACCTTCTAATCCCCACGCCATTGGACTAATGTTTGTAAAATCCTGTAAATATTCTGGCATGATGAATTTAGGAACCATAATGCCACCAATTGCCGCTAATAAAATATTGCTTACTCCGCCAATAGAGGTTGCTTGCTCAGTTGTTTTGACAACAACGGCTATTAATAAAGCAAACCCTACCGCGGAAAATCCGACGGCAAGTGACACGAGCGCTATCGCAAAGTATTCATCACCTATCATAAGATACTCGCCACCAAACAAAGGAATTAGATATCGCCCAACCAACAACATTAATATCAGCTGTACTTGGTTAATTAATAGGTAGGGAACTAATTTTGCCAGCAAGAATAAGTTGATCGAAAAATTCATTGAGCGAAGCCTTAATAAAGTACCCTGTTGCCTCTCTGTTACTAGGGTTGTAGATAATGGAATCACTACAAAAAACATCGAAAAAATCAACCATGCTGGCACACTTTGTTGCACCGAGGAGGGAACCTTTCCTTCCTGTTCGGAATCATTTACATTAAAGGCATAATCCGTTTTCAAAAAAACGTCATTATCCAACGGAGAAAGAAAGCCAGAAAAACCAAGATTGGCATTCGAAAACTGCTGAGAAAGCAACACTTTCATATAAGCTTCTTTAATAGCTGAAACAATAATTACTCTTGTACGAGAATCAACGTTTGGTGCTAACCAAAGATGAATAACGGGGTCTTCAACCTTGGATTCTGCCATGCGTTTATCAAAATCATCAGACAAAGAAATAACCGCTAGAGTATTGTCTTCATTGCCATTATCGCTAAAATAGCCCGAAGGAGTCGCGATTAATTCCAACGTCACATTCAAAAATTCATTTTTACTTAACTCGTTTATTAAGTTAAGTGAAAGGTATCCATTGTTTGAGTGAGATAACTTAAGATTTACCCGAATATCACTGTCACTAGAAAGCTGTTCTTGCATTGCAAGAGACATAATAATGATAAATACAACAGGCATCACAAAAAGCACAAGTACAGAGTGAATATCACGAAAAACTAAGGTAAACTCTTTTTTTAAAGTCGTCCAAAACACGTTTCTAATCCCGTAATTTTCGATTAGTTAAATCAAGAAACAACTGCTCTAAAGAACGTTGTCCATATTGGATTTTAGCAGGTGATATTTTAAACCTCTCTAATCGCTCAACCAGTGATTTTAACTGTGATAAGGTAACGACTTGATGAAAGACCAGATCACTATTCACCTGCTCAAATTCAAATTCTTCTGATAAACCAGTCTTCTGTTCGTTGGTTAAATTTTCTTTTAATCGAATTCTAGCCCCCATACTTTTTGGTGAACTTAATTCGGACAGTTTTCCTTGCTGTAGCACTTTTCCAAAATCTAGAATGGCAATTTGATCGCAAAGCTGTTCAATTTCTTCCATATAGTGAGAAGCATAAATAATGGTTTTACCCGATGAATTTAACGCTTTAATTTTATCTAAAATAAACGCTCTGGATTGTGGATCAATCCCCACCGTTGGCTCATCAAAATAGAGAATATCAGGGTCATTAAGCAAGCCTATTGCAAGATTTAATCTTCGCTTTAAACCACCCGAAAAAGAGGCTGTTTTTTGCTTTTTAAACGCTTCTAACTGGCAGAACGCCAAACAGTAATCAATACGCTGTTGCTTTTTTTCACCTGAAATTTTTTGAATGCCTGCAAAAAACTGTAAATTTTCTTCCGCAGTGAGGTTCGGATAAAAAGCATAGTCTTGGGGAATATATCCCTGTAAACTTTTAATTTTCTTTGGGTCTTTGTTTAAATCATGTCCATCAATAGATACGAAACCTGAGTCAACAGAAATTAACCCAACTAAAATAGATATCAACGTCGTTTTACCCGCCCCATTCGGCCCTAGAAGTCCAAACAAAGCACCCTTAGGTATCGTCAAACTAATACTATTTAAAGAGTGGGTCTTTGCATTAGCATATCGGTAATCCAAGTTTTTAATAACGATCATTGATTCTATTTTTTCATTTCTGTCATTGTACAAATTGTACACGATAGAAGTTATGCGATACAACTTCTACTTAAAGAAATAAGAAATTTGATAAAATAACTTTTTACATTAAAGTCTTTGCACAAATATAAAGCAGGATAGGGCAGAGA
>UOFC01000008.1_pt1 | contig 24301 bp, 22 predicted proteins | sample 1988771 | NCBI WGS metagenome assembly UOFC01 (sample SAMEA4712195, study PRJEB27164) | hydrothermal vent metagenome | biome: marine basaltic hydrothermal vent biome; feature: marine hydrothermal vent; material: mineral | place: Pacific Ocean | collected 2011-06-14/2011-07-23 | depth 1719 m | reverse complement strand
TGCATTAAAACATGACCGCCACGAGCCTCAGCATATTGCAATGAATCAATCAGATTAGGTGCATCAGAAATTGGAATTTCTTCGGCAACACCACTATTATAAACGCCATTAGGGTCTTTATAAATTGGAACAACCGCCATAGTAAATGGAATTTGTTGTGTGCTCAGATAATCACTTAACTGATTTAACGCCATAGAACTGGTTTTAGAACTAATGTCCTCAAAACGAATCATGGCACGGTGGTTTTCTTCATGTGGAACATTCAAAATTTCATGCAGCATATCACTAAAGACTAAATAACGATCTTTAGGTCCAATGAATGAAAAAGGAATATCCGCAACATACCAAAAGTTTGCAGCCTTGGTAATATAAGGTGCGCGTTCATTTGTAACACTGTTTACAATTTCAACAAGTGCTGTCGCTTTCGTTGGGTCACTGATTTCTAGCACGCCAATATCAGGATCGGCAGAAACCACTTGTGTCGTCGCATCATAAGCATAAAACTTTTTAAATGCTAAGTTTTTATACATCACCGTATCAAAAAAACCAGGTTCTAAATTACTTGGTGATGGTGGTGAATTAAACCCAGAAGAGGCAATTAAATTAATGCCAAATTTTTCGCTAAAACCATACGTGGTATTCCAAGCCAAATCCCATAAATTATACTTAAACCAAACAACGGTTGTATTCGTCGTTGAAACATCTAAAAGAAAGCTTTCTGTCGATGGGTTATTGTAATAACTTCCAAGATAGAAAAGAGCATCATAAGATTCAACTTCGCCAGCAACATAATCCGCAATACGCTTCATTTCAACATTCATTGAAAAGTGACCTAGCAGGTTTTTAAGCATAATCGCTTGAGACAAACCAAGCTTTTGCATCGGTACACCAACAGGTGCATCATACAAAATCAGAGCACGTTGAGCTGTTGGTGGGTCTATAACTGGATCGCCACCATGCTCAATAATACATTGTTCAAATGCTTCACCAGAATGTTTTTTCTCGCAATGCTCTTGAATCGTGTTTTCATTATCATGCGGCTCCGTCGGTTCCACATAACCATGTTCTTTTTTACATTGCATCAATGCCTCGCCAGAATGTTTTTTCTCGCAATGCTCTTGAATCGTGCTTTCATTATCATGAGAAGGGTCTTCATGATATTTTCTATGTTCTTTTAAACATTGCTTACGACCGTCATCTTCGTGCTTCTTTTTACAATGTTTTTTATACTTTTTCTTACCATGCTTATGATCACCACCATGTTCATGATCATCGTCATTGTATTTATGCGCTTCCATACACTGTTCACGACTGTCATCTTCGTGCTTCTTTTTACAATGCTTTTTATATTTTTTCTTACCATGTTTATGATCGTCACCATGTTCATGATCATCGTCATTGTATTTATGCGTTTCTATACACTGTTCACGACTGTCATCTTCGTGTTTCTTTTTACAATGCTTTTTATATTTTTTCTTATCATGTTTATGATCGTCACCATGTTCATGATCATCGTCATCATATTTATGACTATCGTTACCATGTTTTCCATAAGGATGCCCTGAAGAACCCTGATGTTTTCCCGACATAAGTTGAGCTTCATAACCTGATGCATTCGCACTACTTACGGTGTAGAGCTGTATTAACAAAATAGTACAGGCAAGCAATACAAACCGAACATCAATAAATTTATGTGCAGAATGGAGTTTATTTTTTATTATATCCATTTTTTAATTCCTAGCAGTTTGTTTTAAAAAAACAACGTTATTAAAAAGCCTAAAACGATTTAATTTAAGGAAGTAACATTTAAATTTAAAATCCCAATCGTTTCAAGACAGTACAAGCTTTATCGAGGCTATAAATAAAACACATTCGTAACAACCCAGCTACCTTGATTAACGACTCGCTGAGTCGTTACATACATTCAATCAAAACCTCATTCTTCGATCAAATCAAGCCTAACTCTTAATTACTCAAAGCATACACAAATAAAGAACACAAGTAATTAAGAATACTTAAGCTTAAAGTTAAAAAAGCGCCCTTATTAGAACAAAAACACACGCTATACGCAATAGAGCCACCTGTATAAACATTTTTTATCGTCGTAAAAATTGAAACACATCATTTTAATCGTCCTTCATCGCGCCACTTGCTTATGGTCTATTGATTTTATTTGCATTGTCGTTTTATATTCAGGCTCATCGTTACCTATCCGCAAGCAGCAGCACATCCTGTGTTGTTATACGTCAAAACTCCAAGTAAATTGCAAATTGGAAGGCAGCGAATTAAGCTTCTCAAATTTAGAAATACTCGCTCCTGAAACAGGTTTACGAGGTAGATAAAATAGCAACTGTGGCACGAGAAGCCTATCTGAGTTTGATCGTGAAATAAAGTTTGGAATTTTGGCCTTGAAAAGAAATAAGCGAGCGAGCTGAGATGCACTGGATAAACTATTACAAGGAGGTCGACTTTTTAGGTCTGGATTTTTTAGACTTGGATCTTACATCCAAATGGTCGCGCCATTGATCGCCAATAAGGTTTACTGCCAGCACCACCAACATCAATGCAATTCCAGGAGCCAATACCAAGTGCGGAGCCATTAATAAATAACGTGTGCCTTCTTTAATCATGCTGCCCCAAGAAGCGTCGGGAGGCTGTACGCCAAGCCCAAGAAAAGACAATCCTGCTTCGGATATAACCGCGCCTGCTATACCAAATGTGGCTTCAACGCCTAGAGGGGCTAAAATCAGTGGCAATACATGACGATACAGCATCAACGGTGTTGAGACGCCTAATGAACGTGCGGCTAAAATATGCTCTCGGTGCCGTAAGCTTAGGGTTTGTGCCCGTGCAAGTCGGGCATAGCCAACCCAGCCAACCACCACCAGTGCAAATACCACGTTTTCAATGCCAGGGCCTAAGATAGCGGCTAGGGCAATCGCTAATAACAAGCCAGGAAAGGCTAAAAAAACATCAATCACTTTGGTGATAATTTTGTCTGTTAACCCACCCATATAACCACTGTATACGCCAATAGTTGTGCCAATAATCGCTGAAAAAAATACCACTCCTAACGCCACAAATAAAGAGGTTTGTGCCCCCAATATTAAGCGTTCTAATACAGGACGACCCAGTTCATCTGAGCCTAATAGCTCAGAGCTGAACCATGTTTGTCCACTAGGGGGGGATAAAAATTGTGACAACACCACTTGGTTGGCATAATCGCCAATAAAAAAGCCTGCAATGGCCATTAGAAACCAAAGAATCACTATGCTGTAACTGAAATATTTCAACATGATTATTTGGCCACTCGAATTCGGGGATCTAGCCAAGCATAAACCAGCTCGGTTAAACCGTTAATGGTGATGTAGGCTACACTGATGACTAAAATACAACCTTGCACCACGGGATAGTCACGTCGCTGAATGGATTCAATCAATAACTGGCCTAACCCTGGCCAATCAAAGACTACTTCGGTAATCACCGCACCACCTAATAACGTACCCAGCTGTAATCCTAGAATGGTCACCACGGGCAAAAGTGCATTTAATAGCGCATGTTTTCCATAAACCAGCCGTGATGGCAATCCCTTGGCTTGTGCTGTGCGAATATAATCTTCGTGCAGTACTTCCAATAACGAGGCGCGTAGCATTCGAGCTAAAATGGCCGCCAATGCCGTGCCTAACGTAATCGCTGGTAACACCCAAGAAAAAGGTTGCTCGGCTCCACTAACGGGTAGCCATGCCAACCATAAAGAGAAAAATAAAATCAACATGGGACCTAACCAAAAGTTAGGGATGGATACCCCAATTAAAGAGACAGACATAGAGATATGGTCGGGCCATTTACCTACTTTTAACGCCGCCCACAACCCCAGAGGAAATGCGATTAATGCCGCAATAATCAATGCCATAAAAGCCAATTGCAATGTCATGGGAAAACGTTCTGCAATTAACTCAGATACAGGTTGATGAAAAAACAGCGACTGCCCTAAATTGAGTTGAAAAATACTGGTAATATAGTGCCAATACTGGGTGGTAATTGGCAAATGCAATCCCAATTGTTCGCGCAATGCGGTTTCATCCGCTGGGCTGGCCCAATCGCCCAGCATGACCGCAACGGGATCGCCAGGAACCAAATGAATTAAAAAGAACACTAATGTGCCCACAATCCAAGAGACAAATAGCACCGAACCCAATAATCTAAAAAAATAAGAAATCATGCCTGAATGAGTACCTCAGTACCCACAGGAACGCACTCAAACAGCGTCATCAAATCGGCATTTCTCATACGTATGCAACCATGCGATAGTGGTACGCCCATTGGCTCAGAATCAGGTGTTCCGTGAATGTAAATATAACGTTGCATGGTATCAACCTGTCCCAACCTATTCTCTCCAATTTCTTGGCCAGAAAGCCATAAAATTCGACTTAACACCCAATCTCGATTCGGAAACATTGCGGCCAATGCAGTACTATAAACTTCTCCTGTCGGCCGTCGGCCTGCAAAAACACTATTGATCGGCAAGCCATGTCCGATTTTGACACGAATCACATGACGACCCAAAGGCGTTTTTCCCGAATTTTTTTCCCCCCCCATCCCTTTTAACGCCGTGCTAACAGAAAATACCTGCAACAGCACTTGCCCATCAAACAGACTTAGGGTTTGGGTAGAAATCGAAATAACAATCGAATAAGACAAAACACTCAATACTATAATAAATAACTAGAACATTATTATACGTAAAAACAAGCGCAATAATTGAATCAAGTTCCCTAACCCCAAATAGAAATACGCATTAGAGTGTAAGCAGTTAATGTACAGAATCAATATGCATAGCGAATTTCAAAAACAATGCTACCTTATCAACGATTGCACCACAATCTCGTTGCCTGCGTCATCGCCTCGTCATAAGTCAAATGCTCAAGCGACATCAACACCAATACCAACGTATGAATGACAGCCGCTTCACCATAAGGGTGAGACTGCTCTCCCCGCCATACCGCCATGAGCACTTCTGGATCAATACATTTTTCAGTCGGATCGGAATTAAAGAAGATTTTGGCTAAGAAAAAAGACCACATTTCAGAAGCGGATTCAGAATTATTTTCAACCATTTTAATTTCGGTTTTTCGATCAGGGCGCACTTCGGCCTCGCCACTATCACCACAAAAAGCCGCTGTCATCGGGTCATTAAGCCGTGTCGCCGCTTGCTGGTGAATGTCATCATAGCCTTTATGAAACACTCCGTGCACACTGAGTCGTGCCTGAAATGGGTTTAACATTCGCGCTAAAGTATGAATGGGCGAACGCAATCCTAATTCGTCCCGGTAACCCATTAATGTTTTAATCTCAGGTGCAAAACACTCTACGGGAATATAACATAAACCAGAATGCTCAATGTACTGCTTAGCCTTTTCTAAGGAGTTGGCAATTGGCCATTCAAGTCGTTCAGCGATCTCTTGAGTATATAAACGATGCGACTCATTGCCAACTATACCGTGTAAAAACACGGTATAGTCTTTACGGGCTAATAAATTCAATGCCAACATAAACCAGGGCAGTTGACGGCGCTTGCCTGCATAACTACCCCAATCAATGTCCACCGAACAAGAGGGGGGAGCAATTTTTTCACGGATCGCTTCGACAAATCCTGCCGCCTCTTCTGGGGTCTCTTCTCGCACTCGAATTAACATTAAAAAAGCCCCCAGCTGCATTTCAGACACCTTACCCGCCAAAATCAAGCGCATGGCATCACGTGCTTCGGCTTGCGTTAAGCTTCGGCGACGTTTTTGCCCACGCCCAATGGTTTGAATGTAAAATTGAAAAGGTTTTTCGTCTATCGTGGATTCACTCACTTAACCAATCTCTCTCGCACTTTAATGACTTCGCCCACCACCAGCAGGGCTGGCGGCTTAATATGACTGATTGCAATCGTCTCGGCCAGCTCACCTAAAGAGGTAATAATCACACGCTGCTTCGCCGTAGTACCTTTTTCAATAATCGCCGCAGGCGTTTCTGAGGATAGCCCATGTGCCAATAATCCTTGTTGAATTTTAGGGGCATTTTTAACCCCCATATAAAAGACCATCGTATCCCCCGATTGCGCCAAGCGACCGTAATCCACTTCATTCGCCCCCTCTTGCTGATGCCCTGTAATCAATGCGACCGACTGTGAAAACTCACGGTGAGTGAGTGGAAAGCCTGCATAGGCCGAACAACCTGCCGCTGCCGTAATCCCTGGAACCACTTCAAATGGCACGTTATTGGCCACCAATACTTCGGCCTCTTCGGCTCCACGGCCAAAAATATAGGGGTCTCCGCCCTTTAACCGTGCCACCCGTTTGCCCTCTTTGGCCAGTTTCACCATTAACAGACTAATGTCACCTTGGGGTAATGAGTGCGCTTTATCTTTTTTACCCACATAAATACGCTCCGCTTCACGACGTGCCATTTCAACAATTTCGGGTGCCACCAAACGGTCGTATAAAATCACATCCGCTTGTTGCAATAGTCGTACCCCTTTAAAGGTCATTAAATCAGGGTCCCCCGGCCCAGCACCAATCAAATACACTTCACCTGTTGGCAAGGGCTGACCAGACGTTTCAACCTGTTTTATCTGAGCTTTTAAAATGGATTCGGCCTCTTCCGAACGCCCTTGTGCGGCCTTATCAACAAACGCACTTTGCAGTAAGGTTTCCCAAAATGCTTTACGGGCATCAGGCGAAGGCAGACTTTTTTTGACCTGTTGGCGATAACGCCCTAATAACCCTGCCAACGAACCAAACCCTGCGGGAATCAGAGCCTCTAAACGTGTCTTCATCAGTCGCGCAAGAATGGGGGAGCGCCCGCCTGTTGATACGGCGATGGTCACAGGCGAACGTTCAACAATCGCAGGTAAAATAAAGTCACAATACTCTGTTTGATCTGCCACGTTAATGGGAATCTGATGGGCTTGGCAATAATGATAAACCGCTTGATTTACGGCCTGATCGTCTGTTGCCGAAATAACGTATTTAGGCGTTTTCAGTGCATTCACCTGCGCTGGCATAACCGCTTCAGAAAACGTGGCAGGATGCCAAACCACAAGCCCTTGTTCAAGATGGTGCTTCATCTCTGTTTTTAGCTCAGGTGCCAGTACCGTTACCTTCGCACCCGCTTTAATAAACAAATCCGCCTTACGTGCGGCCACCGCTCCGCCCCCGATAATCAAACAAGGTTGGTTTTTAATATCAACAAATATGGGTAAATAATCCACTTAACCCTTTTCCTTTAGAGCGATTGTATGAAAAAAGGAGGAAGAATATGAAATTCTTCCCCCCCCTATATTTTATTCGTTTTATTACACCATTACGGTGCTTAGTTTATTTCTTGTTCATCATCTTTAAACTTTTTAAAGTACTGTCTTACAATGGTGCCACCAGGCATACGCTCAATTTTTGAAAAAATAACGTAACTAATCACCGCGTGAATCACCAGTGTGATAATCAGGCCTTCGAAAATACCAACTAAAAAGACAAGTAGACCACAAACCGTTGCAAGCAAGAGTGCATAAGGGCCATAAGTGGCCACATGCAATAATCCAAGCACCATCTTAACCCCAACAAATGTCATAATAATTGCCAAAGCAAAATAAGGTAGATGATCTAAATATTGAACATTAAAAACAAAAAAGGCAATCAATAAACCGATAATTAACACCGAAAACTTGGTGTATGCACCTGCCAAACGGTTGGTTGATGACTTTGCTAACCCATCAAGGTTTGTCATTCCACCAAAGAAACTCGCTCCCATATTCGAAACCCAAATAGATAATAAAGAGTTATTTGAGTTACAAGGACGCTTTAAAGGATCGATTTTTTCAATGGCCGCATTACTCATAACCTGCTCAATCACATCCACTACCGCAAGCATTAACGAGAAGGCAATCGCATAAAGCCATAAATACACCGAATCAAACTCTGGAATAGGCAACCTAAGCTCCAGCCCAACATCCTCTACCATTAACATTTTAACCTCAATAAATTGAGCTGCTACAAGGCCAAAAACAATCAATACAAAATAAGGTAATGCAGGTTTGGTATCTTTAAATTTTTTAAACAGTGCAAGAAATAAAATCGCGCCAATAACCGACAGTATAATCACTTGAATTCGAGAATCTTGCCAAAACTCTTCACTCACCGCAACGCCAACAGGCAACATCCAGAGAAAGGGTAAAAATTTAAGTGCAATTTTTAATCCAATGCCTGCTAACAAGCCTTCAACTAAATAAGGCGGCACCGCCATTAAGAGATAGCGTTGCCAATTAAACTTCCATATCAGAGCTTGAAACGTGGCCGTCATAAAAATAATAAAAGCCATGTTTTCAATACCAAAGGTCGCGACCCCCATGGCAAGAATGGGAGCTAATCCAGCCGCAATCCCTGGAGCACCAATAAAGTTACCTGGACGAAACCAGGCAAACAAGAACCCAATAAAAGAGGCAAACGCAACCGTTGCCAAACCAACTTGAATTGGATAATCCGACATCATCGCAATCCCAATAGACAATGGAATGGCCATTGTGGCAGTAATCACACCTGCTTGAATATCACGACCTGCATACTGGGCAACAAACGCTGCCGATCCATGATCAACCTGTTGGTCTAACCCTGTTTTGATATTTTTTTCCCTCATCGCTTTCACTACACCTTTATAAAATTCACTTTGAGGCCTTTGAACGATACAGACGCGAAACGAAGAACTCGACGCCCGAAAGGGGTAAGTCGAGAAAGAAAAATAAGTTCATATTTTTCTGATTAAGGCAGAAGGCACCGTTAATAGCAAGCTATTGACACCTTTTCTAACAGAAATCAGAGAAATATTAGCCATTTTTATTCGTGATTGTATCGTGCAAAGGTCTCCCTATATCTTCTTTAAAAAAAAGTATAACGCCATAACGTTATGACATCAATGCGCCGCCAGTGTGCTTTATTACATCCAAATGATTCAACTGCATTATAAACATGACACAAACCAACAATATTAAAAACCGATTAATGAATCTCTTTTGTTTGTATTTCTATCTGGAGATTAGGGTATTATATTGCCTATTCGTTATATATTGACTACTCACTGAGTGGTTACTTTTTATGTTGATTAAGAAATACGTTGACCATGCAAAGCCCACCTTATCAAACCCCTTTTTGGCTCGAAACAACCCCTGTAACGTTTCCACCAACGCACCTTGCGCTACCGGATCCTAATGGCCTATTGGCAATTGGCGGAAACTTAACGCCCGAATGGCTATTGCACGCTTACAGTAAAGGAATTTTTCCATGGTTTAATCCTGAAGAACCTATTTTATGGTGGAGTCCTAATCCAAGAAGTGTGCTGTTAATTGACGAATTAAAAATCAAACGTAGTTTACGAAAAACCATCCAAAAACGACACAAACACCATGGTTTTTCTGTCAGTTTAGATCAAGACTTTGTCGGCGTGATGCAAGCCTGTGCCGATGCTCCTAGAAAAGATCAAGCAGGCACATGGATTACCCCAGCCATGCTCACCGCTTACACCAGCTTACACCAATCTGGTCATGCTCATTCAGTTGAGGTTTGGCAAGACGGCCAATTGGTTGGGGGTCTGTATGGCATTTCCATTGGTAAAATGTTTTTTGGTGAGTCAATGTTTTCCAAAATAACTGATGGGTCAAAAATTGCCTTGGTTGCACTGTCCATGCAATTAAAAAAATGGGGCTTCACTTTAATAGATACGCAAGTAGAAACTCCACACTTAAACAGTTTAGGCGCAAGGCAAATTCAACGTACCGAATTTGAATCTCTAATTGGTTTGCAAATAAACCAATTTTTTCCAGCTCAAACATGGCAATTTTCAATTGACTGGGTTCAGGAAATAAAAATCCATTTAAAACAGAATTACACCAAGTAAGCACGTATTTTTTCGTAACAAACGCCACTTTAAACGGTTGTTTCTATTAAATTTTTCTAATGCATTGCATTTTTCTGACACGTCTTAAAAAAATCACAGTAGAATGACACTATTCAAAGATTTAGACCCGTTTAAGGAAGGAGTTACGTACTTATGTATTCACATCCCAGTAATCGCCCCCGATCGCTCAAAATATCCAACTTTCGTTTTCCATTAAATGCGTTACTCTCAGGTGCACATCGTGCCACGGGTTTGGCGTTAGTTATTAGCTTAATTGTCTATCTTACCTTGGCCAATCTTATTTTATTTATACCCATCATTACCTTAGAAAAAGTAGCCGATTGCTGGCTCACTCTGGTTTTACATACGGGTTTTTGGATCGCATTAACCTATCACTGGCTCAGTGGATTGCGTCATTTATGTGCCGAACACTTTTTACAACCCGAAACCTATCAACTTATTAATAGCAATACCGTAAGTTATCTTTTATTAGGCACTTGGTTTATAAGCAGCCTTTCAATTATTTATAGGGTTTGGTTCTAATGAATTTTAATATCAAAAGTGAAACACTTTCTGGCCGAAAAGCACATATATGGCAACGTTTAAGTGCCATTTATCTATTGTTTTATACGCCCTTTTTAGCAATTATCATTACCCAGCTGCCCAATTCAGTTTCACTAGAGTTATTGACTTACCAACTGGCAAATCAGCCATTTAGCAGGCTATTTGAAGTGGCGACCATTATTGCCATCTTACTACTGGTAGTACACGCTTGGGTAGGGGTTCGTGACATCATTATTGATTACGTTCCCAGAGCTAAAGTAAATCTTTGGCTCACGCTGTATCATAGCATTTTAATTTTATTATTAATCAACAGTGCCATGATTGCCATCAACCTTTTTGGCTACGCTTAAGGAAGCTCTGAACAAATCCTTAATGACCTCTTTATCAACGGCTTCATTTTCTGAGAAATAAAAAACACGATGAAATTTACAAAATCTTTCCCAATAGAAACCTTCGATGCACTGGTGATTGGTGCAGGTGGCGCGGGCATGCGTGCTTCTCTACAGTTGACCGAAAAAAATCATAAAATTGCCATGATTTCTAAAGTTTTCCCCACTCGTTCGCATACCGTTGCGGCACAAGGCGGAGTAAATGCGGCATTAGGCAATGTCACCCCCGATAAATGGGAATGGCATATGTACGACACCATTAAGGGCAGTGATTTTTTAGGCGATCAAGACGCCATTGAATTTATGTGCCAAGAAGCATCCGAAATTGTAAAAGAATTAGAACACTTTGGCGTGCCCTTTAGCCGATTGGACAACGGTAAAATTTATCAACGTGCGTTTGGCGGACAAAGCCAAAATTACGGTGAAGATCAAGCACATCGTACCTGCGCTGCCGCCGACCGAACAGGTCATGCCATTTTACACTCTCTGTACCAGCAAAACTTACGTTTAGGCACGACTTTTTACGATGAATATTACGCGGTTGACCTGCTTAAAAATCAACATGGCGATATCAATGGTGTCTTGGTAATGAACATTCACGACGGCGAATATACCATTTTAAAAAGCCCCCATATTTTATTAGCCACAGGTGGCGCTGGCCAAGTATTTCGCAACAACACTAATGCCAGCATTAATACAGGCGATGGACTGGGCATGGTGTTACGTGCTGGCTACCCGTTGCAAGACATGGAGTTTTGGCAGTTTCACCCCACAGGCGTATCTGGCAAGGGCATGTTGATTTCGGAAGCAGTACGCGGTGAAGGCGGTAAATTACGCAACGCACTCGGCGAAGCCTTTATGGAAAAATACGCACCACGTGTTAAAGATTTAGCCTCACGTGACGTGGTCGCCCGTGCCATCGCTATTGAAGTGAATGAAGGCCGTGGATGTGGCCCAGATAAAGATTACGTGTTACTCGACATCAGTCATATCCCTAATGAGATCATTACCGAAAGGTTGCCAGGCATTCGTGAGATCAGTCAAACCTTCTTAGGAATTGATCCCGTTAAAGAACCAATTCACGTCTATCCTACCTGTCATTATATGATGGGCGGTATTCCCACCAATATTGCAGGGCAAGTGGTTAGCCCAGATAAAGATGGCAATCAATCTCCTGTTAAAGGCTTGTATGCCATTGGAGAATGCGCTTGCGTATCCGTACACGGTGCAAATCGTTTAGGGGGTAACTCTCTGTTAGACATTGTCGTCTTTGGCCGCAAAACCGCGTTAACCATTGACGAAGCGCTCAACGCCTCCCCTGCTCAACACGATGTAAATTTAAACCTAACCCCAGTCGTAAACCGCTTAAACCGCTGGCTTAAAAAAGACGGTTCAAAAAATGACTCCATTGCCCACATTAAAAAAGATTTACAGCTGGTCATGGAAAGAGGCTGTGGTGTCTTTAGAGACGAACCCACCATGCAGAAAGCGCTGGAAGAGTTAAAAGAGATTCAAACACGACTCGAACAAGTGTGTATTTCGGACTTTAGCAATGTCTTTAATTTAGACCGCCTTGCAGCCTACGAACTTGAAAATCTCGTCGCCATTGGTTATGCAACCGTTGTATCCGCTTTAACACGAACCGAAAGCCGTGGGGCACACTCTCGTGTGGACTACACCGAGCGCGATGATGATCACTGGTTAAAACACACCCTCTATTTTTCCGAAAACCACCGGCTTACTTTTAAGCCCGTGAACTTAAGCCCTAAGCACCACGACGCCATTGAACCTAAACCTCGTGTTTATTAAGCCCGTGTTTAATTAAGATTGTGCATATTCAAAAAGGCAAGATTATAAAATGAAATTTATTATCAGTCGTTACACCCCAGAAACCGATCAAGACCCCTACGACCAAATATTCGAGCTAGACGATTCCTTGCTCTCGCCAGACAGTATGTTGCTAGATGCACTGCATCTACTGCGAGAGCAAGACCCCAGCCTAGCCTACCGCTCCTCCTGTCAAGAAGGCGTATGCGGTTCTGACGGCATGAACGTCAATGGTAAAAACTGTTTAAGTTGCGTCACCTCACTGTCTGATCTTGGCGATTCAATCACCCTAAGACCCCTTCCTGGTTTACCGATTATTAAAGACTTAATCATTGATATGACGCTATTTTACAAACAGTACAAAGCGGTCAAACCTTTTTTAGAAACCTTGCCGCTTAACCTAGAACACGAACACCTACAATCCCCAGAAGAGCGAGCCAAATTAGACGGGGGCTACGAGTGTATTCTATGCGGTTGCTGTTCAACCAGTTGCCCTTCTTTCTGGTGGAATCCTGACCAGTTTGCAGGCCCAGCTGCTCTACTGGCTGCCAAACGGTTTGTAGTCGATTCTCGCGACATCAAACACATTGACCGCCTCAAAGAGCTGGACAGTGCAACCACAACCTTTCGCTGTCGTCATATTCAAAACTGCACCGATGCTTGTCCAAAAGGCCTTGCACCCAGCCGTGCAATTCAGGAGCTAAAATCCATTATGGTAAAAGACTTATGAGCGCAAAACACTTAACAGGCTACGAGTTTGACCGTTGGCGTAAAAAAAGCCTGTTCTTGGCTAAACGAGGTAACTTGGAAAGTGAGTTGCTCCTTGCGAAATATCTAAACACACTAGATAAAAAGATTAATATCGAAAAAGCACATCTGTTTCGTGAATTATTAAGTGAAAATGATCAAAACCTCTTTCGCTGGCTCATGACCTTTGACCCCAAATCACCGCATGAAACAGTGCAATCTCCCGAAAAATACCTCACGCTTATTCAGGAAATTAGAAAAAACTACTTGAACTGAATTGAAACAAAGTTTTTTTACTGGTTTTCAACTCTGATTCCTGATACAATCCGCCCAAATTTTTTATTATCAAGGATTTACTTTATCACATGGCAAAACAAGACGTTATTGAATTCGATGGAATCGTACTGGAAACATTACCAAACACTTTATTTAAAGTAGAGCTGGAAAATGGCCATAAAATTTTAGCGCACATTTCTGGTCGTATGCGTAAAAACTACATTCGAATTTTAGCGGGCGATGCAGTTAAAGTAGAGCTCACACCATACGATCTAACCAAAGGTCGTATTACCTACCGAGGTAAATAAGCCATACAACATTAGATAAAACTAAAAAAAACTTTTTGCATTTTTATCTAATAACAACTCCCGTGCTTAAAAATCTCCGCCACTGATTTCATTATAAACATGCCGAGCATTATTCTCTGCTGCTTGTTCAAACACAGGGCGCTCTTTATACATGGATTGATCTAATGCCAATGCATCTTCCATCCTGCCGTCTGCTTCAACTATTTTTTCAATATTTGTATGCAAATACGTTAAATAATCATAAGTTTGCTTCTTTAACGTTGCCATATTAGTGGGCGTTCCATGGCCAGGTACCATAATGGTATTTTCTGGTATCTTTGCCATCATTGCTTCATAAGACTCAATCCACGCTTTTGAGTCCGTGTATTTAAAAAAGACGGGCATTCTTTCATTAAATCCTAAGTCTCCTGTAAAAAACACTTTGCGCGATGGCACATAAAGGGTGGTTGATGCAGGCGTATGACCTGAACCAAAATCGTACAAATAAATTTTTTCTCCCCCCCCTACCTCAATCACCATTTCATCTACAAACGTAGTAAATTGGTCACTGACATTACGAGCAGACAAAGTAATATTTTTACCAACTCGTTCAGACCACTCTCGTTTAGTGCGCTCAAATCCTGCATCAAACTGTTCATTAGCGGCTTGGCTTGAATAGAGATTTTTCACCCCCACATCAACCCAATAACTAGCACCTAAGTACGCATGACCTTGATTATTTTCAACCGCAACCCACTTTACTGGCTTATCAGTAATGGCTTTAATTTGTTGATGTAGGCTGTACGCCAATGCGGCATTCGCACCTGCATTAAACACAAATACGCCACCTTCAAAAATAATAAAAGACAGGTTATTATTCAACCCAAAATTACTCGGATTGTGCCAAATCATACTGCCCACCACGGTATAAACCCCATCAGTGACTTTAATGGCTTTAGGAATGGGAAGCACCTTACCAATATAACCCACTTTTTTTTCAGCCTGCTTTACCTCATCCACATAGCTTAATACTGAATGATTTAAATCATTACTGTAGCTTTTAACCTCTTCAGCATACGCTTTAAACCCTTCAATATAAGGATCTTGTATCGAAGAAGCCGATGAAAAAACCGACATGGAATACAACGCACTGGCCAAGGCAACCGACACAGTTCCATTCTTGTTAATTGCTTTCATTATCATCCCTTTTCAACTCAATAAAATATGTAACGACTCAGGTCGTCCCTAAAATTTTTATCATAACATCAAAAATTAACCCAGATTATCACTAACTTCTATCCAATACATTAGAGTTTTTATGTTCGTACACATCAAAAACAGTAATCGCCATCGCCGCAATTACTGGGCCAAAAAACAGACCAATAACCCCAAAATGAATCAAGCCTGCAAACGTTGACAGTACCGTTAAAAGTGTATGATTTGCCACCATTAATCCCTCACCAGCTCGACCCAATGTTTTGGTTAGTTTGGTAATCATGATTGGGCGTACAATGTTATCAATCACAAACCCCGTAATCACCACTCCCCAAAATACCAAAACTAAAGCCGCCCCAACGTCACCTTGCGCTATAGCGTACAAGGCAACAGGAATCCAGACTAAAGCCGCCCCAACAATAGGAATAAACGAAGTCACGGCAATTGCCATCCCAATGAACAAACCAGGCAAACCCAGTGCCCAAGAGACCAGTGCAAATGAGACCCCTTGCAATACAGCAATTCCCACCACGCTTAAAGTAAGTACACTCGATAAACCAGCAAAACGTTGCATAATCATTTGGTCATAACGTCTGTCCAAAGGGGATAAAAGGGCAATATGTTTGGCTATTTCATTGCCATCACGGTAAAAAAAGAACAGTGCAAACACCGACAATCCAATAAAAGCAATAAACGAAGAAGTGGTTCCCACAACACCCTCTAATAAAAAAACCGTTGTTTTTTTAACGAATATAATAATTTTTTCCGAGTTCGCCTTAATTTGCTCTAACGCACTGCTCTGTGCTGCTTCACTAATTGGTAAATAACTCAACAAAGAGGCATTTAAACTCGTCAAACTTTCTGAGTTTTGAGAAGCAATCCAAAGCTGAGCATCACCATACAGCTGTCCCACCTGTAAACTGACCTCAACCAAAAGATAGGTCACTGGCGCAATCACCCCGACAAACACCAACATACTCATTACCGAAGCCGCTAACGTTTTCGACCCTTTGCAATGAGGCAACAAACTCTCATACAAACGATAACTGGCGGTTGCTAAAATCATCGCAAAAAACAACGCTTCCAGAAAAGGAGAAAACAGCCAAATTAACCCAATTAATGCCAGCAACAATAAAATAATTAAAAAACCTTCCTCATAAGGACGATTGTCACGCATAATAAAACCTCTAACAAAAAATTCTTTTCAAGTAGGAAGTGTATCTTAATATGAATACGAATATTGCAAAAGTCATTATCCGCCCAGAAGGCTCACTCCAAATCTTATCCCACCAAGAAGCCACACAGTTATGCGATTGCTCAGATGAAGGGCTAAATGACATGCTGGTTCAATGTACTTTAGCCGTGTTAAATACAGGCTCTAAAGAAGACAGTAACGACGGGCTACGCGCCAAGTTTCCAGACTTTGATATCAAGGTGACTGTAAAAGGGCGTGGTGTACAAGTAACCCTAAAAAACCCACCAGCCAATGCATTTGTTGATAACCAGCTGATTGTTGGACTCAAAGAACATGTATTTGCCGTCATTCGAGACCTTGTTTACACTCGAAATGATATTTTAGAAAACCCACAGTTTGACTTGAACAGTTCATCTGGTATCACAAACGCGGTATTTCATATTGCACGTAATGCTCAATTAATGCATCCCAACTCTAACCCCAATATTATCGTATGCTGGGGTGGACACTCCATCTCAGAAACCGAATACAAATACACTAAAAAGCTTGGCTATGAACTTGGCTTACGCAACCTAGACATCTGTACTGGCTGTGGCCCTGGCGCCATGAAAGGGCCAATGAAAGGGGCAGTATTAGGCCACGGAAAACAACGTAATCACAATGCACGTTACATTGGCCTAACGGAACCTGAAATTATTGCGGCAGAAGCACCCAATGCCATCGTCAATGAATTATGCATCTACCCAGACATTGAAAAACGTCTCGAAGCTTTTGTTCGCCTCGGACATGGCATTATTATTTTTCCTGGTGGCCCTGGTACCATGGAGGAGTTACTCTACCTTTTAAGCATTAAATTGCATCCAGACAATAAAGACCTTCCCCTGCCCCTCATTTTAACTGGAAACGAACAAAGTGAAGCCTACTTTGCATCGGTCTTAAATTTTATTGACGTTACCCTTGGCGAAGAAGCGATCCAACACCTTGAAGTGATCATTAACCGTCCACGAGATGTTGCCACTCGAATGACAAAATACATGGCTCTGATACGCCAAAATCGTAAAGACAGCAGCGACGCGTATTATTACAACTGGAACTTAAAGCTTAAAATGGATCTACAAACCCCCTTTATGCCAAATCATGAAACCATGCCGCAACTTAATTTGCACAAAAACCAGCCCATTCACGAACTGTCCAGCCAATTACGTAAAGCCTTTTCAGGTATTGTCGCTGGTAACGTCAAACAAGATGGCGTAAGAGAGATTGAAAAACACGGTCCCTTCGAACTCCATGGTGATCCAAAAATTATGGCCGCTATGGATGATCTTTTGCAAAGTTTTGTTGAACAAAAACGCATGAAAATTGATGCAAGCACGTATAATCCTTGCTATAAAATTAATCGAACCGAAATACGCTTGGAAAACACATGACTTTTGACGATTTTGACTTAGACGACATCCTATTAGAAGCCATTAAAAAACAGGGGTATCATACACCAACGCCCATTCAAGAAGCCACCATCCCAACTCTACTTGAACGCCAAGACATTCTCGCGGGTGCCGCCACTGGAACAGGTAAAACGGCCGCGTTTGTGTTGCCTATTTTGCAATATTTGCTAGATGAACCCAAACATTCAAGCAGACATCCACGTGTACTTATTTTATCTCCTACACGCGAACTCGCCTTTCAAATCCATAAAGTAGTCAATCAACTGGGCACTTACGGCAATTTTCCCTCCGTCATTATCACTGGTGGTTTTAAGCAAAGCCAACAAGCTGAAACCCTCACCCGTGCTTGTGATATTTTAGTCGCCACCCCCGGCCGCCTAGCTAAATTAATGGAAGAAGAGCACGTTGATCTATCCTATATTGAATTCGTGATTATCGACGAAGCTGACCGTATGCTCGACATGGGACAAGGGCCTACCGTACGCGCCTTACTCGAATCAATTCCCAGCGATTTTCAAGCAGGGCTTTTTTCAGCCACTTTATCTGGTAAAGGCATTGAACGCTTTGCAGCAGATATTTTAGAAGAGCCACAAACCATTCAAGTGGATGCTCCCAATCAAAAATCTGAACAAATTCAACAGTCTGTGTACTTAGCCGACGACAAAGCTCATAAGTACTCCCTATTAGCCAATATTGTCAACGACAATAGCTGTAAAAGTGCCATTGTATTCTGCAATAAAAAAGAGAAAGCCATTGAAGTTACCGAATGGTTGCAATCGCAAAATATCTCCGCTCAAGTGCTTCATGGCGACTTTATCCAAGCCATGCGTCTTGAAAAACTCAAAAAATTTAAAAGCAATAAAATCAAGGTAATGGTTGCCACCGACGTAGCTGCTCGTGGACTTGACATGTTACAAATCACCCATGTCATCAACTATGACATCCCCTACCGAGGTGACATCTACATTCACCGTATTGGACGAACGGGACGTGCACAACAAGTTGGCATTGCCATTAATCTTGTTGAACACCACGACCTAAAAAATTTAGAACGCATTGAATATCACTTAGAACAGTCACTACCCGTCGAAAAAATAGTAGGGTTAGAACCCAAATTTAAACTAAAGGATAACCTTAAAAAAACTAAAAAGAAGAAAAAAACAAAAACAGGCAAAGCAAAAAAAAGCAAAAAACAAAAAAAACGCTGAGAAACTTTTGCACCATACAAATTAAAGTTGTTAACTTAAATTGCCATCTCCTCTTTAATCTGTGCAACCCATTCACTAATGCGCGTGTCGGTTAGCTCCGGCTGTTGATCTTCATCAATCCCTAAACCAACGAAAAATTCTTCGTCTTCGGTGATGGCTTTAGATTCATCAAACTCAAACCCTTCAGTGGATGTATAGCCTGCTGGAATTGCGCCGTTTTCAACCGCAATATCATGCATAAACCCCATGGCATCTAAAAAGTATTCTGAATAATCAGCTTGATCGCCCAATCCAAAACAAGCCACCGTTTTACCAGTAAAGTCAACGGTTTTAAAATCAGTCCAAAAATCATCCCAACTACTTTGCAGTTCACCATAATACCAAGTGGGCTGGCCTAAAATGATTTTATCGTATTTTGCAAAATCTTCGACACTGGCAATCGCAATATCATGCACTTCGACAAGATCTGTCCCAATTTCTTTCTTAATCAAATCAGCAACTCTTTCTGTATTGCCAGTATCGGTTCCATAAAATAGGCCAACTTTACTCATGTTTTAAGTCCTCTACGTATCTAATTTGCATATTTATAAATCTAAATCCCTAATCCCCAGATAGAAATACGAATTAGAGTGTGAGCAATTGATGTGCATAGTGAATTCAATAAAGACAATATCACCTTTATTGATGATGCATCTTTTTTGAGTTTGCCAGGCGCGTCAAGGACTTGCGCTATAAACGGATTTTCTATCTGGAAATTAGGGGAAATCTCACTTAAAATTTTGAAGTGCTGCTGTTACAATAAATGTTAAACACTTACCCCCCTAATTCGCATTTCTATCTGAAGATTAGGGATAACACTCTCTTTATATTAGTTTGTATTATTTGTATGAAAAAACCACCACCTGTTGACTGCTTTAAATGTCGTTATTTTTTTGTTACTTGGGATCGCAATAACCCAAGGGGCTGTAAAGCATTTGGTTTTAAAACCACACAACTGCCTAGCGAAGTAGTTTTTGAAAACTCTGGCGAACCTTGCTTAAAGTTTAGCCCTAAATCCACGCCCAATAAATCAAATTCAAATAGTGGTAATGGCTGGATTGCTTAATGCCCTAACCCTTAATATCAACTTATGCCAGCAATCGCTCTAACGCCGTCCATAAAAAATATGGACCAGGATCGGTTTTACGCCCAGGAGCAATGTCGCAATGCCCAACGACATCATGCGCCTGTAAACTAGAATACGCTTGCCACAGTGCTTTAATAACCCCTGCTAAACTATGATATTGACTGGCGGTATAGCATGTTTTATCAGTGCCTTCCAACTCAATGCCAATCGAAAAGTCATTACACCCCTCCCGCCCTTTAAAACTAGATACACCTGCGTGCCAGGCACGCTTATGGAAAGGAACGTATTGCACGACTTGGCCATCACGACGAATCAACAGGTGCGCTGAAACTTTTAAATGTTGTATTTCTTTAAAATAAGGATCATCATTGGGATTTAATTGATTGGTAAACAATTGCTGAATGGCCACACCACCAAATTGAGTTGGAGGCAAACTCATACCATGCACCACAATTAATTCTGGCTTAGCGCCTAAAGGACGCTCATTTGCATTTGGGCTTTCAATAAAGTCTACCCCTGCCAATAATCCAGTTTGCGATTGTACCATATAAGGATTTTCTAAACTGTGCGTTTTCATACCCTTTAGTATACGTTAATCTGCTGTTTTTTGTCTTTTCTGAACAAAATCCTACTCAAAATAATCTAACGATTTATAATGAGATGCCTTCATCTTAATACAGTGATAAACTTAACACAATGAATGATATAAATTACTTTGAAACATTAGAAAACACAGTCACCATTGCCTTACAAGAGGATATTAAGGGAGGTGATTTAACCGCTGAACTGATTCCCAAAACCACTCAAGCAGAAGCCAATATTATTTGCCGAGAATCCGCTATTTTATGCGGTCGTCCATGGTTTGATGAAGTGTTTCGTCAAATTAATTCTGACGTTCAAATTGAGTGGTTGGCTGAAGAAGGTGATGAAGTTGCCGCCAATCAAACACTGTGTGTGATTAAAGGCTCGGCTCAAAGTATTTTAACCGCCGAACGAACCGCATTAAATTTTTTACAAACCCTATCTGCTACAGCAACGGTAACCGCTCAATACGTTGCCATGCTAAACGGCGCTCGCACCCAGTTGCTTGATACCCGTAAAACACTTCCTGGACTTCGTCTTGCTCAAAAATACGCGGTGGCATGTGGCGGGGGAAGCAATCACCGAATTGGGTTGTACGATGCCATTTTAATTAAAGAAAATCACATTATTGCAGCAGGCTCTATTTTAAATGCAGTGACCACAGCAAAACAAAACCACCCCGACATTACCGTTGAAGTGGAAACTGAAAACTTAGACGAAGTACAACAAGCCCTTGAAGCAGGTGCAGACATTATTATGCTTGATAACTTTACCCTTGATATGATGGATCAAGCAGTGCAATTGGTTGCCCGAAAAGCCAAATTGGAAGTATCGGGTAATGTGGAATTACAGCACCTTAATAAACTGGTTGAAACCAATATCGATTTTATTTCAACGGGCGCGATCACCAAACACATCAAAGCAATTGACTTGTCAATACGCTTTAACATAATAGAATAATGCTTTGAATTATAGCTTAAAAATAAACTACTTTAACTATTTAACCAGGCTGAAAACGTCGTGAATGACCATCATCTGCTCTTAAACATTGTTTTCTTGTTAGGAATCGCGGTTGTTACCGTATCCGCCGCCAGACGCCTGCACTTCCCTCCGATTCTTGCTTACATCATTGTCGGAATGATTGTGGGGCCTTACGGCTTGAGTTTAATTGAAAAAGAGGAAAATATTAGCCTGCTGGCAGAATTTGGGATTGTCTTTCTGCTCTTTGCCATTGGGCTGGAGTTCTCTTTTAACCAAGTCGTTGCAATGCGGCGACTGGTATTTGGACTGGGTACAGCACAGGTTTTCATCACCGCCTTTGTGGCATTTGGTATCGGCTGGTTAGCGGGCTTAGACACCAATACCAACATTATCATTGCGGGTGCATTTGCCCTCTCCTCCACCGCCATTGTCATTAAACAACTGACCGAACAGTCTGAAATTCACTCCAGACACGGGCGTTCTACCGTGGGCATTTTAATTTTTCAAGACATTATGGCGATTCCGCTGTTAATCCTGATTCCAGCACTGGCATTAAGCATGACGAATAGTGGCGAAAATGCACTGGCCTCGACCTTGGGTATTGCCTTTTTAAAAGGGATACTCGTGGTGGTCATTATGTATTTAATTGGTCGCTACCTACTTAAACCGCTGTTTCATGAAGTCGCCTCCGCCAAGTCACAAGAACTGTTTACCTTAACCGTTTTAACCGTTGCACTCGGCGCGGCGGTCTTTACTGAAGAGATGGGGCTTTCCATGACATTGGGGGCTTTTTTAGCGGGAATGATGCTCAGTGAAACCGAATATCGTCATCAAATAGAGTCCGATATTCGCCCTTTCCAAGACATCTTTTTAGGGCTGTTTTTTGTCACGGTGGGAATGATTATCTCCCTTAATATATTGGTTGAGCATTTTTGGACGGTCATATTATTAACCATCGCTATTTATGTCGTTAAAGGTGCCATTTTATACGGAATTTCTCGCCTATTTGGCAAGCCTCAAGGGGTATCAACCCGTGTCGCCCTTTCACTTTCACAAGTAGGCGAATTTACCTTAGTCATTATGACACTCGCCTTTACCTATAACTTACTGCCCGAACAAGAAGGCAATATCCTATTAACCGCAGCCGTATTGAATATGGCCATCGCCCCCTTCTTGATTAAATTTAATGGACGCATTGCCAACTTCATCCACCCAACCAGCTACAAAGCCAATCAAAAAGAGATTGAACACTCCATTGAAACCGATACACAGCACATATCAAACCATGTCATACTCTGTGGGTTTGGGCGTGTTGGACAAATTGTAGGACGATTACTGCATTTTTCAAACCAACGTTTTATTGCTTTAGACATGGATATATCACGCGTCAATGAAGCACATGCCGCGGGTGAAAATGTGTACTACGGCGATGCCAGTAAACAAACTATCTTACATGCCGCCGTCATTGAAAGAGCCAAAATTGTCATCATCACCTTTACTGATTTACATGCCTCAATCAAAATTTTAAAAGCCATTCGTCAAGTCAACACTAAAATTCCAATCCTTGTTAGAACCATGGACGATAAAAACCTCAGTGAACTCATTGAAGCTGGTGCCACTGAAATCATTCCTGACACCCTTGAATCCAGTATCATGCTAGCGTCTCATTTATTGATTATGCTTGGCCACCCTCCAAGAAGAGTCTTAAGACTCACTCGTAGCATCCGTAAAGACCGTTATAAACTATTAGATAACTTTTACCCTGGTGAAGACGATAACCTACTTCAGAAACATCAAATAATGAAGCACATTATTCATACCGTACCATTAGATGAAAGTGCATTTATTGTCGGTAAAAAAATTAAAGACCTTAATCTTGAAAAACTTAATGTCAGCGTTAAAGCCATTAAACGCGGGCAAGTAAGAGGCGAGCACCCTTCAAGCGATACTCTCATCAAGGAAAATGACAGCATCGTAATTACAGGCTTACCTGAAAACATAGAAAAAGCGGAGTTTTATTTTAAAACAGGGAAATAACGCCTTCTAATCACTCGTAAAAAGCTGTCACAGGACTTTTCGGTTATACCCTGCTTTCGCAACCAGCAAAAATTTGGCTCTTTTGAAATTCAAGTGGGTAGGCAATTCGATTTTGTCTCCCCCTATTTCGGCACGTACTTCGGATAAGCTATCTATTCCTGTCGCTAAATCGGTGACCACGCCCGCTGGCGGTTCTAGCCCTGCTTCTAGGGCGTTTTTGAGTTCGACGAGTACTCTTTAAAGCCTGAAAATTGATAAAAATTTGCGCCTATTTCCCACATCAGTGTTACAAATTGCACTTGATACTCTGGGGGAGTTAAAGTAGATTTGAGGGGGGCTGTTCAATGGCGTGTGTTGTACGCAGGTGTCTTCTTCCCAATAACGTTCGATGGTGTTGTCTTTTGGGTCTATTTGATTGTTTTCAAGCAGGTAAAATTGAACGGGGCCGAAGAGTTTTCGGGCTTGGTTTTGGCTGGCACAGGTTAAGAAACG
>UOFC01000084.1_pt1 | contig 24679 bp, 29 predicted proteins | sample 1988771 | NCBI WGS metagenome assembly UOFC01 (sample SAMEA4712195, study PRJEB27164) | hydrothermal vent metagenome | biome: marine basaltic hydrothermal vent biome; feature: marine hydrothermal vent; material: mineral | place: Pacific Ocean | collected 2011-06-14/2011-07-23 | depth 1719 m | reverse complement strand
CGTCTAAGCTGACATACGCTTGTGTTTGCGAGGAGAGGCGAATGCTATTGTTGCTGTTTTCGCTACTTAATCCTTGTTGAATAAGAATGGGGAGCTCTATGCCACTCATTCCAACCCAGTTGAGTGTTCCTTGTGGGGCTTGGTGCGGCTGACACGCGATATCGGGCATGTGCTTTGTCATGCAATTTCCTTCGGCTATTTTGACTGTACAAAAATGAATCAGCTATTTTAGCAAATAATGGACTAAATAGCTGGGTTATTCAAAATCTTGGCCATCCAGTAGGTCTTTGGCGAGTTGTTCTAGGTCTAGGTTTAGCCCTAGGTGTTCAGTAATAATTTTGGTATCGCGATAGGCGTTGCCCAGGCAAGTGGTTGCGCCAGGTGAGGGGGTCATGTTGAAAATGAGGTTTTCATTTTTAGGGAGAATGCTGGCTTCGCCCAGTTGCAGTACCATATCGGTTTTATTAATGACTTGAGGGCGTAATCCACCAATGCCTTTGGCGTACTCAAGGTCTTCGGCTTTGAGGCTGGGGATGATTTTTTGGGCGTCTTTGGCGAACAGTTTTTGACGGATGATGGGGATTTCAAATGCAAAGTTTCGGAAAATGTAGTTGCGAATAGTGCTGTCTTTCATTAAATCCCAAAAAACCCGAATGACTTTACCATCGAGTTTTAAGCTTCGCCAAAAATCAAGATAGGTGCCTTTGGTATAGCGTTCGAGCTTGGGCAGTACTAACGCCGTGGGGCCTAAACGGGTTTTTTCCATTTCAACCAAGTCAGGATCACCATGCAGTGCGGCAAACGGTAGTTTGTCATTTTGCATGGTATAGACTTTGCCATTGAGCATTTTAGGTACATAGTAAAAGCTACCTGCCATGGGTAGAATGGATAGATCTAATCCGTGGCCTAATTGGTTGGCGAGCAGCAGGCTATGTGCCCCTGCTGAAACCACAACAAACTTGGCCATAAAAGTACCTTGAGGTGTGACCAATTCGTAGTGATCGTCGAATTTAGCAATTTTTTCAACTTCGGAACTTAGGGAGACATTGATTTCGGTTTGGGTTTTACGGGCGCTGTTAATAAACGATTTGGAAAGGTGACCGAAGTTAACGGCGCAGTATTCATCGGTGCAACCAGAGGCCATGATTCTTTCAGGGCGGGGCTTACCATCAATTAAGGCAACGGCGGGTTCTATTTCGGCAATGCGTTCGGCATCCCACAGTTCCATGTAGGGAAACGCTTCGGCAAATTCATGATGACGTTTTTCTAAACGTTCACACTCCTCATCGCCTACGGCTAAAATCATTTTAGGAAATTTGTATAAAAAATCGTTAATATCTACGGTTTTGGCGTAGTTCACCAGCATGTTGGCTTGGCGTTTGACCAGCTTGGCTTTTTCGAGCTTGTAGTTGGTTTCAATATCACCACAATGCAGTGTTTGACTATTGGAACGCGCATTGGAATTAAGTGGCGCCAGTGAGTCGTATTTTTCTAAAACCGCAATGGATTTTACATCGGTGTATTTTGACAGTAGGTAGGTTAAGGCACAGCCTGAAATGCCTCCGCCAATAATAACAACATCAAACATGCGATTTTTCATTCATTGGTTCCTAGCTAAGTTCATTGTGGTTTACTTAAAGGGCTCTATTATATCTAAAATAGTAATCGGCATTCGGAGAAATGTGTTTTTGTGAAGCAAGGAAATGTACTGTTTTTGCAATAAAAATTAGATTAATGGGTGGTTTTTTTATATTGTATGGTGCGTTTTGATGGAAATAGGGGGAAAGTATGTTTCGAGGAGTACCGAGTATTATTGATGTAGAGGCTTCTGGGTTTGGTGCGGCTTCTTATCCAATTGAAATTGGTGTGATATTGAATGATGGCTCGCGTTATTGCAGTTTAATCACGCCCGCTGAAGAGTGGGTTTTTTGGAGGGAGGAGGCTGAAAAAGTCCACCGTATTTCGAGAGAGGTGCTTTACAAACATGGAAAGCCACTTAAGGTGGTTGCAGAGGAACTCAATGCTTTTTTATCGGGTCAAACGGTCTATTCTGACGGCTGGGTAGTGGACAGTCCGTGGGTTCGGCAATTGTATTATACTGCGCATACCGATCAAGCATTTAAGGTGAGTCCTTTAGAAGTGATTTTAACAGAATCTCAAATGGAAATTTGGCATGAAACAAAGGATGTTTTATTGCAAAATTGTGAACATAAACGTCACCGTGCCAGCTTTGATGCAGCGATTATTCAACAAACATTTGTGAAAACAGCACAACTAATACAGGACTCTGCGGTATGAACAAGCTTCAAAATGCGGTATTTATTACGGGGGCTGGTCAACGTATTGGTTATTATTTAGCAAAGTCTTTTTTACAGAAAACGGACTGTCCTGTTGTGTTTACTTATCGTACGCATCGTTCTCAAGTGGATGAGTTGATGGCGTTAGGAGCGATTGGTTTTCAAGTGGATTTGACTTTGCCAAATACGTTGCCAAAGTTGGTTAACCAGGTAAAAGGGCGAGTATTAAGTTTACGTGCGGTGATTCATAATGCTTCTTTATGGTTGCCTGATGAAAAAATTCAGACTGAGGGGGGGGGGAGAAATTTTAATGCGTTGTTTCAGTTGCATGTAGAAGTACCTTTTTATCTTAATCGTGAATTTACGCCATTATTAAAAGCTTCTGTCTCGCCTTTAAAAGACATTATTTCTCTATCGGATGCAAGTGTTGTTAATGGCATTTCTGCTGATTATGTTGGGTATGGCTCCAGTAAAGCAGCATTACAGGCATTGATGAAGGGGTTTTCAAAAAAATTAGCACCAAACATTAAAGTAAATGATATTGCACCTGCCTTAATTATGTTTAATGAAGGAGATGATGAAGAGTATAAACAACGCCGCTTGGCTCAGTCGGCATTGGGTATTGAACCAGGCCCTGAAGTGGTTTGGCAAGCGGTGCAATACTTAATGAACAGTCCTTATACAACGGGGTCGGTGCTGTTACTGGATGGGGGGGGGAAATAATTCTCCCCCCCTTTTTTTTTGGTTATAGCATTCTAAAAAAGAATCCGGCATTCTTGATGATTGGTGGTGGCGTTATTTGGTGGGGGCAGCCCATTTTTTGGGCATTTTCTTGGCTTATTTGGCGCTCTTTTGAATCCGTTACGGCATCAAAGTCATCGCGCTCTTTCCAGCCTTGGGTGTGTTGTAACACAATATCTGCCAGAGCATTGGTGTGGTCTTTTCGGTCATTTAAACAGCGAATAAAACCAAATTTCTCCCCCCCCGCTTCTTCAAAGTATTCGCGATTCTCTTCACCAATTTCTTCAATCGTTTCAAGGCAATCGGCTGAAAATCCAGGGCAAATCACTTGAATATTTTTAATGCCTAAAGCAGGAAGTGACTTTAAGGTCACGTCGGTATAGGGTTTAATCCACTCTTCTTTGCCAAATAATGATTGAAAAGTGACTTGGTATTCCTCTTTTGATAATCCCAGCTCTTCGGCCACAAGGCGGGACGTTACGTGGCATTCACAGTGATAAGGATCGCCATTGTCTAAGTAGCGTTGTGGTACGCCGTGATAAGACATGACCAGTAGTTGTGGTTTTCCATGCACTTTTTGATAGTCACGAATGCTATTGGCCAGTGCGGCAATGTATTCGGGATGGCGATGATAGTGGTTAATAAAGCGCAGTTCAGGTAACCAGCGCCATGTTTGCAGTTCGGCGGTGACTGCATCAAAGGTTGATGCAGTCGTGGCCGCCGCATATTGTGGGTAGAGTGGCAGTACCACAATGCGTTGACATCCTTTATTTTGTAACGCTTTTAATCCTTTCGCAATGGAGGGGTTGCCATATCGCATGGCTAAAGCAAATTCAACACGGCCTTGAAAGTGTGGGCGAACGGACTTTGCAATGGCATCCACTTGGCGTTGGGTGATATTGAGAAGTGGCGCCCCTTCTCCTTCACTGTTCCAGATGGTTTCATAGGCTACGGCCGATTTGGCTGGTCGTGTATTTAAAATAATGCCATTTAATATTAAACGCCATAACCAACGTGCGGGAGGGGGTTCGACAACACGTGGATCCATTAAAAATTCTTTTAAATAGGGTTTTAGAGCTTCTTTGGTGGGTGCATCGGGTGTACCAAGATTGGTGATTAAGACCCCTGTGGCAGTGTCAGAGCCGTGTTGAAAGCGTTGAATTCCTTGATACAGCAAAACCGATCTCCAGATTGATTCAATTTATGTTGCGAATATTGTAGAGTAAAATGTTTTGGTAAGTAGAGGTTTTGTGGTTTTTAAAAAAAGAAAGGTATGGTGCGCCCAAGAAGATTCGAACTCCCGACCTCTCCCTCCGGAGGGGAGCGCTCTATCCAGCTGAGCTATGGGCGCGTATTTTAATTGAGGCCACATTATAACGCTATCCTGAAATAAAAATACGGATTAGGAGGCTTTTTAATTTTTTTTGGGGTAGATTTTTTGATTTTAAGGGGTGTTTATTGGTATGTTAAAAAAAGGTGGGTGTATTGGTTTACTATTTGGTTTTTTTTGTTTATTGCAAGGTTGTGATAAGGTGGGTTCATTAGGCAGTCAGGTTGCGGAGGGTAAGGTCTTTCCTGAAATGGAGTTGGTTACCTATGATAAGAAACCCTTTTCTCTTGAATCGCTAAGAGGTAAGGTCGTGATTCTGAAGTTATGGGCAACATGGTGTGTAATTTGTCGTGAGGAGGCGCCCCATTTTTTAGCGTTCTCTAAAAAATTAGATGATTCTGTGGTGGTTGCATCGGTCTCTGTGGATAAAGATTTAAATTCAGCAAAGGAGTATTTATTGGATTACCCTAATGAATTTTTACAATTATTTGATCAGAGTATGGTGCAAACTAAGATGGTATTAAAGGCCAGTACGATTCCGCAAGTATATGTAATTGATCGAGCAGGGGTTTTGCGTTATTACGCGGTCGGTTTTATTGAATGGAATGAGGATATGTTGAAAAAAGTTCAAGCTTTATCTGAAGATTAAGGATAAGGTGGAAAGCAATAAAGTCCTTTTTGCTTGTAAGGGAATAAAAAGAAGTGTAGTAAGTATTTGTTTTTATTGAAGTTTGGGTAAATTGGTGTAATTATGGTAATGGTGGTATAAAAAAAATTTAGGCTGAAATGCGGGTGGCTACGGCAGTTATACTTAGAGTAGTATTTCATTTTATTATGAATGTGGTAGTATCCTTTTTCTGAAATTCAATGTGCTCTGTTTGTATTTTGCGTTTGATTTTGGCGCGAGATCGTTTTGAGTGGAAAGACTGGAGTTGAGCTGAATATGGCTGATCGTAATATAGGGTTAATCGCCGTTACATTGATCGGAGTGTGGTGGTCAGTTGCTATTATGGCCGAAGTTCAGGGTGATTTAAAAGATAGATTGAATGTTTCTTTGACGGTTTCAGAGAAAGAAACACCAGAGTCGATTGCGCGTAAAAAAGCGGTGGCACATGCTGAGACAATGGACCAGCCTGAGTTTGGTTGGAATCCGCTGGATATTATTGGCTCTAAGCATGATTTATCTGCTTTAAATAAAAGAGCGGGTGCTAAAGCGATGGAAGGGGTCGCTTATGATGATTATGGGTATGCATGTGTGTATTGTCATGTGCCACCAGAGGTGGATGGAAAAAGGGATGCGCCACAACAGATAGCGGGTTGGAATCGAATTCGTTCTGATATGCGAGATTACACACTGTATTCCACTCGAACCTTTAAGTCGACAGCTAAAATCCCAAATGAAATTACGATGTTATGTCTCTCTTGTCATGATGGTACGATGGCGGTAGATCAAGTGGTGAATACCCCGCGTGCTTGGAAAAGTGGTGAAAAGATGACGTTGCATATGAAAATTAATTCGGGAAATGATTTGGATCATTGTGGGTTGTGTCATGATGGTTTTACCGCACATCATTTAGGGAATCGACATATTGGTACTGATATGCGTCGTAATCATCCCGTTTCGATTCGTTACCCTGGGTTAGGGGTGGGTGCATCCGATTCATTACAGATGGCATTTAACTCTCCAATTGATGAGTTTGGGTTTGCTAACGGGGTTCGTCTGTTTGATGGATTTGTTGAGTGTGCTTCATGTCATAATGTTCATGAGCCTTCTAAGGTAAAATTTTTACGAGTTAAACCGGAGTATTTATGTATTACTTGTCATTCCTATTAAAACGATTCCCTCCCATTGTAACGGTTGTTTTGGGTGCAGTATTTTTATCTGCTTGTGGTACAAAAGAGGAGTTAAAGCCTTTTGTAGCTCCTGTCTATCCTGTCGCACCAGAAGAGCCACGTTTTATTTATGAACGCTCTTTGATGGGGAGTGCAGATGTGCGAGAGTTGACTTCTGAAGAGAAGTTTAAAGCGATTGCGACTGGAGTACCTGCGGGTGAGCAGGGACTTATTAAGCCATTTGATGTGGCGGTGCATAAGGGGCGGGTTTATGTAACAGATACGGTTGCACGTTCAGTCGTTTTATTTGATATAAAAGGTAAGCGATTTGTAGAGTTTGGTAATCGTGGGCCAGGCGCTTTGTTAAAGCCGATTGGTATTGGTATATCACCTTCGGAAGAGGTGTTTGTCGTGGATCTTACGGATAAAAGTATTCATGTGTATGATAAAGATGGACGGTTTTTACGTAAATTTGGTTCTTCAGAAGAGTTAAGTCGACCTGTTGATGTGGCGATTAGTAATGATGGGCGTTACGCGTATGTGGTGGATACGGGAGGTGTTCGAAGTGCTTGGCATCGTGTCGTAAAATATGATGCAAAGACTGGTGAGGTTGTCAAAATTATTGGTGAACGTAGTTCGGAGCCTGGTGGTTTTAATTTGCCAATGACGATTGCGATTGATTCAAAAGATCGTATTTATGTATTGGATTCTGGAAATTTCCGTGTTCAGCGCTTTAATTCTGATGGGGAATTTGACCTTGCCTTTGGTAAGGTAGGCACTCGATTTGGACAATTCTCTCGCCCGAAAGGGATTGCGGTAGATCCTGAAGATAATGTGTATGTAATGGATGCTTCATTTGCTAATTTTCAAATATTTAATGATAAAGGTGAACTGTTAATGTTTGTTGGGCAACGTGGCTCTGATAATATGCCAGGAATATTCTCGCTTCCAGCGGGGATTGGTGTGGATGAGGACGGACGAATTTATGCCGTGGATCAGTTTTTTTCTAAGATTGAAGTATTTCGTCCTTATAGTATGAAACAGTCCGAAGGATATGCTGGTGTAGCGCCTGCTAAAGAGTAGGCTAAAGAGTAGAGTAGGTAAATGAGAAGCGTTTTATGTTAGAAATTGAAGGGCTGGCGGTTGAGCGTGAAGAACGTTTATTATTTTCAGGATTATCAGTTAAATTGTCTGCAGGAGAAGGATTGCATATCATAGGAAAAAATGGAGCGGGTAAAACGACTCTGTTAAGAGTGCTTTGTGGGTTAACTTCGCCTGTCGTGGGTAAAATAAAGTGGTGTGATCAAGACGTTTCTGAGTTTCGGGAAGCGTTTTGTTCTGAATTACTTTATTTGGGGCATAAAAATGCGAATAAAACAGAGTTAAATTGTCGTGAAAACCTGAAATTGGCACTGGGTGTTCAATCCGTTTCTGAGCAAGAAGTAGGCGATGCGTTGCATGAAGCTGGTCTTGGAATGTTGTCTCATTTGCCAACGCGTTTTTTATCACAAGGTCAGCAGAGACGTTTGTCTTTAGCGCGACTATTGTTGACTAAAGCAAAGCTTTGGATTTTGGATGAGCCTTATGTCGCGTTAGATTATAAAGCAATTGAATGGTTGGACTCTATTTTAGAGCGCCATTTAAAAAATCAGGGATTATTGGTTCTAACTTCCCATCAAGCGCTTACCATGTCAAGCACAATACGAGTGTTAAATTTAGGTGAGCAACATGCATAAAATGCTTTGGAAGTTGTTTAGTCGTGATATGGCTCTTTTTATGCATAGAAAGCAGGATGTAGTGACTGTACTAGGATTTTTTTTAGTGGCAGTAGCTCTCTTTCCATTAGGTATTTCTTCTGATCCTGATTTGTTAAGAACCATTGCGCCAGGTGCTATTTGGATTGCGGCTTTATTTTCAACCGTTTTAGCATTGGATCGTTTGTTTTCGGAAGACTTGGATGATGGAACGCTGGAGCAGCAATTATTGATGCCTGTGCCTATTTCATTGTTGCTGTTGGTGAGGCTGATTGCTCATTGGATGATTACGGGGTTGCCGATAGTGTTGCTTGCGCCTTTGATGGGGTTGCAGTTTGGGTTGGTGTTTAATGAAATTGTAGTATTGACATTAAGTTTGTTGATTGGCACGCCAATATTGGTGTTATTAGGTGCGATTGGTGCGGCTTTAACTGTTGGTTTGAAAAGTAGCGGAGGTTTGGTGACGCTATTGTTACTGCCACTGTATGTTCCAATTTTAATTTTGGGAACTTCGGCGGTTACTTCGGTGATGAACGATATGGGCGTGACAGCACATTTCTCATTAATGGGTGCCGCTTTCATTGTTAGCCTTGTTCTTTCTCCTTTTGCAGTGGCCACTGCATTAAAAATCACACTAGATTAATTGTTTATGCGTATAATAAATTTTCATAAAAAAGAGCTTAAGCCATTACTCCCACAAACTATAAATATTAGGAAGGAATAAATGAGTGCAACACGTCGAATACCTTGGATGAAGTATGCTTCAGCTTCAAATTTTTACCCATTAGCTGAACGTTTAGTGCCTCTGTTTATGGGGCTGGCAATTATTTTGGCTGGTGTTGGGCTGTACATTGGTTTTTTTGTTGCACCAGTTGACTATCAGCAGGGGAATAGCTATCGAATTATGTTTATCCATGTGCCTGCTGCTTGGATGTCGATGTTTATTTATTTATTGCTGGCAATCTACGCCATTATTTCTTTAGTGTGGCGAGTGAAGATGGCGGATATTATGGCATATTCTTTAGCACCTACAGGGGCAATGTTTACCTTCGTGGCGTTGTTGACGGGGGCGTTATGGGGACGACCTACGTGGGGGACGTATTGGATTTGGGATGCACGTTTAACGTCTGAGTTACTTTTGTTATTTTTATATCTTGGTTATATGGGGCTTTACAGTGCTATTCCTGATCGCCAACGAGCCAGTCGTGCGGCGTCCTTTTTAGCCATTGTTGGCGTGGTTAATGTACCTATTATTTATTTTTCTGTTATTTGGTGGAATACTTTGCACCAAGGTTCTTCTTTCTCTGTTTCTGATGGGGCAAGCATGACATCGGATATGCTCTCTGCGTTATTATTGATGGCGCTTGCTTGTTGGGCTTATACCATTGCGGTGGTGTTACGGCGAGCACAAGCGGTCATTTTAGAACGTAAAAAGGTGGCTTTATGGGCCAGTCAAATTTCAAAAAAATAAGGAGACATGAATCATGGATATAGGTGAGTTTTTACACATGGGTGGTCATGGATTTTATATTTGGGGTTCTTATGGAACGGCTTTTTTTTTGATGATAGTTGAAACGACTTGGGTGGCTAAGAGACGAAATAAGGCTAAAAAAGAGCTTGAGCGAATGGAAGCTGAGTTTGCACGTGTAGATAATCAAGGAATGAATAGATGAAGCCTCGCAGTAAAAGACTTGTATTAATTGGAACAATTATTGCCGCATTTGGTATTGCTGTTATGTTAGTTCTGAATGCATTTCAGGAAAATTTAGTGTTTTTTCATACGCCAACAGAAGTAAAGGAGCGCAGTGTTCCTTATGACCGAACCATTCGTGTTGGAGGGCTGGTTGAAAAAGGATCCTTTAAACGTGAAGAAGAGACGACAACGGTAACTTTTAATGTGACAGATGGTGAGTCTTCTATTTTAGTCAGCTATACTGGGATTTTACCAGATCTTTTTAGAGAGGGGCAAGGGATTGTTGCAGAAGGTAAGCTACTAACCAGTGGTTTGTTTGTGGCGAGCCATGTGTTTGCAAAACATGATGAAACATACATGCCTCCCGAAGCTGCAGAAGCATTAAAGCGTGCGGAAGAGAAGGCGACGGTTAAATCTGTTGATCAGACTGTTTCAGAACCAATAGGAAAAGGAGAATAAAGAATGTTGCCTGAAATAGGACAATTTTTAATGGTATTGGCATTTTGCCTTGCTGTGATACAGAGTATTTTACCGTTGTTAGGGGCTCAGCGTGGACAGCTGTCTTGGATGCGAATGGCGCCTAATTTGGCGTGGGCACAGTTTGTTGCCTTGGCATTTGCTTATGGTTTATTAACCTATGCTTTTATTTATCATGATTTTAGTGTGGCCTATGCCGCATCGAATTCAAGTATTAACTTGCCGATTGAGTATCGTATTAGTGCCGTATGGGGTGGACATGAAGGCTCTTTGCTATTATGGATTCTTATTTTAGCGGGTTGGGGCGTTGCGGTTGCCAGCTTCAGTAATAATTTACCTATTGTGATGAGTAGTCGTGTTTTGGCGGTTATGGGAATGGTTTCTGTTGGATTTATTGGGTTTATGACCTTTACGTCAAACCCATTTGACCGTCTTATGATGGTGCCTTTGGATGGCAATGACCTTAATCCAATGTTACAAGATCCTGGAATGATTTTTCACCCCCCCCTACTTTATATGGGGTATGTTGGTTTTGCAGTTGCATTTTCATTTGCGATGGCGGCCTTGATTGGTGGTCGTTTGGATGCATCTTGGGCACGATGGTCACGACCTTGGACGACTGTGGCATGGGTTTTCTTAACGCTAGGAATCGCACTCGGAAGTTGGTGGGCGTATGCAGAGCTAGGTTGGGGTGGCTGGTGGTTTTGGGATCCAGTAGAGAACGCTTCTTTTATGCCTTGGTTGCTTGCAACGGCTTTGATTCACTCATTAGCGGTAACAGAAAAGCGCGGTGCATTCCGTAGTTGGACGGTGATGTTGGCAATATTGACGTTTGCTTTGACTATTGTAGGTGCATTCTTGGTTCGTTCAGGTGTTATTACCTCTGTCCATGCGTTTGCAACGGATCCAACCCGCGGTGTCTATATTTTAGTTTTCTTAGCGGTTGTCATTGGCGCTTCGCTTGTTTTATATGCATGGCGTGCTCCAAAGGTGGGTATGGGCGGAGGTTTTAGCTCCTGGTCAAGAGAGACAGTGTTGCTGGCAAATAATGTGTTATTAGTGGTAGCTTGTTCGGCCGTCTTTATTGGAACCATGTATCCCCTTATTATTGATGCGTTAGGTATGGGGAAAATGTCAGTAGGACCTCCATATTTTAATGCGGTCTTTGTGCCATTAATGATTCCTTTGTTGATTATGATGATTATAGGGCCGTTAGTTTCATGGAAAAATGCTACATTTAAAGGAAGTTTTGAGCGTTTGTATCCTGTGCTTGCGGTAGGGTTGTTAGCCGCGGTCGTATGGCCTTTAACCATGGGAGAATGGGGCTTGATTCCTGCTGTGATGATCTTTATTGCAACGGGAATTGTTGGAACATTTATTGTTGATTTGTTACCCCGAATTAAGGCGCCTGATCTATCAGGGCGCATTGCAAAAATGAAAAAATTAAATACCAGTTGGTTGGGTATGCATGTTGCGCATGTGGGTATGGCAATCACCATTATTGGTATGGCCATGGCAGCAAGTTATCAAACTGAAAAAGACGTTCGTGTTGCACCTGGAGATGTGGTTGAGCTTGCGGGTTATAGCTTTACTTTTAAAGGTGTTCAGCAAGTAAGGGGAGCAAACTACGCATCACAATATGGTACGGTCGAGGTTAGAGAAGATGGTGAGTTGTTAACTACATTGCACCCTGAAAAGCGAACTTATGATAAGCATATGAGCATGCCGATGACGCAAGCGAGTATTGACCGTTCTGTTTTTAGGGATTTATATGTTTCCTTAGGTGATTCGGTTGGTACAACGGGTGCGTGGATTATTCGAGTGTACTACAAGCCGTTTATGACATGGTTGTGGACGGGGGTGATTATCATGAGCGTTGGTGGTATTTTAGCGATCAGTGATCGTCGCTATCGTGTGAAAATTAAGCGACGTTTAACGGGACGTCGAGAAGAAGAAAGCCAAACAGTTGTTGATTAGGAGAAAATTATGAATCGACATATGATTCCATTGGTTATTTTTGCTGCATTGCTATTGTTGTTTTGGGTGGGGCTTGGCCTTAATCCAAAAATTATTCCTTCCCCATTAATTGGAAAGGAGGCACCAAAATTTGAATTGCCTGAGCTTCATGATCCACAAAAAATGGTGAATAATGAGATGCTAAAAGGGCAGGTTACGTTATTTAATGTGTTTGCTTCTTGGTGTGTTTCGTGTCGTGCGGAGCACCATCATTTATTGAAATTGCAACGTCAAGGCTTTCATTTGATTGGCTTAAACTATAAAGATGAAAAGCAAGATGCATTGATGTATCTCAGGCAGTTAGGTGGTGATCCTTATGCCATGATTGCTTATGATCATAAAGGTGATGTAGGGATTGAGTGGGGTGTTTATGGCACACCAGAAACGTTTGTGGTGGATAAAAAAGGCATTGTTCGTTACAAGCATACTGGGCCGTTGTATCGTGACGTGATTGAAAATGAGTTGATACCGCTGATTAGAGCGTTGGAGCAAGAGTCATGAAAGTGATGATAGGAATAGTTATAGCGATGAGCTTGTTAATGAGCTCTTCAGTTTATGCACTTAAAGCGGGGGTTCCGTTAGAGTTTAAAGACGAAGAACAAGAGGAGTTGTATAACGACATGCTTCATGAACTACGTTGTACCGTGTGTCAAAACCAGTCTATTGCAGGTTCGAATGCAAGTTTAGCCGATGATTTGAGGGGCAACCTGTATAAGATGGTAAAAGAAGGTGCTGATGAAGGAGAGATTAAAAAATTTATGGTAGATCGTTATGGAGACTTTGTTCTGTATCGTCCTAACTTTAACCCTTCTACTTATTTACTTTGGATAGGGCCATTTTTATTGTTATTGTTAGGCGTCATTGTTTTAAAGATGAATGTACGTTCTCGAAATAAAATTAATCGTAAAAATGATCTAACGACTGAAGAGTCTGAGTTATTGGCTGATTATTTAGATTCGAAAAAGGAGAAAAAATAGATGTTTATAACGGTAATAGCGTTAATTTGTCTGGTTGTGGTGGTGTGGATTGTATGGCCATTAATCCAAACAAAAAAAGATGTAAGTCCTGATTTACAGTCTGTTAATTCAAAGCTTTTAGAGACTCAAATTGCAGAATTAGATGCTGATTTGGAGCAGGGTGTAATTGAAAAAGAGCAGTATGATGCCGCTCGATTAGATTTGCAACGGACGTTTTTAGAGACTGCGACGGTCAGTGATATTCAGCCAAGCCTACACGCAAAATCGGATCCATTATTAATTATATTAATTACCGTTATTGTGCCCGTTAGTGCGTATCTGATTTATAAGCAAGTGGGAACCGATCCCGCATCCATTAAGTATATGGCTGATCAACCCGCTGGTGCAAATCAAGCAGGGCCACATGGTAGCGCGGCAGGAGAAGATATTGATTCGATGCTGGTTGCTGTTCGTGAAAAAGCCGAAGCGAATCCAGATGACTTGGAAAGCTGGACAATGTTGGCACAAATTCTCCATATTATGAAAGATATGAATGGCGCTGAAAAAGCTTATCGACACCTTATTGATAAAGGGATTGAAGATGCGGAAGTTTATGCTAATTATGCAGATGTATTGGCATCGCAAGCGAATGAGCTTTTGGTGACTTCTCCTGCTTTTGAGTGGGTAAAAAAAGCATTAGTGCTTGAACCAAATCATCAGCAAGCTTTATGGATTGCTGGAACAGCGGCCTATTATAGTAAAGAATATGTTTTAGCTAAGGAGTATTGGCAGCATTTACTGTCTCTATTAGACCCTAAGTCGGATCCATATAAAGTGATTTTGCAAAATATTGAACAAATGGAGCGTGAAGAGGCAGAGGCTTCTAAATAAAGTTTAGCTTGTGGTATCTCTGTATTCTTCTTTTGTGAACTCTTTAGAAGTTATTTTACCTAAGCTGAGGAGTTTATGAGATGGAAAGAATTTTACTTATATTGTTATCAGGGTTTATCTCTTTTTCTGCGCAGGCAGAAAGTTCAGGAGAAAAAGTTTATAACCAAATATGCTTTACTTGTCATGATCAGGGTGTATTTGGGGCGCCTAAATTAGGCGTTATTTCGGATTGGGTTGATCGAATCTCTAAAGGAAATAGTGCGTTAAATTATAATGCAATTGAAGGCTATGCAGGCAATAAAGGGTTTATGCCACCACGTGGTGGTGATCCAGGCTTAAGTGATTCAGAGGTTCGGAAAGCAGTTCAGTATATGATCGATAAAAGCTGGTAGAAGGGCGTATTGTTTAATAAAAGCAGTAGAGAAGGTAGGATTAGTTCGACTTGTTTTATCGGAGTGTATAAGGTTAAACTAGATTTAAGTCAATAATTGTTGAGGTAGTATTAAGAATTATTGTTTTTGGATCTGGCTTAATAACGGATTCAATAATATATGCCCTAGAGGATTATATACCTTAATGGGTTTTATTTTGTAACTACTTGGCGTAATTTGTGGAACGGGTCTCTGAAAAGGGTCGGATCAAGGCAAAAAATATGAGTTTACAAATGTAAATGTCTATTTTTAATACTGATACGACCCTTTTCAGGGGTGAGCTGAATAGTTGCTTTATTTTTAAATTAGTTGCATAGGTGTGCAAATTTTATAGTATCAAAGTAATGTGGTTTAATTTCTTACTTGTTTAAATGAAAGAATAATAAGGGGCTTATTATGGTAAATTTTAAAATGAAGTTATCACTGGTTAGTTTAGGATCAGTGTTGTTTTTAGGGGTTGCTCAGGCAGGTATTGTTGGGTCAATGCATGATTTAAGTACGACGAACCCTAATGTCGCTACCCCTGTTCCAGGTGGAACAGCAGAGATCTGTGTATTTTGTCATACACCGCATGGTACCGATACGACTGCGCCAGCACCATTGTGGAATAAAATCCTTCCTACTGCGGCTAGTTTTTCAACTTATGATGCATTGGGAACGGCAACGTTAGATGGTCAAATTGACTTAAATGAGGGTGGTATTTCTTTGGCATGTTTGTCTTGTCATGATGGAACGACAGCGCTAGATTTAGTGTTAAATGCGCCAACCGTAACACAGGGAACTTATCGTTATGATGCAGCAGGAACCAATCTTGGGGGTGGCATTACAATGGCTTCATTTGCGACAAGTCCCGTTCCTGTACTAGGAAAAGATTTGAAAAATGATCATCCAGTTGGGGTGCAATATGCTGGGGGCGGTTTGACATGGGCACCAATTACAGGTGCCAATACGGTTGCTACTGGCGCGAATGATAAGTTATTTAATGAGCCAATTTGGGACAATAATCGCTTGTGGATTGGTGCGATTGGTGATGCTGGCTTACCTTTATATGGAAATTCGGCTTCAACTTTTGGACCAACCGTTGAGTGTGCGAGTTGCCATAATCCTCATAAAACGGATTATGGATCCTTTTTACGTATGTCAAATGCAGGAAGTGGATTGTGTTTAGCTTGTCATATCAAATAAAGCTTTTGCTTTCATTCATTTTTTAAAAAAATATGCCCTGTAAATAAATATATTTATAAGGCATATTGTTGTGTTTTTTACACTTTTTAAAAAGGATGTTTATGCAGAAGCAGGGTAGAGGTAGGCTTATGTTTTGGAAAATTCCTTTTTTTGTGGTTCTTTTTATTGTTATGGGAGGGGCTTTAGCCTCTACGTCGAGTGAAAAAGAAAAAAAATTATTTGCTGTGGTGGATGGTTATGAAATTACAGAAGCGATTTATTTAACTGCATTACAGACAGAGTCTAAAAGACGATATTTTCATGGTCGACTGACGGAAGAGCGTCTTGCCGAACTAAAGAAAGATGTGGCTCGAAACTTAATTGATCAGGTCTTGCTTATTCATGAGGCAGAGCGTCAGGGGCTGAAGCCTGATTCAGATAAAATTGATTTAGCACTGGAGCAATTTGATAAGCGTTATGCTCAGGATAAAGCATGGCAAAAAGATCGAAAGCGGATGTTGCCTGTGTTGCGAAAGCAATTTGAATCAAGGGAGTTGACTGCTTTGTTGGAAAAAAAAACGCGTTCAGATTTTATTTTAAATGAAGCGTTGAAAAAAAAATTTTACAAAAAAAATCCAGGGTTGTTTATTTTTCCAGAGAGAAAAAAAGTTTCGATTATTTTAATTCGGGTTTCACCATCTGCGTTATCTAAAGAGTGGAGTGAGGCTCAGGAATTATTAGCTACTATTGCAGAACGGATTGCGGCAGGAGAGTCTTTTTCAGAATTGGCTAAAGAATATTCTGATGATGAGACAGCGTCTCAAGGAGGAAGTATGGGGTATCAACATAAAGGAATGCTACATAGTGATGTAGAAAATGTATTAGATGAACTGGCAGTAGGAGGGTTAAGTGAGCCAATAAGGCTATTGCAGGGCTATATTTTAGTTCGTTTGGAAGGCGTTATTCCTGCACAGCCGATAAATTATGAAGATGCCAAAGAGCAAGTGGTTCAATTGTTATCGAGAAAGTTGTCAGATGAACGCTGGAAAAAATTACTTATTGATCTGCGTAGTGATGCCAATATCGTTAGGTTTTGACCTTGGGTCTTGGTATGGAAGCTTTAATTCGTTATTATGCTCGGAACATTTTTGTTTTAGCACTTTCAATGATGTTTATTGTAAGTTGGCTGGGGTCTTCAGTCGTGATGGCAAATGGCTTGGTTAATACAGGAACCAGCGGTAGTCTTGGATACATTTATCGTTCTACCAGCTATAGTTCTGGTGACTATGATAATCAACATCTATTGAAAGCAAATATTGATAATACTTTTTTTATTTGGCGAAATTGGTTTATTACAGGCAACTCTAACTTAGTTTTTTCTCAGGAACAAACGATCTCTGAAAATGGAAAAAATGATACTTTTTCCACGACAGGACAGCTGGGGTTTAGCGTGCTACCTCAAAGTTCTACGCCTTTTGTGTTTAGCTACTCTCGTTCAGATTCTAGAGTGAATTCAGATTTTAAATTTTCTTCTGAAAATAATGCTGCCTCACTAGATGATAATGTTGTGAATGACTCTTTAGTGTTTCATCAAAGCTTGCTGGGAAAGGGGTATCGTTTAAAAGTGAGATATTCTGATGATCAATTTAATTCGTCGTTACGAGGAAGGTATGGTGCGAGTAAGTTAGGGTTTTCGGGGCTACTTAGAGGGGCTTCGAGCGTGCTCCGAGCTTCTATAACGCAAAAAGATGAGGTGACATATGATAAAGTGGATAGGAAGACTCGTTCGGCACGAATGAATCATAATTATACGGGGTTTCAGCAGACAACGATTAGTACCGTATTCAGCAGTAGTCAAATTCAACAGACTTTGCCTACGACATCTATAAATAATAGTAGTTTGACGAAGTATGATGTGACCTTAAATCAAGCCTCTATGTTTTTGACTTGGCGTAGTTTAGATAAAAAAATGACTGTGACAAGTGGCCTTAGGTTTTCTGGCATAGACAGTGCCGTTAGCAGGAGTTTAGCAGATTCATCAAGCACTGCTTTATCGGCCAACCTAGGCTTGGTTTATAGGCTAACGCAGAATTTAACGGTTAATGCCAGTAGTACACGAGTTGTTAATGAGTTTGCTGGTGGAGAATCAACGGTCGCTCAAGATAAAATAGGGTTGAACTATCGTTCTGATGAGATTCAAATAGGACATTATGCTTATGATTGGCGTTTAGGTGCCGATTTAGGTCGGCGAGAGGATGATGGTAAAGAGTCAAATAATTCAACCTTCTCTTTAGGGCATGGTATTGGACGCAAGTGGACTTTTGTAAGAAGTCAGCAGATTTATGTAAGGGGTTCTCAGGATTATTCAATTAACTCTTTGATTGAGAAGGTGCGTCAAAGATTGAGTCATCGAGTAAGCTTGGGCTGGAAGCAAAGTCTTGCTGGAATTACTCGGCGTATGCAGTTGCAAATGTCTGATCAGCGTGATTTGGGTGATGAAACTATGCTGCAAACATTGAGCGTCGATGTCGATCAGCAGATGCAGCTAACAAGACGTATTAAATTAAACGGTTCTCTAAACTATCAGCTTACAAATTATCAGTATGCAGGTAGTTCAGATGAAATTTCTTCATCTGATACTTCAGTGGCTTCTATAGATGGTAGCCTGTCTTATATTAATCCATTTTCAGTTGCAGGGCTGGTGTTTACCTCAAATTATAGGTACACTCAGTCTGTTGTCACGTTGCAGAGAGATCAGACCGCTCAGCAAACGTGGAGTAACAAACTGAATTATCGGGTGGGGAAAATTGATGTTTCGTTGCAATATCTGTATCGCGAAGCTCGAAAAATTAGTTATAATGGAATTTACTTTAATGTAAAACGAGTATTTTAATTTTTAATCTTGTGGGGATGAAACAGTGGTGATAAAACAAAATATATTAGGCTTAGGCGTTATTCTAATGTCGTTTTTTACGATGCTGACACCAATGAAAGCAAATGCTGAATATGGTGATATTGTTATTAATAACTATGCCGATGCAGCTGAAATGAGACCAGCGGTATTCCCGCACTGGTTTCATCGAATTCGATTTAATTGCAGTGTTTGTCATGCCGATTTAGGGTTTAAGTTTGGCGCAGGTAAAAATGAAATTACCATGGCCAAAATTATTGAAGGTGAGTTTTGTGGTGCCTGTCATAACGGTGAAATTGCTTGGTCAATTGAAAACTGTGACGTTTGTCATTCTGGTATACCAGGAACGCCAACTCAAGTGAAGGGCAGTCCTTTGCGTGCCTCGAATATTGCAGCTCCTAAATAAGGTGGATGATTATGTATAAACTATCCGTTCTAATGTTAATAGCATCCATTTCATGGGTTTTTTCAATGAGTGCTTGTGCAGATTCAAGTAATACCTTTAATCGTATGTTAAAGCCTCAAGCACCAGCAAATTTACCACCAGCTGAAGATGGTATTCATGATCCTGAGAGTCCTGGTACGCATATGCTGCAACCACCTAAAGAAGCATTTAGTGGGTTAGTTAAAGCAAAGTGGGGAAATAGAGTTGATTGGATTAAGTCAATTAATACCAAGAAGCTTTCGCCACGTCATGCTGCAGGAGATGCAACGACAAAACCAATTATTATGAATCTGAATATTGTTCGCCAAGTAAAAGGCTCTATGCCTGATGTGGTCTTTCCGCATGACCGACATACTTTGTTGTTGGCATGTTCTAACTGTCATACTGGAATTTTTATTCCTCAAAAAGGGGCGAATCAAATGAGTATGGCAGCAATCATGTTGGGTGAATCGTGTGGTAAATGTCATGGTGCAGTGGCTTTTCCGATTACGACTTCAACGTGTAAGCTTTGCCACTCTAAGCCTAAAGCGAAAAATTCGGTGTTAAAGCGCTCAGTGGCTGGTAATTAGTTATGGTTAAATATCTATCGGCTTTTTTCTTGGCAATGTCGGTAACCGCTTCTGCCCTTGCGGCAGAGGCTGTAAAGCCATCGCCAAAAATTAACTATGCTGATAACTTATTGATGAACTCAAAAACAGCCAAGCGTCTTGAGGCAATGGAGTCTGAAGAGGCAAGGCTTGCTTTAGAGGAGGCAAGAGAATTGCTTGAACAGGCTAAGGTTGCTCACAATCGTGGACAGAAGGCAGAAGGTAGTTCGTTAAGTAGTTTGGCGTTGAAAAAATTTACTCAGGCGGCAAAATTACTGCCTAAATCGGAGTCGGCTTTAAAGGTGTTGCGAAAGCGTTATATTGAACTTGATGAAGAGATTACCTCTTATCTTGAGTGGTATGACTCAGCACCCTATGTTTCAGGTGATGAACAACATGCAATTGATAAGGCCAAGTCGGAGGTTTCTGAAGCAAAATCTTTATTTGAAAAGAGTAAGTATGAGGCGGCTAATAAGGTTTTAACGCGAGTTTTGGATGATGTTGTTATTATGACAAATCGTTCAATGACAAGTAGTGAAATTGTAAGCACTCTTGAGTTTGAAACACCCGAGCAAGAGCATAAATATGAACTCGCACGTAATAATGAATATAAACGATTGATTCCTATTGCAGAGCAACAAAAGGCACCTAAAGGTGGCAAGCTGATGTTGTTTAAGCGGTTTGTGAAAAAAGCAGAAGATATCCGCATTCAAGCAGATTCTGAACTGCAATCTGGGGATGTTGAAGTGTCCATTAAAACATTGCAAAATTCTACAGATCAATATTTAAGAGCATTGCGAATGGTTGGTATTCGATAGATGATTATACAAGGAGTTTTGAATTGAAAAATCGGTTGAAAATACCTACCCTAGCTGCCCTTTTTTGGGCAGTTTCCTTTTTTACGCCTTATTCTGTAGCGGGAGATGTAACGGAAGAAGGATTAAAAAAATCATTGGCAATGAATGAAAGCTTATTAACCAAATCAAGCCTAGTTCAAAAGGTTAAAAAAGTTAATTTACCACAAGCGTCTGAAGTGCTTGAAAAAGCATTGTCATCCCATAAACTAGCGTTAGCAAAGCTTTCAAGTGGTGATTTTTCTGGTTCAGAAAAAGCCAGAGATGAATCTTTAAAATTGTTGATGCTCGCGAGTCGTTTGGCTCATCAAGCCAGTGGGTTTGAAGAGAAAAAAGCAAAAGAGCATTACGAACAAAAATTAAAAAGTGTTCAAGGGCTTTTATCTGCGCATAAGCGAATTACAGATTTAAATTCAGGCTCCAATACTGAACAAGAGTTACAAAAAATAATTTCGCCATTACTTGAATTAGCTGAAAAAAATGAACGTGAACAAAAGTTTAAAGAGGCATTTGCTTCGTTAAATAAAGCGTACTTTTTGATTGCAAATTCGATTAAGTCACAACGAACAGGGCAAACCCTGGTAAGAAGTCTTGATTTTGCGACAGCAAAAGAGGCTTATGAATATGAAATGGGTCGATATGAAAATTATCAAATGTTAGTGAATATGATGATTGATGAACGTCGTGCCTTTAAGCGAAATGCGCGAACCAAGCCTTTTTTTGATGAAGCCAGTCGTTATCAAACTCAAGCTGAAAACTTGGTGAAAAAAGGAAAGTATGATGAAGCCTCCCCATTAATTGAAAAGGCCTCCAAAGCATTAGTTAATTTGTTACGGGATTCTGGTGTTCATATTCCAGGCGTATAAATATAAAGTTGTAACTGATTGAGTATGAAAGCAATGCATAGATGGAGTAAAGAATGAGTTTATTGAATCGTTACAAATTTTTAATGGTAGGTTGTTCAATATTTTTTCTTTCATTGTTATCTTTTGCTGAGAGCGAGCCTAAACAGGCCTCTATGATTGCGAATAAATTAGCGCATCAAGTGAGTGGATTTGTTGAGGCTAAAGCAAAGGCGGATTATGAACAAAAATTAAAAAGTGTTCAAGGGCTTTTGTTTGCACATAAACGTATTACAGATCTAAACTTAGATTCAGTAAAAGAGTCAATGTTGCAAAAAAAAGTTCAACCGTTAATTAAAAAATCAAAAAAACTTGCTGAAGAGCATCGTTTTAAAGAGGCTAAAACGGAGTTAGATCAGGCTTATTTTACTATTGCTACATCCATTAAATCACAAAGAACAGGTCAAACACTGGTAAGGAGCTTGGATTTTGCAACTGAAAAAGAAGCTTATGAATATGAATTAGGGCGATACGAAAACTATAAAATGTTAGTAAATATGATGATTGACGAGCGACACGCTTTTGAACGTGATGATCGAACGAAACCTTTTTTTGATGAAGAGGATCGTTATCATGTTCAGGCAGTAGAGTTGGCTCAAAAAGGTCAGTATGGGGAAGCAGCAAAGCTAATTGAGCAAGCTTCAAAAAGTTTAGTTAATTTGTTACGAGATTCTGGTGTTTATATCCCAGGTGCATAAGGGTTGGATATGTTTAAAATTTTGATTATTGGTGGGTGTTTGATGTTTTCGTTTTCTTCTTTTGCCGCAGAGGTGACAACGTTAAAAGCGGATGGAATTCATGATGCAAGTGGAGCAGGTTTTTCAAAATTACAAGAGCCAAAGGAAGCCTTAAGTGATTTTCCTCGGCGTACTGATGGAACAATTAATTGGGTGAAGGCACTTGATCAAAAACTAATTTCTCCGCGTTCCAATAAAGTAGGCGATGGTAAAATGACCAGCGTTAATCTAGATCTGATTTTAAAAAATACAGGTTCTATGCCCTATGTATTATTCAGTCATAAGGTTCATACCCAAATTTTAACGTGTTCTAATTGTCATGTTGAAATATTTTTACCAAAGCAGGGATCCAATTTTATTAATATGAATAATATTATGGCTGGTGAGCAGTGTGGTGTGTGTCATGGTGCGGTTGCGTTTGGTGTGCAAAACTGTGCAGAATGTCATAGTGTGCCCTCTAAAAAAGGCGCATTACGTTAATGTTACGCACGTGGACTCTTTTACTCTGTTTGATTGTGGCACCTGTTACGGTACGGTCTGAAATGTTAGAAGAGTTTGATACGATTGATAGTTTTCGAATTATAAGTGGAGGATGGTTGTCCACACTGGTTGGTACCGAGTTTGAACAGCTTGAAAGCCCCGTTTCTGTCGCCGCTAAAGATAATTATGTGTATTTTATTGATGATGTTTTAATGGGACTGTATTCCTACAATGTCGTTGATCAAAGAGCATCAAATTTAAAATCTATTTATCGAGATCTTAAAGGTAATTCAGCACGTTTATTTATCAGTGACGATCAAGAGCTGTTTGTGATTGACCCATTTGGAAGTCAAGTTTCTAAGTATGATTTAACGGGTAATTTAATCACTCGTTTTTATAACCCTCTAAACCTGAATTACCCCGTTGATATGTGCATTCATCCATTGAATAATCGTGTTTTGGTTGCCGATGCCTTTTTTGGACATATTATTGAATTTTCTGAAACAGGAGATGCATTGGCTTTACATGGTTTGAAAGAAAAATCAAAAGTGCAAGCGGGTAATGATATTGTGGGAATGGCGTGTACTCAGGATGAAATTTTTATTGTGTCTAAATTAAGTAAAGAGATTAATGTTTTTTCGTATTCAGGTGACTTATTACGTCAAATTCCTCGTTCTGAAGTGAGAAGCCCTACAGCCATTGCGGCCGATTCATATGGCAGAGTATATATCAGTGATGATTTCGATGATCAAATTAAGGTATATACGCAGTCAGGATTTCTCAAAAGTTTTGGTCGTTCTGGCGTAGGTTCGTTACATTTTAGAGAGATTAAAGATTTATCTATTGATGGTGATTATTTGTATGTGGCTGATAATATGAATCGTAGCATTAAGATTTTGAAAGTTAATCCTCCCTCAAAAGATTTTAAAAAGTGATTTGATAATGCGTGTTGGTATTGGTTTGCTCCTTTTGCTGACTATTTTGTCAGGTTGTTCCTCTGTAAACGAACCTAAAGTGTTTCAATTAAAAAACACCACGCTTACCGATGTTTGGCCTACAGGCTCAGAAGTGCCACGTTATCGCTATGTAGGGGAGCTACAGGGTGAAGCCACCAGTGACTCTATTTCGGACAGAAGTTTTTTTGAAATAGTCGTTGGCTTAATTACTGGCGATCCAGAGGTTTTTATCCTTAAGCGACCTTATGATGTTTATGTCAGTGCTAATAACATTGTTTATGTTGTAGACCTTGCTTTGCCTGGTGTGATGGTTTTTAACCAAAATGATAATACCGTCGTGATTTGGGATGAGGTGGATAATAAAACGTCTTTTCAAGCTCCTGTTGGTATTGTTGGTGCAGGAAATGATATCTTAGTGGTCGATACTCAGCTCGCAAAAGTATTTCGGTTTTCTCCAGCAGGAAAATTACTGGGTTCTTTTGGGTCGAATAGTTTAAAGCGTCCAATAGGCATTGCTTTTGATGCAAATACACAACGCATTTATGTTTCTGATGCCGGTACGCATACTATTCAAGTTTTTTTGCTGGATGGTACCTTAGTGACAACGATCGGTGAATATGGCGAATCACTTGGGCAGTTTAATTACCCTTCGGCCATTGAGTTTAGCCACAATAAACTCTATGTTAGCGACACCATGAATGCACGTATTCAGATTATCGATCCAAATAACTTAGAAAAAGAAGTCGAGTCCTTTGGTTACCGAGGGTTGAATGTTGGCAACACGCCTCGCCCTAAAGGGGTAACGGTGGACAGTGATGGCAATATTTATGCCGTAGAGTCCTATTATGGACATTTACTTGTGTATAACGAGCAAGGCGAGTTTTTATTGCCTATTTCAGGTAAAGAAAGAAGTATTGGCGAGTTTTATTTACCTTCGGGTGTGACGACGGACGCTCATGATCGAATTTATTTAACGGATACGTTTAATGGGCGTGTGGTTATTTTACAATACTTAGGAAATTAACATGCAGTATTCTAAAGTGATTGGCATTAAACTTATCAGCATCATTGCGCTATGCACGGTTGTTTTTTCCGCCGTTTCTGGCGTCGAAGACATCGTCAACACCAAACACAATCTTTCTGCCAGTGGCCCTGGAACGCTCAAAGCCACCACCGAAAGTCGCGTGTGTGTATTTTGCCACACCCCTCACGGCTCCACCATCG
>UOFC01000251.1_pt1 | contig 25841 bp, 26 predicted proteins | sample 1988771 | NCBI WGS metagenome assembly UOFC01 (sample SAMEA4712195, study PRJEB27164) | hydrothermal vent metagenome | biome: marine basaltic hydrothermal vent biome; feature: marine hydrothermal vent; material: mineral | place: Pacific Ocean | collected 2011-06-14/2011-07-23 | depth 1719 m | reverse complement strand
TATTGAAGGCGTGCCGTTCGACGAAGTCGAATGTACGTTTGAACGAGTAGTTAGCCCGCCTGCGGGCGGCTACGCGATTCAAATGTTTCACTGCGGCCTGTTACGCCGACCGCAGGTCGGGGTAACACCGATTTAGCCATTAATGTGCCTGACGCTAAAATAGCTTCTATATTTTTAATACTCGTCATATGAAGCACATATTTTTTTAGATATTCATTAGACACTTACTTACCCTCCCCCTTTGCTTCAACAAAGCAAGTCCCCCTGCCCTGTATGATTAAAACGAGTATAACAAAAACAAAAAATAATAAGTTTTTTTTGGAATGGCGGTTTATAACCATTTATTACAGGCATAAAAAAACCCTCTTGCGAGGGTTCTTTATCGAATATGGCGGTGGACTAGGGATTCGAACCCCAGGTAGGCTACAAACCTACAACGGTTTTCAAGACCGCCGCCTTAAGCCGCTCAGCCAGTCCACCTTGTGTTGATGTGGCGTATTATAGAGATCTTAGAGATTAATGCAATACGCTTTATCGTTTTTTTATGACTTTTTTAAATAATTTTTACCCCCCCCATATAGGGTTGTAGCACTTCTGGAATGGTAACGGTGCCGTCTGCATTTTGGTAGTTTTCAAGTACGGCCACTAGGGTACGTCCAATGGCTAAACCTGAACCATTTACGGTGTGAACCAATTGTGGTTTTCCTTTTTCTGTACGAACCCTTGCCATAAGACGACGTGCTTGAAAATCTTCAAAATTGGAGCAGGATGAAATTTCACGATAGGCGGTTTGCCCTGGTAACCATACTTCTAAATCGTATGTTTTGGCAGCTGAAAAACCGATGTCACCCGCGCACAATGCCATGAGTCGGTAAGGCAACGCCAGTTTTTGCAAAATCACTTCGGCATGTGCGGTGAGTTCTTCAAGTGCTTGGTTTGATTTTTGGGGGTGTACGATTTGCACCATTTCCACTTTTTCAAACTGGTGTTGACGAATTAATCCACGCGTATCTCGTCCATAAGACCCTGCTTCGGAACGGAAACACGGGGTGTGGCCGACCATTTTAAGGGGCAATTCGTCTTGCTCTAAAATGTCGCCTCGTACGAGGTTGGTAATGGGAACTTCGGCGGTAGGGATTAAATACAGATCACGGTCGTTGGTGTCGTGGTCTTCGTGTTTGGCCAGTTTGTAAAGGTCTTCTTCAAACTTGGGAAGCTGTCCTGTGCCACGCAGGCTGTCTTGGTTAACAATGTATGGCACGTATACTTCTTCGTAACCGTGTTCGGCTTGGGTATCAAGCATAAATTGTGTTAAGGCACGTTGTAACTTTGCTAAAGGCCCTTTTAATACGGAAAAACGAGATGACGTAATTTTAACTGCGGCGTCATTGTCGTACCACCCTCGACTCTCGGTTAAATCAACGTGGTCTTTTACGTCAAAATCATAAGATTTTGGCTCACCCCAGCGTTTGATTTCAACATTATCGTCTTCACTTTGTCCGTTGGGTGTGGTGGCATGTGGCACATTGGGGACGCTTGCTAAAATAATGTCTAACTTGACTTGAACGGCTTCTGAATCTTGTTCGGCTTGTTCAAGCTGTTTTTTTAGGGCATCGACTTCGGCTAACAATGGAGCAATGTCTTTACCTTGTGCTTTGGCTTTACCAATACTTTTTGAGCGACTATTGCGCTCGGCTTGTAGGGTTTGAGCTTTTATTTGAAAGGCTTTACGTTGCGCTTCCAAGGTTTGAATAGTGTGGACATCCAACTCGTAGCCACGTCTTTTTAATTGTTCTGCAACGCCGTTAAGGTCGGCTCTTAATTTTTTAGGATCTAGCATGTTTAACCTGTTTTTTAATTTTTTTTAAAGAAAGTAACGTTTTAAATAGGGGGGGGGGAATTTTTTAGGAGGTTAAAAAATATCGCCCTAACAATAAGCCACCCCATACGGCAAGCAAACACGTTATCAAGCTTACGGCCATATTAAGCAGTGCTTTATTGAATTCGCCTATTTGAATGTATTGCATGGTTTCAAATGAGAAGGTTGAAAAGGTGGTAAACGCACCTAAAAAACCCACCATAATAAAGGCTCGCCATTCGGGTGACGCGTCCAGTTTATCAACCAGCAAAACCACCACCAGTCCCATCACAAACGAGCCTAACACATTGACGGATAAGGTTCCCCATGCAAATTCACGCCCAAACCACTGGTATACTTGATGCGACATGGCAAACCGTGCCACGGCTCCCAATGCCCCCCCTGCCGCAATGGCAAACCACCCAAGCATTGTCATTGTACTCATAAAGATATCCTTCTATGAACGGCGTTGATAAATTGCCTGGCGATTGAGTTCGTCAAGGTGCTTCATCTTGGCGGTAATTTTAATTTCCAGTCCGCGTTCGACGGGTTGATAGTAGGATTTTTCGGCCATCTCTTCTGGAAAATAACATTCTCCTGCTGCAAACGCTTCGGATTCATCGTGCGCATAACGATAGCCTTTACCATAGTCTAAATTGGCCATGAGTTTTGTTGGCGCATTGCGTAAATGCAAGGGAACGTCGTAAGAACCGTGCTCTTTTACATCGGCCAAAACGGCTTTATAAGCCATGTAAACGGCATTCGACTTGGGGGCAACCGCCAAATACGATGCGGCATGCGCCAAAGCCAAGTCGCCTTCGGGAGAGCCTAAACGCTCATACGCTTCGGCAGCGTTTACAGCAATTTGCAATGCTTTTGGATCGGCATTACCAATCTCTTCACTGGCCATTCTAATTAAACGACGTGCCAAGTAACGTGCATCAATCCCCCCATCCAGCATACGCACTAACCAATACAGTGCGGCATTGGCATCAGACCCTCTAATGGATTTATGCAAGGCGGAAATTTGGTCGTAAAACACTTCGCCCTTGTTATCAAAACGACGCACCCCGCCTTGAACCACTTCTTGGCAGGCTTGGTGCGTTAAGTGCATCTGTTTATTTTGCGCATCCCATTCGGCAAAATCAACCGCTTGTTCCAAGTAATTTAATAAACGGCGTGCATCTCCGTCTGCTGAGGCAATTAATAATGTGCATGCCTTATCATCCATAACCAGTGTAAACGTGGCTTTTTCAGCCTCATTTGAACGAGGGGGGGGGGAATTTTTTTCCAGCCATTTTCGGCCTTGTTCTAATACTTGGGCAAGCTCTTCTTCATCCAGTGTACGCAACACATACACTCTTGCACGAGACAGTAAAGCATTATTTAACTCAAACGACGGGTTTTCAGTGGTTGCGCCAATAAAAATAAAGGTGCCGTCTTCTACGTAAGGCAAAAAAGCATCTTGTTGCGCTTTATTAAAACGATGCACTTCGTCAACAAACAGTAAGGTACCTTGCTGAAATTGTTCACGATGTAGTTGTGCTTGCTCTACCGCTGAACGAACGTCTTTTACCCCTCCTAACACGGCAGAGATATTAATAAATTGCAAATCGGATTGGTGCGCAATCAGGCGTGCTAAAGTGGTTTTACCCACGCCAGGTGGCCCCCAAAAAATCATGGAGTGCAATGACCCTGAATCTAGCATTCGAGAGAGCGCTCTGTTTTTACCCAATAAATGTGTTTGCCCGACGTAATCGACAAGGGTTTTAGGCCTTAAACAATCAGATAACGGACGGTAAATGGACATTTAAAGTGCTTCGCCCACCAAGTCAACCCCTTCTGGCACATTAAATTGAAAGTTTTTCAGGGGAATCACATGATTAGATTCAATATTAAAAAAACGCACTTTAGTAATATTGTCGGCACTTTGATACATCCAAACTTCAGCCATTTCTCCTTCTTTCATACCGACTTCAATGCTTTGAAAATAAGTGGCTTTTTTAGGCGTGAGATTATACCAATCCATGCCGTTACGATGACCTGCATCTAAAATATTAAATTTATCTTCAATATTTTCATCATATAAAATCCAACTTAATGGAATATCGCCCTTAATTTCTTCAATCGGTCGCACCGTAACCTGATCTAGGTCTTCGTCAAACACCCACAAATTTACGCCATCAATCACAATTTTTTGCGGTGTTGGCGAAACATACTGCCACACAAGCTGGCCAGGGCGATTGAGTTTAAAGTGCCCTGTTGACTTGTTTAAAGCAAAAACGCTTTCATCGGGCTGTACTTGTTCAAAGTCGGCACTGAAGGTTTTTAAATTATTTACATACGCTTGCAAAATGGGTTGTGCCTGAACCAGGCCACTAAAGATTAATGCGCCCCAAAAGGCCAATGTTTTAAAATATATTTTTAATATCATGTCTATTTATTCCTGCGATTCCTGTGGCTTAGGCGCCAATACTTCACGATTTCCATTTGCTCCTGCAGATGAAATCACACCAGAAGATTCCATCGCTTCAACAATTCTGGCGGCACGATTGTAGCCAATTCTAAACTGCCTTTGAACAGAAGAGATCGACACTCTCCGTCCTTCAATGACGAACGCCACAGCAACATCATACAAGTCATCTTGCTCTGCGTCTGCTGTGCCCGGTCCCCCTCCCTCTTTACTGCTAATACCTTGCGTAATAGCATCTAGGTATTGTGGCGCTCCCTGACTTCTCACAAAATCTGCAACGCTGTGTACATCTTCATCTGCCACAAAAGCGCCATGCACTCGCTTGGGCACTCCAGAACCAGGTGGTAAAAACAACATATCTCCCATGCCCAATAGTTGCTCTGCCCCACCTTGATCCAAAATGGTTCTTGAATCAATTTTAGTGCTTACCATAAAAGAGATTCGTGTGGGAATATTGGCCTTAATCAACCCCGTAATCACATTCACAGACGGTCTTTGTGTGGCCAAAATTAAATGAATACCTGCGGCTCGCGCTTTTTGAGCAATTCGCGCAATCAGCTGCTCTACCTCTTTACCAACCACCATAATCATATCGGCAAATTCGTCCACCACAACCACAATAAAAGGCAGTTTTTCTAACGTCGGAGGTTTTTCGCCCAGTTCATGCCCGTAATTAGCCACTTGTTGGTATAGTGGATCAATTAAAGGATTGCCTTCATCAATGGCTTTTTGAACTTTTTCATTAAAACCCGCAATATTTCTTACCCCTAATTTGGCCATTAATTGATAGCGTCGATCCATTTCAAACACACACCATCGAAGTGCATTGGCCGCTTCACTCATATCCGTTACCACAGGCGTGAGTAGATGTGGAATATCGTCATACACCGACAATTCCAGCATTTTAGGATCAACCATAATCAAGCGAACCTGCTCAGGCGTACTTTTATACAGCAAACTTAAGATCATGCTGTTAACCCCAACCGACTTACCTGACCCCGTGGTTCCCGCCACCAATAAATGTGGCATTTTAGCAATATCGGCAATCACGGGGTTGCCTGCGATATCTTTTCCTAAACCGATGGTAAGCGGAGATGTGGCGCTCTGAAAAACATCTGATGCAAGCACCTCTCTAAAACTCACAATTTCACGCTGTTCATTCGGAATTTCAATGCCGACAACCGCTTTACCCGGAATAACATCCACTACACGAACGGCTTGTACCGACAGTACACGCGCTAAATCTTTAGACAAGTTATTAATTTGACTTACTTTAACACCTGCCGCAGGTAAAATTTCAAAACGCGTTACAACTGGACCAGGTTGAACCGATTCAACCTTAACAGTCACTCCAAACTCCAATAATCGCTGTTCTAATAACGTCGATAACGAGGTAAGATCCTCTACTGAAAAGCCCTCTTCATATTCAGGTGGCTCCTCTAATAAATCTAACCCTGGCAAATCGCCTGATTGAATAATAGGAAAAGTAGAACCCACTTGTTGTTTTTGACCAATATTCGCATCGGAGAGAATCACTTCCTGATCTGTCTTCTGTTTTTCTTTATGGGATACCTTCTGTTTTTTCACGGTTTTTTGAGTTAATTTTTCAGAAATTATTTTTTTCAATGCGTTACTCGGAGAGATTTTATTTTCTTTTTTAATCTCTGATTCTTCAAGCAATTGTTGAATATCTGAAACCTCTTTTTTTTGTCCACTCGCTAATACTGACATCGACTGAATATTTTCGGTGATTGATTTTTTTTCTGTCGCTTCCGCAGACATGGCTTGAATTTGATTTGACAAAAACATCCCTATTTTCCAAGCATAACGCCCTGTAAATTCAACAATCGTTAGCCATGACCAACTTGTTAACATACTAAAAGCCACGGCAAACAAAACCAGTAACACCAGTGTTGCACCCAATAAATCAACGCTGGCCACCAACCACTGGCTAAATTCATACCCCCAAACACCCCCCGCAGAGAATGGCAATTGAATAAAAGTTGTTTTTGGCTCAACGTATAAATTAGATAAAGCAGCACCTGCGGTAATTAAAAATAACAGTCCTAATAAACTCAACACAAAGCGTAAATAATCCAATTCATTACCACTGCGAATTTTAAGCGTTACCCAGCCTGCAAATAAAATACCAAACGGAATCAAAAAACCAAAAACACCAAACAAGTACAACACCATTGAAGAGAGCCAAGCACCGGTTTTTCCTCCATAATTTTGAATATCATGCACACTTCCTACAGATTCAAATCCAGGATCTTGGGGGTTATAGCTAAACAAGACCATAAATAAAAAAAAGGCCAGCCCAATACAGCTCAACACCACACCATCTTTAATAAGCCACGAAAAATGCATTATTACAGGCATTTTATCAGCATTTTTTTTATCCACTGAAACGGCTTTTTTTTGAGAATACTTAGGCGATTTAGGTTTAGCGGGTTTAAACGTCATGAACACTTCTAAAATATTAGAACCTTAATTCACGGATAAAAACGTGAATTAAGGTAGAAATTCTGGATTTAATCTCAATATTCTTTCGAGACACTTACAAAAACTGCTAAAATTTTAGCACATAACCCCTGATTAAAAAGATAAAAAGGAATACTGAATGGCTACAAAGCATTGCAAACTACTGATTTTAGGCACTGGCCCAGCTGGCTATACCGCTGCCGTTTATGCTGCACGTGCAAACCTAGATCCCGTCATGATTACTGGATTACAACAAGGCGGCCAATTGACCACCACCACTGACGTTGACAACTGGCCAGGTGACCCAGAAGGTTTGACTGGCCCCGATTTAATGCAACGCATGCAAAAGCACGCTGAACGCTTTGATACTGAAATTATTTTTGACCATATCCATACCGCAGAATTAACTAAAAAACCCTTTAAACTCATTGGAGACTCTGGGGAATATACCTGTGACGCACTGATTATTGCCACGGGGGCTTCTGCTAAATACCTTGGTCTGGAATCTGAAGAAGCCTTTAAAGGCAAAGGCGTTTCAGCCTGTGCCACTTGTGATGGTTTTTTTTATCGCAATCAAAAAGTCGCCGTGATTGGTGGTGGAAATACCGCCGTTGAAGAAGCACTGTATTTATCAAATATTGCCGCAGAAGTAACCATAGTACACCGTCGTGATAAATTTTCTTGCGAAAAAATTCTTGCCAAACAATTGCATGAAAAAGCAGAAAAAGGCAATATTACCATCGAATTTAATAGCACTTTAGATGAAGTTCTAGGCGATAACATGGGCGTAACAGGCATGCGTTTAAAAAGCACAAAGGATGACAGCACCAAAAACCTTGAACTCTCTGGTGTGTTTATTGCCATTGGTCATAGCCCTAATACTGGTATATTTGACGAGCAACTTGAAATGGAGCATGGCTATTTAAGCGTAAAAAGTGGACTGAAAGGTAATGCAACGCAAACGTCAATGTCTGGTATCTTTGCTGCAGGTGATGTTATGGATCAACACTACAAACAAGCCATTACCTCAGCAGGGGCTGGGTGCATGGCTGCTTTAGACGCTGAAAAATATTTGGACAACCTTTAAACCCTGGTTCCCAAAAATACATACAACTTAAAAAAACACCTACTCAAAAATGTTTTAAAATGTTTTTTTAGATTTTAATTTACATCTTAAGCAAAAACACTTATATTTATCAATTAATTTTTAACTCGGGAAAAAAATAACTCATGAAAAAAATATTACTTGTTTCACTCGGACTCACCTTAACTTCTATGGCCATATCTCCAGCCTTTGCTGATAATCATGGATTAACCACGATTGAACAAAAAGCCAGCTACACACTGGGAAGCGATATTGCTAAAAACTTCCGTGATCAAGGACTGGAAATTGATGCTAAAGCCTTCTCTCTTGGCTTAGAAGATGCGTTACAAAACCGCCCGCTTAAATTAACAGAAGAAGAAATGGTTTCAGCCATTGATACGGTCAAACAACGTATGCAAAAACAACAGCTGGAAAAGCAACAAACCATGGCAAGAAAAAACATTGACGAAGGTAAGAAATTTCTTACTGAAAATGCCAAAAAAGAAGGTATTGTTACATTGGACAGCGGAGTTCAATATAAAATAATCACCAAAGGAGAAGGTACCTCTCCAACAGATGAAGATACCATTTACGCACACTATCGCGGAACTTTAATTGATGGCACCGAGTTTGATAGTTCCTACCAACGTGGCACACCGTTAAAGTTGCAAACAGGTAGTGTTATCAAAGGGTGGGGAGAAGTCTTAAGACGAATGAAGCCAGGGTCAAAATGGGAAGTTTACATTCCTTCTGAAATGGCCTATGGAGAAAGAGGGGCTGGCGATGCCATCGGTCCAAATGAAACGCTGATTTTCACAATTGAACTTGTTAAATTTGAAGCGCCTGAAAAAACAGATAAAAAAGTAGACAAATAACGTTAAAAATCTTGGCTTTGCATAAACGATATTTAACGTTAATGCAAAGTCCTTTTAAAACTCAAGCATTTGACAGACATCGTAAGCGGGTTCTTCATAAGGATGAGAATCTAATAAAGCCTGAATAACATTATGGATACAAGCTTCTTTACACACCATCTCGACACGAAACTCCTCTACCTCTTCTAATGCCCCTCTTATTCCCAAAAAAGGATTGCTTCCTTCCAAAGCTCTAAATTGTCCTTGCCCTTTCACCTGCCAAGCACAGCAATCATATAAACCAATTTTTCCAGCACCCGCCATAAATACTGCTTTTTTAACGTCCTCTAAATGCGTTTCAGGCACATAAAAACTAAATTTATACATTTTAAACGTCCTTTTTTTTAAAAAAAAAATATGTAATGCCTCTTTAATTCAATACAATAAGCAAATTCAACACACACAATTCATTCAAAGGATTTTTATGCAAACACTGCTTATTACCTATGCCATCATTTTAACTCTAGGAATTTCTGCTATGTTATCAGGCATTCACCACCTTGCCAATGTCGCAGGGTTTATCGGCGCTATTGCATTATTACTGGTATTTTTTAAAGATCGAGAAGATGAAGAGACTGAAGAAGCTATTAAAAAACGTCGTTACTGGTATATTGTATGTGGGACAGGCATTTTTTTTAGTTTAATTTTTGGCAGTTTTTGGAATGATCACATGGGAAATATGATATAAAATACGTTTACTAACGCACCCTCTTTATACATCTAATATGTATGCATATAACAAATTTAAAAAAACAACTCTATTAATTAAACCTCAAGATAAGGTGACGTTGTCTTTTTTTAAATTTGCCAAGAACCCCTGTCTGAAAATGAACTGCAAAAGTGGCCAAAATGAATTTTTTCGCAGTCGATTCTTCATTCTCCGACAGGCTCCTAATGTAGTAAATTTAGCGGTGCATCCACCACTAAAACAGCTCAATTTCTCCCTCATCCATTGAGTTCAAATTTACTCGTTTCATTCTTGAGTCTTCAATCTCTTTACGTTTTTGATGAATTTTTTGACGAAATACGTCAACACGCTGTTTGTATTCTTCTTCATCCACGGTAGGGTTTAAACGATTCTCTTCTAAAAACTCACTGATTTCACTTGAAAACTGGTTTAAATTATCTAAATGGCTCACTACTTGATCCACCAGCTGGCGAACAATATCTTCAAACTGTAATGAACGCATGGCATCCGATACACTATTTTCAATACCTGAAATCATGCCTGAAAAACTTCCTAGTTTACTGGAAATGGCATCATTCATCTCTTCTAATTCGGACAACATTGTGTTCATTTTAGATTGAGAAGAGCTTGCATGCTCCATGTCTTTAGTGGCCGTTTCACTCACAATGGTTCGCACTTGATTAACCATTGACTTGGCTTTTTCTGCTTGTTTACGTATCTGCTCATTCAATACATTGGAGTTAATCGATAATTTACGCACTTCGTCGGCCACCACGGCAAACCCACGTCCAGCTTCGCCCGCTCTTGCCGCTTCAATGGCGGCATTTAAAGCCAACAAATTGGTTTGATCTGCAATGCCTTTTACATCTTCCAACAGATGAAAAATAGATTCAATTTGTGCAACCATTTCATCAATTTTAGAAACCGTATCATTACTTCTTTGACTGGCTTCAATTAATAAATTAATTAAATATTGCAACACCACTTTAATTTCTGATGAGAACTGCTTAATACTCATCTCACCCGTTTCTTGTCCTTCTGAATCGCCTCCTAAGTTATCCAGCAAAGCCAAAACCAATTCGTATTGCGATCGAGTTTGTTCATGTAGCCCTGAAAAACTGGTATTTAAGGTTTCAATAGACTCTGAAATCAACTCTTTTACTTGCAATAATTCTTCACGAACCACCTCAACTTCATTATCCACCACAGAATCTACATCACTCATAATTAACTGTAAAGACTCATCTGCAACAGTAACTCTAACCACAGCTTCCTCTGTATTATTGGTTGAAGGCAAGCTTGATGATGAAGCCACAACAGGAGCTTCCTGAGCCTCTGAAGTTGAGTATGAAGGGCTGGCAACTCTTGCCACAAGCACAGCCCAAACAACAGAGATCAAAATCATCATTACAACGCCTATAAAAGGAATGTCCAACAAAATTAAAACAATCCCTATAAATGTAGTAAGCCAAGCGGGCCAATATGCAAGTAAAATATGTGGCATGTGTAAGTTTCCTTAAATTAAGATCAAATGAATGACTATTCTTTATTTTGGAATAACATGTAGCATATTTAATGCCAAAGAAAGCAACTTGAGGTTACTCTAATCCTCAGATAAAAATACGAATTAGAGTATAAGCAGTGGATGTGCATAGTCAATTAACACGTATTTTCTAATCCCGGGATGAAGGGCTTCTTAGAGAATCTAAAAAATACATTCAAAATCATTGCGCAGAAATTTCTAAAATTTTTTCAGGAATTTTATTTAAGGATAATACATAATCAGCCGCACCTAACTTAACCGCTTCACCAGGCATACCCCAAACCACACTCGAATTTTCATCTTGTGCAATCGTAGGCACTTTAATCGCTTGCATTTCTTTCATTCCAATTGCACCATCTGCACCCATGCCCGTTAATAATACACAAATGGCATCTTTACCTACCGTTGCAATGACCGAACGAAACATCACATCCACAGCGGGCTTATGGCGATTAACTGGTGGACCATCATTTAAACGGCAAACATAACCTCCTGCCTCTTTCGCCACCATTAAATGCTTATCACCTGGTGCAATATAAACATGACCAGATAGAATAGGCTGTCCATCTTTTGCATGAAATACCGTCATTTCTGACACGGTATTCATTCGTTTAGCAAACGGCAAGCTAAATGATGCTGGAATATGTTGTGTGATTACAATCGCTGGTGTATTCTCTGGTAAACGCATTAACACCTCTTTAATGGCTTCCGTTCCTCCTGTAGACGCACCTAAAGCAATTATTTTATGGCTCTGAAGAGATTTTTTCGGTGTTGCTTGTCGCTTAACTGGAGCAACTTGTGCTAACGCAGGCGGCGCATTTAAATTGGCTACATAGCGACTATATTGACGCTCTAATGTTGTTTTACTAACCAACGCCGCTGTTTTTACCTTACGACATATTTCTTGAGCATAGGCTTCAAAGGTGTTTTTTAAATTAATTTTAGGCTTGGTTACAAAATCTACGGCACCTAAATCCATGGCCTCAAAGGTCACATCAGCACCCTTTTCTGTTAAGGTTGACACCATTACCACAGGAATCGGGTGCAGTCTCATTAAGTTTTTTAAAAACGTCACCCCATCCATTTTAGGCATTTCAACATCCAACGTTAAGACATCTGGGTGTAATAATTTAATTTTTTCTCGTGCATCAAAAGGATCAAATGCTGTCCCAATCACTTCAATATCTGAGTCAGAAGAGAGCATATCTTCTAACATTTGCCTTACTAAAGCGGAATCATCAACAATCAATACTTTAATCAGTTTTTTCACAATTACATCCTTAACTTAAATATTGAATTCATATAACTAATATGAATTAAACAATAGGAAATTACTTTATTTTTTTGTAAATTGTTTGGCCTAATAGCTCAAAACGATCGCACACTTTATAAAGAGATTCAGAATGCCCAACAAAAAGATGCCCTCCTAAAGGCAATAAATCGGCATAACGATTAAATAATTTACCTTGCGTTGGTTTATCAAAATAAATTACAACATTTCGACAAAAAATCACATCAAATGTTTCTTTGAAAGGCCAATCATTCATTAAGTTCAGTTGACCAAACTCAATCATATCTTGTAGCTCTGGCTTAATTTTAACTAACCCAGCCTTGGAGCCTTCCCCTTTTCTAAACCAACGATTTTTTCGCTCATCTGAAACCCCCTTTAAACGATCTATTTTGTAAACCCCTGTTAGGCCTGTATTTACCACATTTGAATCTAAATCGGTTGCAATCACTTTTGCATCCCAACCACTTGGCACATTTTCTTTTAAGACAATTGCAAGTGAATAAGGCTCTTCTCCCGTTGAACATCCCGCTGACCAAAAACGTATTTTTTTAGTCGCTGTATTTCTTTTCAATAACTCTGGAATGACGGTGTTTTCAAGGTATTCAAAATGATGGTTTTCTCGAAAAAAGAACGTTAAATTGGTTGTAATAGAGTTAATCAAATGAATAAATTCCGACTCGCCCTGTTTCTCAACATAATTTAAATATTCGTTAAAATTCGTTTGCCCCAAAAATCGAATGCGTTTAGCCAATCGGTTATAAACCAAGTTATTTTTAGAATCATTTAAATCAATTCCCGCAAAATCATATACAATCTTTTGAACACGTTTAAAATCTTTATCTGTAAAATCAAACTCTCTTTCATTCATTGTTATGAACACCTTCTATAATCTAAGACATCTGTCATAATGACAAACAATATAATCGTAATTAAGTAAGATTCAAATACGTAATTGAACGAGATGCAAAATAAAAAATGGTTTATGTTTCCAACAATAATATTTCTCCCTTAACAATTGGGCTTAACAATATTACTAAACCCAACTTGACCCTTTTTAATGTGGGACAAACACTCAATGCAACCATTCAATCCACTCAGGGAAACCAAGTTCAACTTAATATTGGCAACCAAACACTTATTGCTCATAGCAAAGAACCCATTACAAATACTGGTACGGTACAAGTACATGTAAAACAAACGCAACCTTCGGTTGTTTTATCTATTGTTCCAAACACCAAAGCCCAAGGTTCTCAACAAGTACAACTTACATTACAAGCCGCTTACCGCCAGTTTATTCCGGCACAAACAAATATTTCGCAAGCCTTTCAACAACTCAGTTTATTACAATCACTTCCCCCCTCCTTACTCACGCCAATCAATCAGCTTTTAGATCAAATGCTTAAATCCACTGGCTCTTTATCTGGAAAAGAACTGAAAAACAAGCTGGAACAAAGTGGGTTATTTTTAGAGTCAAAACTTAAAAATAATGACCATACAAAAGTACAAAATGACCTCAAAGCACAGCTACTCAGTCTTAAACAACAAGCAGAATCTGCCCGTGTAAAAAACCCAACGTCCCAATTATTACAATTAACAGGCATTCTCAATCAAGCCATCAACCGCCTTACCGTTCAACAGTTACAACTCTATGAAAATCCTCTTATCACGCCATTAGAACTGCCCTTTCGCTCAAAAAAAGAGGTTTTAAAAAACAGTATCGAAATCCGTAAAAACGACCAAAGCGCCCCCCCTTCTTGGGAGGTTCTCCTAGATACTCACTTACCTCAAGGCATGCTCACAACCAAGCTTACCATTCAACCTAAAGGTGATATTCATTGTTATCTTTGGTGTGAAACACCCTTATTAGAAAAGCTCATTAAAGAAAACTTAACAACACTAACTCAACAATTTACAGAGCATGAACTCGCGATAAAAACTCTCCAAATAGTTCCTCAAAAGCCCTCGTCAACCCAAAAAAATACTCAAATCGCATTAATCGATATTCATATTTAACCCTCAACCTAACCCTCAATTTAACTTAGCCAGTGAGCAATTAACCCCACTAAAAACAATGGGTTGCAATCACTTTTTAAGTTATTAAAATAAACGATGTACATTAAAAAAATCCAAATTAAGGCCTAAATTCTCCTTTACAAAAATAAATATGTATTTTTTTGCTCAATTTCATTCACAAAGGCTAGACCTTTGTGAATGAATCGGTTAATTTAGAAAACACATCCTGCCAACTACAAAAGAGACGTCTACATATGGAAAAAAATATAGACTCCATTCAAGAAAAAATTGATCAAAATAATGAAGATAATGATCAAGTATTGAGTTTTATCTTGGGGCAGGAAGAGTATGGCGTTGATATACTCAGAGTCCAGGAAATCAAAGGCTGGGAAAAAACAACTCCCATCCCAAATACACCATCTTATGTAATGGGAGTCATTAACCTTCGTGGTGCGGTTGTCCCCATTATTGATTTACGAATTCGTTTTGGACTGGATGAAATGACCTATGATGATACAACCGTTGTCATTATTGTCCGCTCTGAAGATTCAGCCGGTATCCAAAAAATTATTGGCTTAGTTGTTGATGGTGTTTCAGATGTTTACGCAATTAACAAAAAAGAACTGCAAACACCACCCGATATGTCAGGTAGAGTGCAATCAGACTATATTCAAGGCCTAGCCACCATCAAGGAAAAATTAATCATCATTCTTCATGTTGATCCTTTAATCAATGATGGAATTTTAGCCAGTATTAAAAAAACACTAAACATAGCTTAACCCTTATATGATTCGAACACTCTAAATGTATATAATATTAACCACCAATCCCTATAATTTATCCGAATAAATAGTGAGAAGATAAGATGCCAAAAATCTTAGCCGTAGATGATTCTAAATCCATGAGACAAATGGTAAGCATGTCCCTAAAATCTGCTGGACACGATGTTACAGAAGCTGAAGATGGTGCGATTGCCTTGGCCATTGCCCAAAAAGAACAATTTGATTTAGTGGTTACAGACATTAATATGCCCAATATGAACGGCATTGAATTGGTCACAGCTCTAAGAGCCATGCCAAATTATAAATTTACCCCTCTACTCTGTCTTACCACTGAATCTTCAGGCGATATGAAAGCAAAAGGGAAAACCGCAGGCGCAACAGGTTGGATTGTTAAGCCTTTTAGCCCAGAGAAACTTCTATCCGTGATTAATCGTGTGCTATAAAAAACGACTTCATCATTAACAAACCAAGGGTTTTAATAAACTAAGGAAATGATTATGAGCACAGAGATTAAACTTCCTGAAAATTTAACAATTCATCACATTGAAGATCACTTTAATGAATTAAACCAACTTTTTAATAACGCCGAAAATGCAATAAAAATTGAAGCCTCTGCCGTTGAAACCATTGACAGTGCTGGATTACAAACTCTGCTTGTCTTAATTAAAAATAGCCGTGATAATGAAAAAAGCATTTCTTGGGAAAACCCTGTAAAAATCATACAAACCAGCGCCGATAAATTAGGATTATCTCAAGCACTTTTACTTACCTCAAACTCTGGTCCCAGCATAGAAACGTAAATGAATGAACCAAAAAACAACCAAAACCCTTGCCGATAAAGTCGCAATATCCATTGAATATGCAGGTTCTGGTGCTCCAAAGGTCACCGCAAAGGGAAAAGGCTACATTGCCGAGGAGATCATTCAAAAAGCCAAAGAACTCGGCATACCCATTCAAGAAGACGTTGCACTGGTAGGGTTATTAAGTCAAGTAGAACTCAACCATGAAATTCCCGAAGAACTTTATGAGGCCATCGTGCAAGTTTTAATTTTTGCCTATCAAGTCAGTGGAAAAAAAATCCAACCAAACTAACCCTCTCAATATTCTCTTTTAGCAATATAGTTTGTCAATTGTTCTAAAAAAACACTCTTAATTGGCATTAACGATAAATATGTTTGTGCTTGCTCAATTAATTGATCACGGTATATTTTTGATTCTTTTAACCCCAATAGTTTTGGATAAGTGGACTTATCCGCTTCAATATCACTACCTTGCGGCTTGCCTAACGTTTGACTATTCCCCTCAATGTCTAAAATATCGTCTTGTACTTGAAAGGCCAGCCCGATGGCTTGTCCATATTGTGTTAAATTTTCTTTAAAACAGGAATATAGGTCACTTTGGCAAGCTCCCATATGCAATGCAGCATTAATTAAAGCACCTGTTTTCATCAAATGCATCATTTTAAGCTGCTCAATTTGAGGTAAAACACCTTCAGATTGAAGGTCCATCATTTGTCCAGCAATCATACCTTGAGCACCACTGGCCTGGCTAAGCAACTGAATCAATCTAACTTTATGACGGTCTAAAACAAATAAATCCTCGCTAAGCACTTGAAATGCTAACGTTTGTTGGGCATCTCCCACTAAAATCGCGGTCGCTTCGGTGTATTGAACATGACAAGTGGGCTTTCCTCTTCTTAGATCATCATCATCCATCGCCGGTAAATCATCGTGTACCAGTGAATAGCTATGAATGAGTTCAATGGCACTGGCCGAACTGTCTAACTGATTTAACGGAATATTAAGGGCATCTCCCATGGCATAAGTTAAAGCAGGACGCAATCGTTTACCACCGTTTAAAGTGGCGTATTGCATGGCACTTACAAGTGTCGTTGACATCGAACCATGTTCTTTAGTAAACGGCTCTAAAAACTGTTGAAGCTGTTGATTTACGCGCTGTTGATAAATTTTTAATTGATTTTTCAAAATAAACTCCATAAAAAAAGCCGTCAAATTGACGGCCTTTTTAAACGCTTTAAATTAAATAAGTTACCCTAAAAATAACGTAACTACTCAACTTACAGCTTATCAGAGTGCTTACTTAAGTAATCAGCCACACCTTCAGGTGTATCAGACATGCCTTCATCGCCTTTATTCCAGCCTGCTGGGCAAACTTCCCCTACTTCCTCATGAAACTGAAGTGCTTCAACCATACGAACCATTTCATCAACATTACGCCCTAATGGCAGATCATTAACCACTTGATGACGAACCACACCATTCAAATCAATTAAAAATGCACCACGTAAAGCAATATTGGCTGGGTGAACAATACCATAAGCGCCCATAATTGAACCCCCAAGATCAGCCACTAATGGAAACTTAACTGGACCTAATCCACCTTCATTTACAGGCGTATTACGCCATGCGTTATGCGTAAATTGAGAATCAACAGAAATCCCGATAACTTCGGTATTCAGTGACTTAAATTTTTCAACACGATGGTCAAATGCTAAAATTTCAGAAGGACATACAAATGTAAAATCTAACGGGTAAAAAAATACCACTGCGTATTTACCAGCAATGTGACTTTTTAAATTAAAATCATCAACAATTGTTCCATCTGCCAGCACGGCGGCTGAAGTAAAATCTGGTGCTTGTTTCGTAACTAAAACTGACATATTAATCCTTTGTATACATTTTTATTAAGATGAACAAAACGGAAATAGTATAGTCAATTACTCAGGAATTATCTACCTCTTATAATTCTCTAATTTGGTAGGAGTGGAAACCGATTGGTTAACTTTAAAACGGCTAATAAACTCAACTTGAGTACTTGTCTCATCCTGCATATTGGCTGCAGTTGCAGAAAGCTCTTCCACTAACGCGGCATTTTCTTGAGTGGTTTGATCTAAATGGCTCATTGCAATATTAATTTGTTCCAACCCTTTATGTTGTTCACTAGACATAGATGCAATATCTTCCACTAACTCCTCTACCTTTTGAATTTTTGTTACCATCTCTTGAAATACATCATTGGTTTGTTCCACTAACTGAGTACCATCACCAATCTGCTGTGTGGTTGAGGTAATGAGCACCGAAATATCCTTAGCAGCGCTAGCTGATTTTTGAGCCAAATTACGAACTTCACCAGCAACCACAGCAAAACCACGACCATGTTCTCCAGCTCTTGCGGCTTCTACTGCGGCATTTAATGCTAATAAATTAGTTTGGAATGCAATGCTATCAATCACACTGGTGATTTCATCAATTTGACGACTTAAGTCAGTAATTCCTTTCATTGCATCCAACGTATCGTCCATTACTTTAATGCCCGACAAAGCTTCTTTAGTGGCACTATGTACCAGTAAATTAGCACTGTGTGTATTTTCAGTTGAGCTTTCAACACTGGCGGTTAATTCTTCAATACTTGAGGCGGTCTCTTCAACTGCAGCAGCTTGTTGTTGCGTTCTTTCGGCAAGATCCTGGCTGGCGACCGAAACTTGCTTTGCCATGTTATCCAATGATTTTGCACCCACTTTTACTTGAGAAAAAGTAATTTCAATATTCGTTAAAGCGTTATTCACGGCATGTTTCATCGCCAATAATTCACCAATAAATTCTCCATCAATTCGTTGAGTCATATCTCCATCACTCATACTAGATAACAATTTATTTAATGTTTGCGTCGTTACTGAAAAACTTTCTAATAATTCATTCACCAATATGGCTAATTTTTTCTCAAATCCAGACAGCCCTGACACATCAACCCGAGCACTTAACTTTCCCTTCGATGCTTCAGAAACAATGGAAATAATATTTTCTTCAATCAACAATTGACTACTCATGTCCTTCCACTCAACCACCGTACCAATTCGATTCGATTGCTCATCAAAAATAGGATTTACGACTAAATCTAACGTCACATCACCTATTTTTGCTCTGGCCATATAAGTGTCTGTTAAATTATCAAGAATCGCCTTTTGATGCTCTGGATTTTTATGAAACACATCAATGCTTTGTCTTAATAAATTTGAGCTATCAAAATGTGGTAACTCTTTTTTTAAATCACCCTCAACCGATTTCAACATTGATATAACAGCATTGTTCATAAAAACAATACTACGAAACTTATCAGCAACCATAATATTTGTAGAAGTTGCATTAAGCGCTTTTTCAATCCGTTTTGAATTCATTAAAGACTCTTTAACCGCTTCAAAATCTGCGCCTAACTTGATTTGTAAGGACTTTAGTCGCCCTAATGTAATAGAATGCAAACTGTTACCCCGAGAATCTATTTCATTTGAGAAATTCCCTGAAGAGATGCTGGTAAGATAGCGATTAAACTGTTTTTGTTGTTTTGCTCCAACAATTGAAAGTACAACAATCAATAAGGCGCAAATGATTTCAAAAAGATGAAGTAACACAATCGGAAATACATCAAAAATACTGGGGGAAAAAACAGAAAGCAATACTTCAATCATCAATACAATTGAAAGCGCAATAATCATTTTAGAATTATCAATTTGTAAAAGGGGGTTAATTTTGTCTTTAAAGCATTGAACATATCCATTAACCAAAACAAGCCTACCTGCCTCAATATCACGGAATGCCTGCTCTGCGGCAGATATTTGGCTGAGGGTTGCAGGCGTTCTAACGGACATATACCCTGTCATCTTTTCTTGCTCAAAAACTGGGGTTGCATTAGCCACAACCCAATAATGATCACCATTTTTACGACGATTTTTCACCACTTGAGACCACGGTTTTCCCAATTTTAACGTTTGCCAAAAGTCTTTAAAAACCTGTTTTGGTACATCAGGGTGTCTCAGCATATTGTGCGGTTGACCAACCAACTCACTCCATTCATAACCACTGGCTTCAATAAATGCCTCATTGGCTTCAATAATATTACCTTGAAGATCCGTTTTTGATACAATCGTAATATCAGGTTTAAGCATGTATTCTTGCTGAGTAACCCTGTCATTATTCCGCATATATTCCCCTTAAAATTAAAGAACTTTTAACTCCGTTAATCCACAGCATAACAAATAATTTCAAAAAGTTTATATAGTATTTTTTTATGCCTACACAAAAATAAAACGAACTTATGATACGCTCTTAAGCCCTTAAATACGTGTTATAACGAAGAAAATTAAAAAAAACTTTCTAAAAGCCATATTAACTTTACGTTTAGGGATACGATTAGGTAGAATGAATTTTTACCTCCCAATTAAATTCAACATTTTAGGATATTTATAAAATGGCCTCGAAAGAAAAAACAGTTTTAACAGGACAACTAAAACGCTGGAATGAAACTAAAGGATTTGGTTTCATCAGCACAGAAAACGGGCAACGAGATATCTTTATTCACATTTCAGACCTAAAAGGCATGAGTCGTCGCCCTATGGTAGGAGACACCATTCACTATCAAATTAAAGTACAAGATGATGGTAAAAACAGAGCCATTAATGCAAGGATTGAAGGCGTTAAACCCCTTCCAAATCATCCATCTAAAAAAACATCTAAAAACAAAAAGAACATGATTTTTGGAGTGGTCTTCATCGCTGTAATTATTATCACTGCTTTAGTTTTTATCTAAAGGTTCAAGTGACTTTCTGGTCATGCCAAGTTTCAATCACCAAAAAAAACTTAGCATGACCAGAAGCTCAGAGTTTCTGGAGGATGCATACTATAGCGTATCTTTATCTCTTCGGATTAGGTTAATCTTAAACACTTCTGCAACGCCCCTTCCACGGTTATCTGATGCCGCATAAACTTTTTTTCCTCGCTGAACGATTAATTGAACATCCCCCATATAAGGGTTGCTTTTAAGCTTATACCCCATCAACTGCAATGCATCCTTAGTTTCTTTTGGTAGCTCTGGGTTATAAGTAATTTGATTTTTAGGCAATAACTGGTGATGCACTCGAGTTGTATTTACGGCTTTCTGAGCACTCATGTTTTCTTCAAGAACATTTACAATGGTTTGAAATACAGTGGTAATAATTGTTGAACCACCTGGAGTACCCACGACCATTTCAATCTCACCATCCTTTAATACGATGGTGGGAGACATAGAGGACAACATTCGCTTTTCAGATGCAATTTCATTCGCTTTTCCACCCACGACTCCAAAGATATTTGCCACCCCTGGCTTGGTACTAAAATCATCCATCTCATTATTCATTAAAAAACCAGCACCACTAATGACTACTCCGCTACCAAATGGCATGTTTAATGTATATGTATTAGACACCGCATTTCCTTGTGCATCCATAATCGAAAAGTGTGTGGTTTCAGGTGCTTCAAACTTACCGTATTGAATTTTCTCAGATTCTGAGATACTCTCCATTAATACCGTTTGAACGCGTTGTTTTAAATATTCATCTGAAATCAAACGCTTAACAGGTACTGTTACAAAATCAGGATCGCCTAAATAAAAAGCACGATCAGCATAAACACGCTTTTCAAGCTCCGCATAAAAATGCGTTTTAATAACTTGTTCAGACACGCCCTCTTGCTCTCCTTTTTGCAATGCTTTATCCAATTTATTCTGCAACAAAGCTTTCATTTTTAGCAGTTGAATAATTGCAACCCCTCCCGAACTCGGTGGAGGAGCAGAAACTATTTGTCGGCCTAACCACTTTCCAACCACTGGTTTTCGCCAAACAGCCTGATAACTCTGTAAATCATCCAAAGTAATTAACCCACCATGACGCTGCATCTCTTTTACCAGTAAACGTGCCGTTTTTCCATCATAAAAATCAGTTGCTCCAAATTTTGCAATACGCTGCAACGTCTCTGCAAGTTCAGGTTGTTGAAAGCGCTCTCCCTCCTTTAATCCAGAAAAATAGTGTGTAAAATTCAATGGGTCTTGTGACTTATTTACAATCCAATCTTGATACCAACTAGCGGTCTTTGCCAGTTGTGTCGAAACCACAAATCCCTGTTGAGCATATCGAATAGCGGGCTTCAATAAATCCGCCCAAGGTAAAGAGCCAAATCGTTGATGCGCTGTCCACAAGCCCATTACCGTGCCTGGTACGCCTGATGCTTGATAGCCCACTAAAGAGCGATAAGGAATCACACTATTATTTTCATCTAAATACAAAGCCTTAAATGCGGTTTTAGGTGCTTTTTCACGATAGTCCAAAAACTGAATGCGATCCAATTCCTTATCAGCAGAACGATGAAACAAGGTCATAAACCCACCACCACCAAGATTTCCCGCTTCAGGGTAAGTCACAGCCAAAACAAAGCCAGCAGCCACCGCTGCATCAAATGCATTACCTCCTAACTGAAGGACTTGTTTCGTCACATGCGCACTATATTCATCAGGCATCGCAAAAGACGCTGTTTTTGAAGCAAAGACACTGTTGCTCCCAATCACAAAAATTAAAAGAGCAACTGCTCCTAAGACCATTTTTTTAAACATTTTACGACTCTTAAATTTAAAGATTAAAAATACATTTTGTAATGTCATAACAAATACTTACCTCGCAGGAATTACAGCGTAACTCAAAAATTCCATAGTTTTTTAATTATTTTTAAAACTTAATACGCCCATTCGGTTTAATTTAGATTAGAATGATGCCATCATTTAAAAAAATAATGCCCTAATCTCCAAATAGAAATGTAAAATTAGAATGTAACCACTTGATGTTCATAGTGAATTCAAAAAACGTTACCTTATTGGTGATTCATTTTTTAAAAATTTACTAAGCGTGTCAAGAGATTGCACTATAAACATATTTTCTATCCAAGAGCCTATCTGAGAATAGGAATCGTAGCGAGAAAAAGTTGGTTTGAGGCAAATTTTTCACTAATTTAAGGCAAATATTAGGTATATTTAATAAAAATTAGGGGGAAATTTGACCAAATCCAGCTTTCTCGCAGTCGGTTTTTCATTCTCGGACAGCCTCCTAGGACAAAAGGTAACACCCTAAAAGGAATAATAAATGTTAAATAAAAACTCCCTTGCGGCACTTTTTTTAACCGCCTTAACCGCACTATCCTCTGCAACCTATGCAGAAGACAGTGATCTAATACAATCTGAAAGCCAAATGGGGCAAAATGTAGGTGATGCCGAATACAAACTCACCATCGCTGCATTTAGAAACGCTAAATCAGGACAATTTTTTGACCATGCTTATGGATTTGCTGTTTTTCCAACCATTGGTAAAATAGGGCTCGTCATCGGCGGAGCTTATGGAGAAGGACGCGTTTATGAACAAGGTCGTTACAAGGGCCAAGTAAGTATGACACAAGCTTCTATTGGCTGGCAACTTGGTGGCCAAGCTTACAGTCAAATTATCTTTTTTCAAGACCAACGTGCTTATGATGAGTTTACCAGTGGCAACTTTGAATTTGGTGCCGCAGCATCTGCAGTTGCTATCAACGCAGGTGTTGCAGCAGAAGCCTCTACAAAAGGAACCTCTGCCAGTGCCAACGCAGGGAATAAACACTTAAAAACCGAAGGGCAATATTATAAAGGAATGGCCGTATTTACCCTTGCAAAAGGAGGGTTAATGTACGAGGCGGTATTAAGTGGCCAAAAATTTAGCTTTACTCCTTACCATTAAAAAGCAAAAGGGCTTCTGAATAAATTCTTCCCCCCCCTAATCCTTAGAAGACTGTTCTCGGGGAGAAGTGCGCTAATTAAATGTATCGTGTAAAGATCTCTTGTTATCTAGTACACCAACCACATTATATTGACGGGTCAGCGACCCTGTGGTGTTTCGCATCAAGGCACAGCGTGCAGACAAGGGTCATTCCCTTGGCAAGCGCTGTAACGCTGAGGCGGAATATCACAGGACTCGCCCTAAGGGTTGACCTGTCAGCACCCATGACTGTGTTCCACTTTTTGTGAAGGGAGTAACCATTCCCTACAAAGTGCGCCTTGCCATGAGTACTGACAGATCAACTGATCCGTCAATATAATGTGGTTGGTGTACTAGGAGCCTGTCCGAGAACTAAAAACCGACTGCAAATCCCATAAACATCATAAGGCGAGCTTATCAAAGTCGTTAAATAGCCGTGCTATTCGCCTTTTTTGATAAGCTCGCCTTATAACGTTTCTGTAATTTTCGTTACGGTTCTAGTTCTCGGACAGGCTCCTAGGGCAGTGAATTAAGAACATATGCGATTCAAACCAATCGGCTATTTTGTGATTAATTTCTGAAGCGGAAAGACCTGCAATATCCAATGCAGGGCTAATGTAAATATCAATGACCCCTGGGCGTTTAATAAAGCTATTTTTGGCCCAGTATTCACCAGCATTATGCGCCACTAAATACACGGGCGCTTTGGCTTTCGTGGCCAATAATGCGCCTCCTCCATGAATTTTACCAAGTTGATTGGCGGGCATACGAGTACCTTCTGGAAAAATAACCACCCAATCCCCATTATTTAAACGCTCTTTGCCTTCTGAAACCAGTTGCGTAAGCGCCTTTCTACCGGCCGAACGATCGATGGCGATGGGGTTTAATAATGCCATTCCCCAGCCAAAAAAAGGAATGTTAAGCAGTTCCTTTTTTAACACATACGCTTGACGCGGAAAAATTTCTTGTAACGCCAAGGTTTCCCAAGTGGATTCATGCCGAGCTAAAATTAACCCAGCTTGATCGGTTTTAATATTTTCTTGTCCATGTAGTCTATAGCGTATACCGCATGTCCAGCGTAACCACAGCAAACAAAAACGTGCCCAATAATGCATAAAGTGATAACGCGTTTTAAATGAACATAAACGAGTAACTTGCCCGACAAGCGAAAAGATAACTAATGAAACCGTCTGCCCAAATGCAAACAAAACAGAACGTAAAAACCAAATGGATCTCATTTTAAAATGGCCTCCACAGCCGTATATAAGTTTGAATAAACTGGTATATTTTTTAAACAAACATCCTCTGTGGCCAAGGTACGCATTCCCTTTCCAGTTTGAACCAAATAAGGTTGCATATTTTTAGCACGAGCCACCAACATATCCGCCAAGGTATCTCCAATCATTGGCGCCCCTGACAAACTGAGGTTAAAACGCTGTTCAATTGCGATTAACATGCCTAAACTCGGTTTACGGGCGGGCGAATGCTCTTCTGCAAGATAGGGCGCATAGCTGATCCAGTCTACGCCATGCTCTCCAAGCAAACCTTGTAGTTTTTGATGCATCTCACTCAACTGCTTTCGACCATAATAGCCACGCTTAATACCCGATTGATTGGTGGCGATGGCGACCAACCACCCCGCTTTTTTTAAAGCCTTTATCGCCTCAATACTGCCCGATTCGGGTCGCCACTCATCTGCCGATTTAATGTAAGCATCCGAATCGACATTAATCACTCCATCTCGGTCTAGTACAATGATTTTTTGCATGGTTTATTGTGTTCTCTATCAAGCCTTGTAAAGACCCCATACCAGCCTACCCTAAAAAAAAGGGGGGGGGGGCAGGGCAAGCGCATATAAATTTTAATCAGAAAACATCACATTTTCTCTAAAATCATCACTTAATGAGGCTTTAAATCGTTTTTTCTTAAGACTCATCTTTGATTTCTCCTTCTTTAATAAGTTAATGGCCAGTTGACGAATTATGTTAAAGTTTTCTGGCGCATACCCTCTGCGAATACGCGAATCATCTTCTCTAAAAACAACATCAAGCACCCAGTGCAACGAGTTTTCGATTCCCCAGTGTGCTCGGACGGAGTGTGCAAATGATT
>UOFC01000093.1_pt1 | contig 26554 bp, 25 predicted proteins | sample 1988771 | NCBI WGS metagenome assembly UOFC01 (sample SAMEA4712195, study PRJEB27164) | hydrothermal vent metagenome | biome: marine basaltic hydrothermal vent biome; feature: marine hydrothermal vent; material: mineral | place: Pacific Ocean | collected 2011-06-14/2011-07-23 | depth 1719 m | reverse complement strand
TAACAGGTCGTAGAGCCAATAAATTTAAAGCCTTTTTTCTTCAAGCTCTTGCTCATTTTATCCGAAAGTTCCGTTTTAGCAGGCACATCCGAAAGCTGTTGCCACTTATTTTGAATGGGCTTACCATATACAAACGACCAAATATACGCATCAAAACTACCGTATTCTTGCTGTATTTCCAAAACACACTGAGCATTGACGACGGTGGCATTTACCTTTAATTTGTTTCGAACAATGTTCGGGTTTTCGAGTAATTCGGCGATTTTTTGTTCCGAATAAAGCGCTATTTTTTCCACCTCAAAATGCTCAAACGCTTCTAAATAACCTGCTCGTTTTTTAAGAATCGTACTCCAACTTAACCCTGCTTGTGCGCCTTCTAAAATCAACATCTCAAACAACAAGCGATCATCATGCACTGGCACTCCCCACTCTTCATCATGATATTGCGTTTCCAGTGGGTTCGCATTTGCCCATTCACAACGGTTCATAAATTATATCCTTTTTTCATTTTGAAACGACTCAGCGTAATCCCCTGATAGAAATGCAAAATTAAGGTAAAAACACACTCACCACATCATTTAAATAGTGCTTACCTTTGGTCGTTAACTTAAGATACTGCGGTTCGGACACCATTCGCCAACCCTTTTGCTGCATTATGTTTAGGCCTTCCTCTATGTTAGAGAGAGGCAGTCCTGTTCGCTGTTCAAAAAGTGCTAAATCAAATCCATCTTGCAACCGCAGTGCATTCAGCATAAATTCAAAACACGCATCGTGCTCTGACACCAGAACCTGACGACCAGGCTGAGTACGTTGCATTTCCGCGATATAGCCACCTGGCGAAGCGGGCATTTGGGTGCGCCAAATTTTACCCTCTGGTGGCATGGTTATTTTGCCATGAGCACCCGCCCCCAAGCCAATATAATCACCAAACTGCCAATAGTTTACATTATGCTGGCACAACCGATTTTTTTTCGCAAAACCAGATACTTCATAATGTTCATAACCCGCTTGCGCAATGCGCGCTTGACAAGCAAGCTGCATCTCCCATGCTAAATCGTCTTCAGGCAAGGGAGGGGGATTTTTATAAAAGGGCGTATTCGGCTCCAAGGTTAACTGATAGTGTGAAAGGTGGGGGGGGGAAAAAAACAGTGCTTGCTCAACATCTGCCAACGCTTGCTCAACGGTTTGATTCGGCAACGCAAACATTAAATCCAAATTAAAATTAGTAAAGCCCACTTGCTTGGCGGCTTCAATGGCCAAAAAAGCTTCCTCACCAGAGTGAATCCTCCCTAATGCACTCAGTTTTTGATCTTCAAAGCTCTGAATGCCCATCGACAAGCGGTTTATACCCGCTTGATAAAATCCCGCAAACTTTTCAAAATCCACCGTACCAGGATTCGCTTCCAACGTGACCTCAATGCTCGGGTCAAACCCCAGCAACGCACGGGCATGCGACATAAAACGATTTAGCCCCTCTTCAGAGATTAAGCTCGGTGTACCACCGCCAAAAAAAATCGCATGAATCGACCGCCCCCAAATCAACGGTAATGTCTGCTCAAGCTGCCGAATCAATGCATCAATGTAAGCCGATTCGTCCACATCAGGTTTCAAATTATGTGAATTAAAATCACAATACGGACATTTTTGCACACACCACGGATAGTGCACATACAGAGTTAAAGGAATGGGTTGAGTAAAATTCACTTCACAAAATCATCCAAAATCAAAAGAATTTATTCTACCTTAATCTAAGAGTACGAGTAATGGGTGTGGAATGGCGATAACCTAGTACACCGATACAAACAAAAAAGGAGCTTAAAAAGCTCCTTTTTGAAGAAAAATCATAATTTATAATGATTATACTAATTTTTTTCTACGACGTGCTGCCATGAATCCAACTAAACCTAATCCACCCAGCATTAAAGCATACGTTGAAGGTTCTGGAATGGGAGTCACAACAGGACCACTCCCAACGTTAATTAAACTTCCATCAACACCTTGAGTAAAATCAAAATAATTTTCTAATGGATCTATGTCATTTAAAGTGAAATCAAGTTGTTCAGACGACACAATAGAATCAAAAAGTGCTGAAAGCGATGTTGAATCATCTGAATAAAACCACCCTGTATCAAGTTGGCTATCAGAAAAACCTAAAGAAATATCTCCTGAGTCAAGCTCCCCACCGAGTGCATCTGTTCTTTGTGTCATGGCTTCACCCCAAAAACCGAAACTCACATCATTTACAAATAATTCATTATCTTGACCTGCATCAAAATTTCCAGGACTCGAATCGCCATCATAAAGTGTGAATCGGAACGCGGCCTCAGAAATCCCGCCCCCTAATAAATCGGTAATACCCGCATCAAACCCTAATTGCGTACCAATCAAGAAAGGATTAGAATTTGCATACCCTTTATAAAGAGAATCTGCGGACATTTGAGAAATCACTCGAGAACCATTTGAACCAATTAAATCCACAACAACCCCACCCACTTCTGTAACACCAGAACTAACTGCTGAACCAGTAGGCGAAGCCATTGTAAAAGTGCTTGCATAAGAAAAAGTGGACATTGCAAATGCAAGTACACCAGTAAAAATTTGATACTTATTCATAACTATCCCCTAAAAAACAACCGTCTTATTCGTATACATTAAAAGCGCATTATGCATACTAAAATCTACATAATGCATACCATAACCCTATAGTTTTTTACTAAAAACTACCTAACCTTTATATTATTACATATACAAGAGGGGGAATCAAATACTCCCCTGCTGCCATAGAAATTGCACCCGCAGTTAAGTGGCAAACGCCACCAGCCCATACGATGTCCATAATGGATCGTGACTAAAAAATTACCCATCAAAAACAACCGTTTTATTGCCGTGAATCAACACTCGATCTTCTAAGTGAAATCTTAAACCTCGCGCTAAAACGGTTTTTTCAACATCCCGCCCCAAGCGACGCATGTCATCAATGGTTTGTGCATGCCCGACCCGAATCACATCTTGCTCAATAATCGGCCCGGAATCTAGGGCTTCAGTCACATAATGACAGGTGGCTCCAATCAGTTTTACCCCACGTTCTGCCGCTTGGTGATAAGGACGTGCGCCCACAAAAGAGGGCAAAAAGCTGTGATGAATATTAATCACTTGACCTGCATAATCGTCACACATTTTAGGGGGTAAAATTTGCATGTAACGCGCTAACACAATCACATCGGCTTGATAACGTTCAACCAATGCTTCTGCTTCAGCAAATGCTTGCGGTTTCGAATCGGGTAACACGGGCACATAATGAAACGGGATTGTGTACCAATCCACCATAGAGCGTAAATCTTCATGGTTGGCAATCACACAAACAATCTCTCCAGGCAGGTCTTTTTCATGCCAACGGTACAATAAATCTGCCAAGCAGTGCGACTCTTTAGAAGCAAACAGGGCAATTTTTTTAGGCTTTTCCGAATCCGAAATGTACCACATCATATCAAACGCATCGGCAATGGCTTTAAAGCCCTGCTCAAACGCATCAATGCCTTGTTGAAGCGAACTGGCCAAAATTTCGTGACGCATAAAAAACCACCCATTAACCGAATCGGTATGATGATTGGCTTCAACAATGGATCCCCCCTGATCGGCAATAAACTGTGCTACTTTGGCCACAATGCCCACTTGATCTGGACACGAAATCACTAGACGATATACGTGACTCATAAAACATCACCTCTTTTAAATACGGATTGAATACTTGTTTGAATACAGTAATGGGGGGCTATGATACCAAATCACCATACATTGCCCTAATCCCCCCCAAACAAATTGCTTTTCCGCTATAATTTCGCTCATTATAATTTTTTAAAAATCCTTTAAAACTTTTTTGGAATCCAAATGAAAATTGTCTCTTTTAATACCAATAGCGTGCGGTTACGCCTGCACCAACTGCACTCTTTAACCGACCGTATTGCCCCCGATATTATTGGATTACAAGAAACCAAGGCTCAAGACCATGATTTTCCTTTGGAGGCACTGGAAGAAATGGGTTACCATGCCATTTACACGGGACAAAAAACACATTATGGTGTGGCGTTACTGTACCGCAAAGGCATTAAACTCATCTCCAGTCAAAAAGGGTGGAAAACCGATGGTGAAGAAGCTCAAAAACGCATGATTATTGGGGATTTTAAGTTCGAAAACGGTGAAGTGGTTCGTGTTATAAATGGCTATTTTCCTCAAGGCGAAAACCGCTCTCATGAAATTAAATTTCCTGCTAAAGAACGTTTTTATCAAGACCTAATGGCTTACCTAGAAATCGAGTGCGACCCGCAACAAGCCTTAGCGGTGATTGGAGACTTTAATATCTCTCCCACCGATTTAGACATAGGTATTGGTGAAGACAACCGTAAACGCTGGTTACGTGATGGTAAAACCAGCTTTTTACCCGAAGAGCGTGAGTGGTGGTCAACGTTATTAAACTGGGGCTTAAAAGACACCTTTAGAACGATACACCCAGAAGAGGACAATGTATTTACCTGGTTTGATTACCGCTCAAAAGGGTTTGATCGTGAACCACGTAGAGGTTTACGTATTGACACCATATTGGCTACCGACCCTCTCAACGACAAAGCCGTTGCCTGTCATGTTGGTTATGAAGAGCGCGCAATGGAAAAGCCTTCCGATCACGCGCCAATTTGGACAGAATTTAAACTTTAAAGAGAGTTCCATTAGTGAATACCCTTCATCTATTAAAAGTCGTTCATGCTGAGCCATTAACTCCTCAGATTATTCAACTTTTATTTAAACCTGAACACCCGATTGCTTACGCATCTGGACAATACATTATGCTGGGATTTGATGCCGGCGATTTAAAGCCCTTTTCCATCGCATCCGCGCCCAGAGACGACGGACTAATTGAGTGCCACATTCGCAATCAAGCCGACAGTGAGTGGATGCAAAAACTGTTTGCGGTTCAAACTGGCGACCAGCTCGTTATGGAGGGGCCTAAAGACCAAATTTCGCTACAACCTGCTCATCAACCTATTATCTTTATGGCTGGAGGCACAGGGTTTGCACCAATGAAAGCCCTACTGGAAACCTTACTGAAAGAAAAAATCGGTGTACCGATTCACTTTTATTGGGGAGCACGCTCTCGCTCTGAGCTCTACATGCACAAAGAGATGATTGCTCTTACCGACATCCACCCCAATCTCGAATACATTCCCGTATTGTCTGAAAACAGCGAAGACTGGAATGGCGCCACCGGATTGGTGCATCAACAAGTCTTAAAAGAGCACCCTAACTTAACACACATTACCCTCTACATGTGCGGCCCTTGGCCAATGATACAAGCGGCTAAAACAATGTTTTTAGACGCAGGACTGAATGCTCAGGCTTGCTTTCATTAGACAAACGTCTTAAGAGCATCATTAACCCAAATCATTACTTTAAAAAAACAAAAAAAAAGGATTTATTATGAATTGCAATGTAGGTGGCATAGATAGAGTATTAAGAATTGTCGTTGGTGTGGCATTAATCGCATGGGCTGTTATTTCTGGTAATCCACTTGGTTGGATTGGAGTCGTACCCCTGCTGACAGGGGTTTTTAAATTTTGCCCTGCTTATACCTTATTTGGCATTAAGAGCTGTAAAGTTGACTCAAAAAACGACTAATATATAACGTAGCTTAGGAATTTAAAAAAACTTGTTCAACGTTTCCCAGCCACATTTTCTAACTTTAAAATCGCTTCTTTATAAACTAAAGCGGCTTGATTTTCATTTCCTTCGGCTTCGTAGCATTTGGCGAGTACGTGAAAGGTTTCGACTTCAGGACGGATTTTCAGACTCTCTTTTAGGTAGTTTTGACCGCGTCCCCACAGTTGGGCAGCGCAGGCTAAACGCCCTAGTGTGAGCAGTAGAACAGGGTTATTTTCATGACCTTTTAGCCAAGATTCGGCTGTTTTTAGACGCTCGATTGGTTCTCCACTGGCAATGTGTCCGTATTGATAGACCAGCCGGTCATCCCACTGTTTTTTAAGGGCGCGTTCAATGAGACCTGACAACCCTTTTTCTAACCCCCAGCCGAGTGATTTTTCGACGTATTCGACTAATACAATGGGAATCAATTTACGCTCGTTACTCATCTGTTCCCACAGGTGGTGCAGTGCATTTTGATCGTTGATTAAACTGAATTTTCCAGCCAGTAGTTGCGCTTCCAGTTCAGCTTGCTCGGCTTTATCCATCGCACGGCTTTTTTTAAGCTCTGGAAAAATTTCTCCCAATGCTTGCCAAGCTTTTAATTTTTTTAGTATGTGTGCTAACTCAACCAATACGGTGATATTTTTAGGCGCTTGTTCATGCAGTGTTTCTAAAATAGCACGGGCTTGCTCTGGTTCGGATTCGGCCAATAACCTTGCTTCGACCAGTCCAATGGTTAAATAGTCATCAATATGATGTTCTCTGGCTTGAGCCAGATGATGCTCTCGACGTTTATAGGCTTTTTGGTTGTGTGCCATTTTAGCTGCACTTAAGTAGTGCATTAAGCCCTCTTCACTCTGTTTTGCCGTTTTAATCAACTCCTTTTCGGCCTTACGCCAATCACCATATTCCAGTGCGACCATGCCTTTTGCTAACGCAGTTTCAGCTTTTTTATATTGACTTAAACGGCGGCTTTTTCGCCAAAACTTCGGCATGTTCCACAGATTAGACAATAAGCGAATGGAAAAATAAATGACCACAAATAAAACCACTAAGCTCACCAGTAAAAAACTCACACTGGTTTCAACAACCCAGTCTCCCCAAACCATGGAGACTAAGCCATTATCGTAAATCAATAACGTGGCCAAACTGGTTCCAACTAAAAATACCAACGCCAATGTTAATATTAAGCCCATATCAATCCCCTTAAATCTTTTTATTCAGTTGAATCATTTACTATTCTTGATTCGCTAACCAATCACGAATGATCAGTGGTTGACGCACGTCGAATTGATATGATGAAAATGGACTTAACAATGTTTTAAATTTGTCGGAATCACGGCTAAAAGTTCGATCAATATACAATTGTAGATCATGTACTGAGCGTTCTAATAACGTATTGGATTGTGACACAATCGCCCAATCAATTCGGTCAACCAATAACAGTGCACGTTGTACCAATACATCTTGCAAAATTAACGATTCCACTTGAGTTATTTCAGCTTCTGAATCGCGTTTTTTAATGCTAACCATGCTTCCTAAAGTGTGTTTAAGTTGTTCAACGGCTGAATCGAAAGTTAAACCCGTTGCCGTTTCAGCATTGTTTGAAATATTTCCCCCCCCCTGTTGTTGAGAGGCTGAATTCACAGCGGTACTATTTTCTTGTTCTGTATGTTCAGCACTAAGCGATTGAATCGCTTGTTTTAAGGCGTTTGTATTCAACTTATCCTGTGCTTGTTGCGTTTGGTAGTGCTCTAGGTAAGCCTTGTCTTGTCCAATTAAACTCGCCAAGCTTGCTGTATTAGGCATTGGACTGACGGCAATGGCTTGTTGTAAAGCCGTTAATTGTGCATGTGTTTCTGCAACATTACCTCGTAATAACCACTGGGTATTCACCTCAATAACCCAATGTTTAAATTGTTCTAATGATTGCTTTTCAACGGGCTGACTTTCTGCCGCTTGATTGGCTAACGCTTGTTGTTCCGATTTAAATTCAAACAATTCAACTAACTTATTACCGACTTGAGTCAACTGTGTTTGTAATTTTTTTTCTATTTCGACCAGTGCTTTCTTTGTTTCTGGTGTCGGCTGTAAAGCTTGTTTGGTCGTTTCGGCTAGTTCAGAGACACCCGAGAAGACCTGCTGGGTTTGCTGAACGGCTTGTTCACCTAATGTACTTATTTTTTTTTGTAGCTGGCTCAATTGTTGCTGTGTTGCCTGTTGAACTTTATCAATATCCCCTTGGGTTACAATGGCTTGTTGTTCTGGGGCTAATTTTGAACTAATATTGCTTTGAACCAACAATTTTTCTTTGGTTTTAATCTCTGCTTCTACCTTGGCCAGCAAGCGCAGTTCTGTTTCTTTTAATTGAGTATCAATTCGCGCTTCTAAGGCTTGTTGTGCTTGATTTAACTGGGTAACCTTCGCTTGCAAATCATTAATGTGCTGTATCTGCCAATCTAAATCTTTACGGGTGAACAGTACGGCGGCGGCAATGGCTACAAAAACAATCAACCAAATCATTACCCACTTAAATCGTGCAAAAAAGGAAGAGGACTTTTTAACAGGTTTGTCCTTGATGTCAATCTGCTTGCTCTCTATTGGCTTGCTCTCTTTATGCTCTGTTTTTTTATCGGATTCTTTGCGTTTTGTTTGCGCTTTATCCGTTTTATTATTCACAGATTTGTCATTCACAACTTTGTCATTCATCACATTTACTTTTTGCTCCGCTGCTTTATGCATAGACGATTTCTCTTCTGGGCTTTGAGCTTTATTCAGCTCAGAATCGGTCGTATTTTTTTGCTGTTCTGTCGTCTTTTTGATTTGATTTTTTGACATTTTTTTTACCTAATTTTAAGAGTAACTACTCAGCATATCAATAATGCCAGCATTACTTTGAGTCGATACAATCTGAATAGAGCCTTGCCAACCTTGTGCTTGCATCTGTTTTTTAATGCGTTCGCTAAACACAACCGTTTCAGTTAAAAAAGTCCATTTTGGATTATTTAATTCGGCATAATCTGAATCAAACTGAATTAAGTTTTTAAGTAAATAATTAAAGCTTTCAACACTGGTTAACAACAACACGGGATTACGGGATAGCATAAACCTTTGCCAGTTTTGCGCACAAAAAAGAGCAGGAACGCGACGATACACTTCACACAAATGAACCTTAGCGCCACGCGCTTGTAAAGTACTTTCTAATAACGTTCGACCACCTTGCCCTTTCACAATAACGATAGATTGCTGTTTTATCTGCTGCATTACAGAATGCGCCAACAACGTTTCACTGTCAAAATCGGTTTGAGACAGCACCGTTAAAGGCAGTTGATGTGCTAAACCACTTTGCTGCGTGGCTTGACCAATCGCATACCATTCAATTGGTTTTGTTGCTGTTTTTAAGGACGTTAAATAGCGTTGATACAAAACACTTTTTAAAAATCCCTTTACCGCATTAGCACTGATAAAAATGATTTTATCAGTGCACTGATATAAGTCAAACCCCGTATTTTCAAAGGCACACCATTGAATCTCAATCGTTGGACAATGAATGACTTGCCCATTATGAGCCAGAATCATTTTTGATAGCGCTTTTGCCTGATGTGCTGGACGTGTATTAAGCAGCGTAAATTGATTCACTCGTTGTTTTACCTTTTTAGTATTTAATTGTGTTGACAATTAATCCCCAGAGAATTATGATGCTTTTAACATGGCTCCGATCAATTGTTCCACTTGTGGTGCAATTGCTGAGGAGTTTTTTATTACCTAAAATAATAATTACCACCTCCAATCGCGCCACCCCTCTATCTCTCCCATATTCTTTAAATCAATATTCAATTGATCTAAGTTTGGAAAATCTTTATCAATCAATGCCACTAATCTAGTCCACCAAGAGGAACTAGGGTGGATCTTCGTTAATAAAAACTGAGTGATATACAACAATAAAAATACTCGTGCTTGTGTATGACTATTTTGCCAAGCACATTCAAATAATGGGGCATCACCTTCAGGTGGTTTTTTGGGCTGAACAACTATATTACGATTCCAAAGGCGGCTATGATGTGCACAAACATTACGTAAATAATTTAAGCTTTTTAACCAAGAACCAAAAACTGCTCCATCTGAAATGCCATATTTTCTTGCTATTTTTATTTGATGCTCGGGTTTTAATCCCGAAAATAATTTAGATAACGTGCCAAAGTCCCAAACCTCACATGCAATCCAAATGGGTACAGGAAGTCCGTACTTTGTTTTATAAGACTTCATAAATTCATCTTTAGAACGATTAATTAATTTAGCATGGTTTTGTACCCAAGTCATATGACTGGAAACGCCAGTTTTGTTGTCTATTTTTTGCGTAAAATCATTTGATAAATGATTCGCTTCCAAATAAGCAAAGCGGTCTAACTCTCCAAGAGTATGCGAAATATCAACTCTTAAAGCAATTTCAATTCTTTCAATGGCATCTAATACTAATAGTCGTAACTTTTTATCAAAAATATATAATTTCACTGCATTTTCAAACGTTGCTTCATTTAAAAATACATCTAAAACAATTTTTTCTGTTTTTTCTTTTATTGATTTTTTTTGTTGAACCTTAATATTTATAGGATTCATTACATCACAACAGACACCGGATCGCTTTTTAAAAGGATACCAATAACCACTTAAGCGGTAATAACCTATACGCTTTAAAGCATCTAAAGATTTACTTTCATCGGTAATAGATAAGCCTCTTTCTTTTAAAATCCCCAATTGTTTTTCAAATGAAGTCCATGGTTTTTCATAAGGCATTTAATTGTTTACCCTTTGTGTAGATCTGAGGCATATACCTCATCTAAAATGGCTTTAGCACCTTGATCCAGTAGCTTTTCGGCCAGCGCAATACCCAGCGCTTTTGCATCGGATTTTTTACCTTGAATATTGGCGGTTAAAATTTCAGTTCCATCCAAAGAACCCACCAAGCCACGAATGGAAATTTGATCGCCATCCAGTTCAGCAAAGACACCAATCGGTACTTGACAACCGCCTTCTAAACGGTGGTTCATTGCACGTTCAGCAATGGCACGAATTTCAGAATCTTCATGGTTGAGTACACGGATAATGTCGAGTGTTTCGGTGTCTTTAGAAAAATACTCAATTCCTAATGTACCTTGTGTCACCGCAGGCAAACAAACATCAGGAGAAATTTCATGACGAATACGATCGTCTAAGCCCAAACGCTGTAGGCCAGAGGTAGCAAGCACAATCGCACCGTACTCTCCCGCATCCAGCTTGCCTAAACGGGTGCCTACATTGCCACGTAAATCACGCACATCCAAATCGGGGCGAACCGCCATCAATTGGGCTTTTCGACGCAGGCTGGAAGTACCTAAAATGGCTCCTTTTGGCAGTTCATCAAATGTTGTATATTGGTTTGACACAAAGGCATCGGTAGGGGAGTGACGCTCCATCAAGGCACCCAGTGCAAATCCTTCGGGCAGTTCCATTGGCACGTCTTTCATGGAATGAATCGCAATGTCAGCATCGCCGTCCATCATACGATCTTCCAGCTCTTTGGTAAACAGGCCTTTACCGCCTATTTTTGCTAAAGGCACATCTAAAATTTTATCGCCCTTGGTGGACATAGGAAGCAACGTGATTTCAAGATCAGGGTAAACTTTTTCAAGCTCTGCTTTAACAAATTCGGCTTGCCACATGGCTAGCGGGCTTTTACGTGTTGCGATTCTCAATGTCTTTTTCATATATTGTGTTTCCAGTTTGATGCTGCAAGCCATTGCGTTAGAATGGGCGAAATTTTAATTATGTCCCATTTTACTGAAAATTACCCTAAAGTTTTCGTTAAAATAACGCCTTATGCATTTTCTCTAAAACAAGACAGTGCATTGGGTGTGTAAATGATACTTAAGTTCGTGCTAAAAAGGGATGGTTAAAAAATGAAAACGATATTTTCCTCCCCCCTATTTTTCTTGGTGTTATTGGGCTTAATCATTGGCGTGCTTTTAACAAACCACTCTGTTTCAGCTCAATCAAAAACCACTGGTACACACAACTCTTACTTTAAAGAAGCTTGGGATTTACAACAGATTGGCACCTTATCCAAACAAAAAAATCTGCCCATCATGCTGATGTTTGGCGCAGAGTACTGTGAATACTGCAAGCTGTTGATTGAGGAGGTTTTAGAGCCGATGGCGTTAAGTGGCCTGTACGATGAAAAAGTCATTATTATGCGCCATATTGGTGTTGATGAACCCAAACGCATTCCCGACTGGAATGGCCATCTTATTAAAAAATCACAATGGGCTTACCAGCTAAATGCCGACTTAACTCCTACCGTTTTATTTGTTAATTCAACAGGCAAAGAGGTTGCCCCTCGTATTATTGGGATTCCTGAAATTACCCTATATGCAAGCTTAATTCATCAAAATATTAATACCGCCTATCAAAATATGGGGCTAGAGAAATACATTCCTGCAACCCCAGAGTTGCTATACCTTCAAACAAATGAAAACTCGAGAGCAAAATGAGCAATAAACATAACCAGCAAAAACTTTCCAGCGCACGCTTTAGCGAATCCACCGATGCGTTTGTGGAGGCTTTTACCGCCTCCATTCAATTTGATCAACGCATGTATCGCCAAGATATTCAAGGCTCCATCGCTCATGCCAAAATGCTCACCAAGGTCGGCATTTTAAATGAAGGCGAATTACGAGATGTTATTGAGGGGTTGCAACAAATTCAATCTGAAATTGAAGCGGGTGAGTTTAGCTGGTCAGTTCAACAAGAAGATATTCACATGAATATCGAAGCGCGATTAACTCATTTAATTGGGATAACAGGTAAAAAACTGCACACTGGACGCTCTCGTAACGATCAAGTAGCCACCGATATTCGCTTATACATTCGAGATGAAATTGATGCCATTTTACCTGAGTTAAAACGTCTTCAAGAGGGACTGATAGAGCTTGCTTCACGTGAAGCAGATACGATTATGCCTGGTTTTACTCACTTACAAACCGCACAACCCGTTACCTTTGGGCATCACATGCTGGCGTGGTTTGAAATGATTAAACGCGATGTGGAACGCTTGCAAGACTGCCGTAAACGCGTCAACACTCTGCCGTTAGGCTCTGCGGCCTTGGCAGGAACAACCTACCCTATTGATCGTGTGTTTACCGCTGAATTATTGGGCTTTGACCGTATTACCGAAAACTCATTAGACGGGGTTTCTGATCGTGATTTTGCCATTGAATTTACCGCCTTTGCGGCGACCTTAATGATGCACTTGTCCCGTTTTTCGGAAGAGTTGGTGTTGTGGTCTTCGGCACAGTTTCAGTTCATTGATCTGCCCGACCGCTTTTGTACAGGCTCTTCCATTATGCCGCAAAAGAAAAATCCTGATGTACCCGAGTTGGTCCGTGGAAAAACAGGCCGTGTATATGGTCATCTAATGAGCTTGCTCACACTAATGAAGTCACAACCACTGGCGTACAATAAAGACAATCAAGAAGATAAAGAGCCGTTGTTTGATACCGTAGATACGGTACGAGGCAGCTTGCGTGCCTTTGCGGATATGGTTCCTGCGATTATTGTGCAAAAAGAGATGACTTACGAAGCGGCCAAACGTGGGTTTTCAACCGCAACCGATTTAGCCGATTATCTGGTGGGCAAAGGCTTGGCCTTCCGTGATTCACACGAAGTGGTTGGTTTGGCCGTGGCACACGGCATTCAAGCAGGGCAAGATTTGTCTGAAATGTCGTTGGAAACCCTACAATCCTTCTGCGATAAAATTACCGCTGATGTGTTTGAGGTCTTAACCCTAGAAGGCTCTGTGGCTGCACGAGATCATTTGGGAGGAACTGCACCGAATCAAGTAAGAGCCGCAGTAGAGCGTGCCAAAGCCTATTTGATGTCATTCTAAAAATTCCCCCCCCCCTCTATAATGAGAGACACCGCAACCATGCACTTAGATCGCTTTCTTTGTAAACAAGCCGATTACAGTCGCAAAACCGTGTTGCAGTTGCTCTCTCAAAAACAGGTTAAAGTGGATGGTAACGTCATCCAGCATCGAAATCACCCTGTTACCCCGTTTTCTCACATTGAAGTTCAAGGTAAGCAACTTCAAAACGCCACTGCTCGTTATTACATGCTCAACAAACCCGCAGGCATTTTAAGTGCCACCACCGATCCGATACATTGCACAGCTTTGGCATTACTAACAGGGATAAATACAACGGATTTACATATTGCAGGGCGCTTAGACCGTGCGACAACAGGGTTGTTAATTTTAACCAATGATGGCAAATGGTCACGACAACTCACCGAATTAAAACCCATTGGAGCAAATCAAATACCCAAAGTATATTTGGTTGAAACCGCTTATGCCATTTCACCCACAACCGCACAGCGTTTTAAGGAGGGCATTTATTTCAAAACTGAAAACACCACCACTAGCCCTGCACAACTCGAAATCATTCATGAAACTCTTGCTCGTTTAACCATTTATGAGGGGCGATACCATCAAGTTAAACGGATGTTTTCAGCGGTTGGTAATCGAATCACCCAGTTACACCGAGAGCAGGTAGGACCCATTATATTAGAGCCTGCCTTAACAACAGGCCTGTTTAGAGCGTTGACACCGCAAGAAGTTAACTGGGTCTGGCAACGCTAAAATACAGAAGAAAATATAGGGGCGGCAAGGTGAATTGAGCTTGCTCAAGAGAGAGTACTCTGGAGTAGACATTTTTAATTAAGGTTATGGCCTAAAAGTTTAGAATTAATCGGCTAACTCACCAAAACGAATAACCTTATTACGCCCTGTATTTTTAGCATGGTAAAGTGCTTGATCGGCCATATCAATCAGCTCCATCTCTTTGGACACGGTTTGCTCAGGGTAAGCAGCAATCCCAGTACTGACTGATAGGTTAATTTGTTGGTCGCCCTCTTTTAAAATGGAGTCTTGAACTTTATGACGAATGCGTTCACACACGGTCAGAGCATCATCCGAGCCTGCACCGTGTAAAATAATTAAAAATTCTTCCCCCCCATAACGAATCACAATATCACCATCTCGTAAAGAATTTTTAATAATACTGGTGGTCAATACAATGGCCTTATCGCCCACTAAATGGCCATAGGTATCATTCACTCTTTTAAAATGATCAATGTCCACCATAGCAACCGTCAAGCTAGAACTGTCTCGAACTGCCCGTGAAAAATCTTCTTTAAGACGATCCATTCCAAAACGTCGGTTATAAATATTGGTCAGACCATCAATCGCTGCTAAACGTTGGAACTTTGAATGTGTCATGGCATTATTAATCGCAAGCCCAATGCTTCGGCTAAACAGTTCCAATAAACGCTCAGTGTGCTCGTCTGCAATATTTGCACCTGTTGCGGCAATTAATACACCAAGATTAACCCCTTTAAACTCAATGGGTTCAATAAACACTTCTGAAGGATAAAAATGCGTTAACACGCCATCAATTTTAATATTTTTAGGCACTTGAATGCGTTCAGGGATACCACTTAAAATACTTTTCATCACCACGTCATGTGCTAACAAACTATCCGCTTCTAAAATCCCTTTTGAAGCCATCAGTTTAAGCTCACCTTTTTTAGAAACAACAATGGCACCTGCATCAATATTTGTTGATCGAACCAGCAATTCAAGCGTTTCATCAGCAAGCACTTCAACGTCTAAGTTTTCGGACATTACTTTTGAAAATTGAGTATACACGGCTTCAATTTCATTGGCTTGCATCAAGGAGGTTAACATTTTGTTGTACGCTTTAGCACTGACACCGATCTCATCATTGGAAATAATATCAATTTTTCGCAACGCAATATCATTCATACTTTCATCATCAGGCGATTTTTTCTTAAGGCCTTGTGCAATGCCCGACATTTTTAAAGACAATAACTTTAAATGTGGACGAATCACCATTGAGATTAATAAAAAACTCAATAACCCCACTGACTGTCCCGCTATTTGAGTGGCTAAAAAGAAATCCCAATGCAAAACCGTCTCTTCATCAAAACCATACCAGACTAAAAAATAGGGAAAACTCAGGCCAATTAAAACGCCTACTCCCTGCATAAACAAAAACTGATCTAAAAAAATACTTTTGGTGAGCCGAGGTATACGCATTTTGCTACCCTATTTTAGAAAAATCTATTAATCGTGAAATTGAATCACTGAACGAACTGGCATATTATTATGCTTAAAACGATTTAATGAGACTAAATCAATCAAACACCCCATACCAAATAATTCGTAACCAACCTTTTCGCAAAGTTTTGCTGCTGCCCCCATGGATCCACCTGTCGCAATCAAGTCATCAAATAATACTATTTTACAGCCATCACCTTGTTGCATTTCTAAACAGTCGGTTCCATACTCTAAATCATAAGAAACAGATGCGCACACGTTCGGAAGTTTGCCTTTTTTTCTAACCTTAACAACCCCTTTATTATGCTTATAAGCCAACGCAGATGCAAAAATAAATCCTCGTGATTCTATACCTGCTAAACAATCAATTTGTGCCCACTCTTCTTCTGAAAACAGCGTACTCATTGCATCAATGGTCTCTTGAAAGTGATTTTTCAAAAGTGGAGAAATATCACTAAATAAAACACCTGGTTTGGGAAAGTCAGGAACAGAATCTAAATATTGAATTAAAGGATGTTGTGGCATATAAATCCATTCTCACTTTTTTAAAAAAAACATATTGAAGCCTTTGTACGATACAGGCATGAAACGAAAAATAAGAAAATATCAACCATGTTTGCTCGTGATTGTATCGTGCAAAGGCCTATCATAATACCCTAATTCCCAGATAGAAAAACCGTTTATAGCGCAGACCCTTGACGCGCTTGGCAAATTCAAAAAAGATGGATCACTAAGTAAGGTGACGTTGTTTTTTTGAATTCACTATGCACATCAATTGCTGACACTCTAATTCGTATTTCTATCTGGGGATTAGGGTAATATCTTTACACTTGCTTAATTAAACATTATTCTAATAACTTAACTTGATTCAAAGCTTCCTATGCAATCACTTGAAAATAAATATGAAAAAACACTTTTACTACAACTCTCCCTTAAAGCACGCGATGCTGCTGAAAATTTATTAAATACTTTGCCTTTAGCTGAACTTTTAGTACTTTGGCAACAACATTCTCCTGACGAACAGATTTTACAAAAATATAACGCTTCAAATGAAGAGTGGTACGCTATTCTAAATGCAACAATCCTTGCTAAAGTGACTTATTTTTTAATAAACCCTAATTTTACAAAAGCAGAAATTCTTTATCTTGTTACGATAGCAACGGCCAGTGCAGGCTACCCCCTAACAAAATATTCGCTTTCCGAAATCATTCAGTTAAGTCAATCAGAGTTTCCTGTATTACACGAATGGCTATTAACATTTTCTCAGTAACTTATTCCCTCAGGAGCTTGTCTGAGAATGAGAACCGTAACGAGAAAAACTCATTTTGAGACAGATTTTTAGTCCATTTAAGACGAATAGCACGGCTATTTAACGAAAATGAACTGAAAAGATGAGCAAAATAATTTTTTCGCAGTCGATTTTTCATTCACAGACAGGCTCCCAGGTCTGAATCATTACTATAATATGTGGCTAATGTAGACCAATAACGTGCTTTCTTTAAGTTTTGAGTAATGCCTTTTCCATGCTGATACATTTTTGCCAAAGCATTTTGCGCTTTTAAATGGCCTCTTAATGACGCAAATTCATAAAGTTTAAAGGCTTGCTCTAAATTAATAGGCATCCCTAACCCTTTTTCAAATAAACGCCCAAGGTTATAAGCCGCAAAAGGGTTCCCTTTTTGATACGCTTGTTCATACATATTGGATGCCATCGCATACGATTTTCGGACAGGAGAGCCGTTTTCATACATTAATCCAAGGTTATTTTCAGCACGAGAATACCCTCTAAAAGCACAATTTTCATAAAGATTAAATGCATTCTCTAAATCGCCTGTTGTTTCATAATCTTCTGCTTGCTTAAAAATAGGGTATAAATAGTGCTCATCTGCTAATAAAATCAAAGGGTCTTTAGGAAAAGATTTTTCAGTTTTAAGAGACAATTTACGAATCCAATCGGGCACCGTTTCCTCTTTTAACCATAATGCTAATTCTTTTAAATTAGGACGTTTTTCTGGTTTTTTTTGGGTCATCCAAATAATTAAATAACGCCAAAAAATAGGTAAACGATTTAATTTACGAATCGAATGATGTGCATGCGCCCATAGTTGGCGAGCACAGTTATCAGATTTTTTTAAAAAATAGATATGCTTGCCTGTTAGCGCAAAGTAAAGAGTACATCCTAATGCATAAATGTCTCCTTTTTCGTCCATTTGTCCGTTTAAACGCTCAGGAGAACAATAACGCAAATCACCTGTAATGGTCTCCGTATCAAAAGAGCTTAATACTGGAATGGCTTGTGACCAACCCACCAAAAGTGAACGTTTTTTTCCAAAAATAATATTATCGGGAGATACCGCACCATGAATAAAGGCAACGTTATGCACTCTTTTTAAAATAGAGAGCATAGAGGCCAATAATTTTTTAGTTTTAGCGGGCGATAAAGAGCCTTTTTTCTTAACGTATTGTGTTAAGTTTTTTTGCCCTGAATAATCAAAAAATTGCAAATAATAAAACTCAACTTTACGCATTTCATTAAAACGGGCAAATTCCGGAAACTGATTTAAATAAACCAATAAATCTTTTTCTCTTTTAATGGCAAAATAATTTTTAATGTTTCGAATCACTCTAACAATTTGTTTGTTTGTTTTATCTTCAAAACGTTGTTTTACTTTATAAACGGTGGCATGACTGCCTAAACCTATTTTTTGAATACTATTTAAATCAGACTGTTTTTCTAACACCGAAACAATATCGTCAGTCATGAATGCTCTCCGCTACTTTTCAGTCACATATCATGATTAAACCACATGATTAAGCCACATGATTAAACCATACAAATAAACCCTTATTCTACTTGTTTTTAGCAACAATAATCATGATTTTAATACCGAGAAGTACGATTTGCTACCTCAGGTAATCGCCATACGTTTGGGGTAACCTCTGCTTCTAACCTCTCTTCAATAGAATCATCTAACGCCACAAAAAAGTCAATCCCACTTTGTTTTTCAACATCATCAATAGAGGTAATAAATGTCATTAAGTTTTCATTCGTTTTTGCATTTTGTGGCAAAATAAAAGCCAATGCCATTTTAGGATCTTGGTTATCAAAAGGCTTATCAGAAGGCTTAATTAAAATCTTATAAAATGCTTTTGGAATGGCTATTGAGGTATTTTGAATGATTTTAGGTGCCTTATCAAAAATAGGCCCTGTTACCACCCAAAAATCACCATGCCATTGGGAAAAATCATTTGCAATAACCTCCTCTAAACGTTGCCAAGTTTTTTGATTTAAACGCCCTTTTTGGGGCGATATATTGGTCATTAAAAATGTTTCTTTTTGTGCTTTTTTACCATAACGAGTTGCAATAAGATAGTTTGGTGCCATATGACCACGATTGTATCCTGAACGAGTATAATCTTGATGGCGAACATGTGTCATCGAACGCCAATCCGCCATAAATTTACGTGGGCGTTTTCCTGTTTTAAAGCGTTGTGATTTTACTTTATAAACAACCCATAATGGATTGGCAAGGCGCTCGGAGTATTCCAGCATAAAACCTTCATTGCGTAGCACACGAGACCAGCCCTGGCTTGCAAGGCCGTTTTTTATTTGAGGTAATCCCATATAAGTCATGGATGGCCGAGCAACTAAATACTCGTAAGCAAACCATGCTCCAAGCAACAATGGAATAATCAATAAATAGAGTCGTTTTTTAATGCTTATTTTCACCACTTGCCCGTACTCCTATTCAAATCAATCAAGGATTTTAACGGTTTTTATGAGAGAATATTTTTTATCCAAGAAATCTGGAAAATAAACCATGTCATCAAAAGTTTACTGTTTAGCGCAATTTTTACCCAAATTAGGGAAGGAAGTTGAGTTATTTAAAATATTGCAACGTTTGGAACCCAATAGCACACGAGAAGAAGGTTGTTTACAATATACGGTCACCCGCCAAGTTTCGAATCGCTTTGCAGAAGGCCAAAGCTTCCCCATTGTATTTAATGAGGTATGGAAAGACATGAAAGCCTTTGAAGCCCATTGCCAACGTCCAGAAATTGTACATTTTTTTGAAACATACTGCCTTGCCGATAATGGCTTAGCAAAAGACTGGAATGTTTGCGTCTATACCGATGAAGCATTCGAGTAGCGCTCTTTACACCCTTTCAGGATGTCAATTAACGCATTTTCAACGCCTTTTCTTCCCGCCAATTTATGCTGTTGAGCGACCATGCTCCAAGATTGTTTTTTAAGCACTTTATCACACCAGATTGCCTGAATATTATCTGGAGCCAATGCGAGAACATGCCCATTACGGATACTCCATTCCCACAGTAGACCACTAACGGATTCATACGCTCTTTGGCCAAAACGAAAATAATTAACCGCTTCTTCTAAATAGGGAGGGGAAATTTTAAAACGAAACGTTTTTAACACTTCCAGAATCATCGTTGCTGAAAAATAAGGCAATGATTCCATGAGTAAGTGAGGAAACTGAGTTTGAAAAGCGCGTTGAATACTGGCAAGTGCTTGCTGTGCCATTGGGGTGAGTGCTTTAGTCACCACCATATTGTGACTGCCACTGGATTTGTCACGTTTAATACCAACGTGTACAGGGAGATAATTCTGTTGAAACCAAAAGGGTAACAAGGTTTTATGCGCACCAAAACTGCTGCTTAAATAATCAATACGATGTTGTATCGCAAGGTGATTTACATAATTTAATAGCTGTTTTCCAACCCCCTCTCGTTGCACTTGTGGGTGAACCGCAATGCGCATAATGCGCCAACTGTTGAGCATTAAAAAATCGGACATAGCATAATGTTTAACCAGCAATTGTGGCACCAAATGTCCATGAACCCGCTTGGTGGTTGGCATAATTTTTCCCTCTTCAATACAAAGTACCGCCCCAATTAATTGTTCATTTTGTTTGGCCACAATAATTTTTAAATTGGGGGCGCTAAGCAGTAGTTGTAAGTCATTGGGACTGGTTTGGTAGTGAGCTTGCACCAACAATCGAAACAAGTTATAAAATTGTTGTGTGTCCGTTAAAAACGATGCTACGGGAATTTCTGTTAATTCAACATTAGAATCCACTAAGACATTCATGGAAGTGTAATCTAATGATTGAGTGGGATGTTCTGGCACATCTAAAAACAAGGCATGATTAATCGCCACTTCTAATGGGTCATGTTTTGCCCAACGGATAGGCGTATTTAAATGAAAACTTTTCCATTCAGGAGTAAGCTGATTTAATGTCTCTTTAAAACGTAGTTCAAACCCTCTTCCAGAGCCTTCATACCCATGCAAGGTGGTAGCAAATACCATTCGATGATGCTGCATTAATAACTCAGTTAACATGGGGGTGGGCAAGTGCGCGGCCTCATCAACCATTAATACATCGGCCGTTGTAGCCTCAATGATAAGCCGATCAGGAGCGATAAACTCCAAGCGCTTGCTTTGACCACCCAATTCAAATGCAATGCATCCAGCTTGTTGCAAGGTAATGATAATGGGCTGGGTAGCTTGCAGGGTAGAAAGCGCTTGATCGGCTTGTATAAAAGCGATCTTAGTTTGTTCTAATCTGCTGGCAGTCAATACGATATGGGATTTTCCCTCCATTAAACAGTGAATGGCTGAAAGACCAAGTACACTGGTTTTACCACGCCCTCTGTCGGCACTCAGAACCAACGGGCGCTTTCGATGACCAAAAGCAACTGAATCAATGGTTTGAATGGCTTGAACTTGATCCTCGGTAGGCAGGGGGGGGGGGAAATTTTTAGTCTTTTTATTAAGCGTGGTTTGCATTGCTTTTGGAAGAATAAAAGAGGTATTTGTGTCATCGTTTAGCTCATGTAGCCAAATCGCAGGGGTTTTGGAGTCTGCTTGCCATTGTTGCATGAGATGCTGTGTAAAATACGGGCTTGCATCTTTTATGCGATAAGGACTGTTTAAAAAACGTTGATTATCTGGATTGGCAAGCGTTGTCCATATGTCAACATCGGGGGTAAATAATATAAGTAAACCACCGGCACGAATCATGCCTGAAGCAATACCGAGTGTATTAGCGTTTAATCCTGTCTGAACATCAATAACAACCGAATCAGTTTCTTGGCCTAATAACTCACTGATTCGAGTATGCTCAATGGTTTTAATCGTGGCCTTAATGGCTTTTTGAAGTGTTTTCTCAATTTCGCCAATCCACAAAATGGATTCGCAATCTGCCCATAAATTATTTATAACAGAACTCTGCCATAAATAAGAACCGCTTAAAATAACCAAAGCACGATGTTGCTGTTGTTTAAGCTGAGTTCGCAGTTGAGAAAGAGAAAGGCTGGATTTCATACGGTTAACCGTTTTTTATACAGAGAATACATTGTCTACCGTAACACTTTGCGCTCTTTTTCACTACAATATGATGAAAAAAATGATACATCGCAATCTTTATTTTTTAGCAACAATACTGAGTATTTTATGAGTTTTGAAAAACTACTGACAGCCAATGTGACTTGGACGGATAAATGCGTGCCTCATTCGGCACTATTTGACGATTACTATTTTTCCAGTGACGATGGGTTGGCAGAAGTGGAGCATACCTTTATTCAACCCAACCAATTGATTTCACGTTTTTCTAAATCAAAAATGAACAAAGTGTTTCGAATTGCAGAAACCGGGTTTGGTTCAGGGCTTAATTTTTTAGTTGCCGTGCAACATTGGTTAACCCATAGTTTGCCCGATCATCAACTGCACTTTATGTCATTTGAAAAACACCCCATGCGATGGACTGATATAGCACGAGTGCATCAACAATACCCACAGTTTAAAACACTCAGCAATGAACTAAAGGCGCAGTACCCTCTGCTTATCGCAGGCTGGCATGATTGCTGGCTGTGCAATAATCGAGTACGGCTAACATTATGGTTTGGCGATGTATTAAAAGGACTGCCCGAATGTGATGCATCCTCGGGCAGTCAAGTGGATGCCTGGATATTAGATGGCTTTACTCCAAGTAAAAACCCTGACATGTGGCAACCCGCATTATACCGACAAATGGCACGTTTAAGCCATAAACAAACCTCGTTTGCCACGTTTACCGCCGCAGGAGAGGTGCGTCGTTCTCTGCAAGCCGCGGGATTTAAAGTACAAAAAGCCAGTGGTTATGGCAAAAAACGTGAAATGTGTTTTGGAAAAATTGAACAATTACGCAAACACAGTCTAAAAGCCCCTTGGTTTTGTCGCCCCGCACCCGTTAAAACAGGCACTGCAATCGTGGTTGGGGCAGGACTTGCAGGTGCAAGCATTGCTTATCAACTGGCCAAAGCTGGGTGGCAAGTAAGGGTATTAGAAGCTCAAGCAGAGGTTGCAACACAAGCTTCAGGCAACTTAGCGGGTACGGTGCACCCTCTCATCACTGCTGATTGGAATTTACGCAGTCAATGGTACTTACAAGGGTTTGAAGCCATGTTACGTTTAATCACTCCTTGGTTAAACCATCAAGAATTAACGGGGGAACTGCATGGTATAGTACAAATGTTAGTCACCGAAACCAGCTTAAAGCGAGTGAAAAAAGCATTGATACAAGTGGGGCTACCAACAAAACTGGCCGTATGGCTTACTCGTGAAGAGGTGACTCAAAAGCTGGGAACTGAGGCAACCGCTTCTGGCCTGTTTTTTCCTAAAGGTGGGTGGCTCAACCCCACATCAGTGGTAAAGCGTTGTTTGCAACACCATAATATTACAGTGCAAACCAATCAAATCGCAACCGATATCATACCGCCGTCAAACTCTGATAAAAAACAGCTCCTGTGGCAGGTTAAGACAACCTCACAGCTATGGCAATCCAATATTGTTGTACTGGCCACGGGCAGTTTAAATGAAACATTAAACCTAACACCAGAATTACCGATTCGCCCTGTAAAAGGACAAGTTTCCCATCTAAATTCAGAGCAATTTCATCCCCCCTTAAACTATCCTGTCACCCATTCTGGTTATTCGTCGCCCTGTCACGGAGGAGCCGTATCAGGTGCTACATTTGAAGCACCTAACATGAGTGAAAAAATCTCCATTACAGGGCATCAACATAATTTAAATGCCGCCAATAATGCACTGCCGAATTGGGTAGATGCCACAGCAAAAACCGTACAAGGCCGAGTCGCCTTTAGGCCAACCACCCCCGATCATCTGCCCATAGTAGGCGCCATACCTGATTTCAAATGGATGGAGCAAGCCTATTTAACACAATCACATACCCACGTGGTCTATAAATACCCAAAACAACGCTATCAAACAGGACTATACGTTTCAAACGGCCATGGATCTAGAGGTCTAATGTCAGTATTTTTAGCCGCTGAAAGCCTGTTAGCAGATATTCAAGGCTCTGCATTAGTACAACCGCTTTCACTCTACCATGCCAACCACCCAGCACGCTTTGCCATTCGTAAATGGCGTAGTGGAAAATAAGGTATGATACGAACATTTAACCCCTAAATCTATGAATAAAAAAAGGGGGGGGTAAAATTTAAATCCATATTTTTTAGAGGACAAATAAATGGGCATTTTCAGCAAAATTAGTTTAATGATTTGGTTAATTTTATTATTAGCCGCAGCGATTATGTTTGATTGGTTTGATAGTAGAGAGTTAGTCTCAAAATTTTTAGAATCAAGCCAGGTGGCGGTTGAAAAACTGAAAACAACTGGAGACCATGTTCAAGGAATTATTGAAGAAGTCAAAGAAGACAGTGATGTATTAAAAAACTCTGATAAAACATCTGGAGAATAACGACTTTGTGATAAACCCCCTTAATGATAATGGGGTCGCCCAATTCCAGTATTGGTGGATTTATTAGCCGCTTAGGATCTGTTGACTTATAATCCGAATTCAAGCATCCGAAGTTAAGCCGTTATCAAAATAAATATAAAGGAGCATTCAAGCTGTAGAAAAATTCAAGGAGAAAATCTTACGCGCTCCTATTCGCCTGAAACGCCAAATTGACAGACAAACAAACAAATATATTACCAAGGATGAATCCTATGCTTCACTACAATCAAGACATGTTAGATGAACACCTTAAAGGCGACCATTACGGACATCGCATGGGCTGGTTGCGTGCGGCGGTTTTGGGGGCGAACGATGGCATTATTTCCACCGTCAGTTTATTGGTTGGTGTCATCGCCTCTGGCGCGAGTAAAGAGCAAATTTTACTGGTGGCGTTTGCTGCCCTAACGGCAGGAGCAATTTCTATGGCAGCGGGGGAGTATGTCTCGGTCAGTTCACAGTCGGATACCGAAAAGGCCGATTTGGAAATTGAACGTCAAGCGCTGGAAAATAATTGGGAACAAGAGCAAGCCGAACTGGCGCACATTTATAGGGTGCGAGGTGTCAGTGCAGAAACCGCTGAAAAAGTGGCATTTGAATTAATGCAACACGATGCCTTAGGGGCACACGCAAAAGATGAATTAGGCTTATCTGAAGTGCATGCGGCCAGACCGTTGCAAGCCGCCTTTGCTTCTGCCACGGCATTTATCTCGGGAGCGGCCATTCCCGTGTTTTTAATTGTACTACTTCCCATGGAAAATTTAGGCTATATTATTGCAGGAACATCACTGCTACTGCTTTCATTTTTAGGCGCTTTGGCGGCTAAAACGGGAGGAGCCAATATGGCAAAAGGTGCAATTAGAATGTTTGTTTGGGGCAGCTTTGCCATGGCGCTGACCACTTATGTAGGATTGCAATTTGGCGCGGCGGGTTAGCAAAATTAATAGACCCAAAAGAAACAAGGCGTAACTGGAAGGCTCTGGCACTGCGGAGACCGCACCGTATAAAAATTGAATACCCGCAATGTCATCCGCTTGAAGGGTATTTTTGCCTTGGTAGCCGGCATACATCAGCGCACCTTCAACCTCAGAATGACCTAAGCCTAATGCGTGGCCTATTTCATGGGTGGCAACGGTTAAAAAGTCATAGCCAAAACTCCCCTCGCCTACAGACCAAAAAACCGCTTCACTAAAGTGAATTTCACTCCATGAAATTTGACTAAAGGTTTCTCCTTCACGTTCTGTAAACGACCGTGCTGTTAACGCATGAGCAATTTCTTCGCCCCATAGATACTCCCCTGCCAAGACAATATCACCCGCTTGATTATCCACTTTATTAAACGATAAATTGGCCACCGATTCCCAGCGATCAAACGCCGTATCAATTGCGCTTTCATAATCGTCAAAAATAAATGAACTCAAAGCCGAACAAGCTTCATAGCCTAAAAAACAGGATGAATAAGAGGTGGCAATGCTGTAGCTAATCGTTGCTCCACTGCCTAGGGTATTGTCCCCCCACGTTAAAATGGATTCATTTTCAGCAAAAGGGGCGTAATCAACAGGTTGATCTACTTCCAAAAAACTAAAGGCCTGTGCTGTACTGCTAAAGGCCAGTAATAAACTTAACAGAAACGGTTTCATTAACATTTATCTGGCTTCTTCAATCATAGTAACAATGGTTTGTTCAACCTCTTTCGCAATGCTTGCCAGTCGGTCATCACTGGATAAAGCGGCCAACATGGCGGCTGGCTCAATCATGCCTATTTTAACTTGACCATTTTCGGTGTACACCGAAATACGACACGGAAGTGCCATGTTTAAACGCATATCAATCTCCAACACTTGTGCCGCTTTAACAGGGTTACACACTTCAAGCA
>UOFC01000057.1_pt1 | contig 26857 bp, 18 predicted proteins | sample 1988771 | NCBI WGS metagenome assembly UOFC01 (sample SAMEA4712195, study PRJEB27164) | hydrothermal vent metagenome | biome: marine basaltic hydrothermal vent biome; feature: marine hydrothermal vent; material: mineral | place: Pacific Ocean | collected 2011-06-14/2011-07-23 | depth 1719 m | reverse complement strand
AGGTGGGAGGCTTCTTGCGTAAGACATCACTGGATGAACTTCCCCAGTTCTTTAATGTGTTGATGGGTGAGATGTCGGTTGTTGGGCCAAGGCCTCATGCCGTGGCGCATAATGAAGAGTACCGCAAGCGTGTGGACTATTATATGTTGCGCCACAAAGTGCGTCCAGGCATTACAGGCTGGGCACAAATCAATGGCTGGCGTGGTGAAACAGATACACTTGAAAAAATGGAAAAGCGTATTGAGTATGATTTAGATTACATTCGTCACTGGACGATCTGGTTTGATATTAAAATCATTTTCTGGACGTTTTTTAAGGGATTTATGAATAAAAACGCGTATTAACGGTTTGTTTAGGCTTTCTTGAGCCGCATGTCGCAAACGGTGTTTTAAAAATTTCCTCCCCCTTCTTTTCTTTCTACATTTAGGTATGAACGGTATTTTTAAGGTCGTTGTCACTTTTTTAGTTACGCTATTTTTTTGTTTTTGGGATCTCTATCTGGAGATTAGGGAAGAAATTTAATCTTGGTCTTGACCTAATATAGATAAATGTGGATAATTATGGACTCCTTTTTTGTAACTATTCAGTGAATAGTCGAACAGATAAGCTAGGAGGCTGTCCGAGAATTAAAAGTCGACTGCAAATCCCATAAATATCATAATCTGAGCTTATCAAAGTCGTTAAATAGCCGTGCTATTCGCCTCTTTTGATAAGCTCACCTTATAACGTTTCTGTGATTTTCGTTACGATTCTAGTTCTCGGACAGACTCCTAGCGTGGTTTGGTATATAATTACGATAGTTTTTTGTCGGAGTGCCTTTAGGCTGAGATCGCGTAAGCGGGATCCGTAGAACCTGATCTGGTTAATGCCAGCGAAGGGAACAATCAGATATTTCCTATGATTCATCTTGAATCGCATCTGTTTTCTACACAAGTCTTTAGCGCTTCGCCCATTTTTATATCGTTATTTAAAAAGGCCAAGCCATGAACCAAACCACTGATCGTAAAATTACTGACCGTCGCGAAAGACGTGCGGCTGCCGAAGCATTTATTAAAAATGTCTCGGGTCAATCGTTTCCAAATTCTAAAAAAATCTATGTAAAGGGTAAGTTACACCCGATTAAAGTGGGAATGCGCCAAATTGCGACCAGTGATACCTATATCAGTGGTTCAGAAGAAAATCTAGTGACCGAGCCGAATGAGCCGATTAATGTGTACGATACCTCAGGGCCGTATACCGATCCGAGCATTGAAGTGGATGTTTACAAAGGCTTGCCCAAGCTAAGAGAAGCGTGGATTGAAGCGCGTAATGATGTGGAACAGTTAGATTCAGTGACCTCTGCCTTTACCCAAGAGCGTTTAGCGAATGAAGGATTAGAGCGCATTCGTTTTGATAACTTGCCAACGGTTTGTCGTGCGAAAGCGGGTAGAAATGTAACCCAAATGCACTACGCTCGCCAAGGTATTATTACGCCAGAAATGGAATACATTGCCATTCGTGAAAACATGAAACGCGCCGAGATGGCAGACGACGTGTTAAAGCTGCAACACGGAGGCCAATCGTTTGGTGCGTCCATTCCCAAAGAGATTACCCCTGAATTTGTACGTGACGAAGTGGCGCGTGGTCGAGCCATTATTCCCTGTAATATTAACCACCCAGAATTGGAACCCATGATTATTGGACGTAACTTTTTAATTAAAGTGAACGCCAATATTGGTAACTCATCCGTAGGTTCGTCCATTCCTGAAGAAGTTGAAAAGCTGGTTTGGTCTACCAAATGGGGCGCAGATACCGTTATGGACTTGTCTACGGGTCGTAATATTCATGAAACCCGTGAATGGATTATGCGTAATTCGCCCGTACCGATTGGAACGGTTCCGATTTACCAAGCGTTAGAAAAAGTAAATGGCATTGCCGAAGACCTAACGTGGGAAATTTTTAGAGACACTTTAATTGAACAAGCCGAGCAAGGCGTGGACTACTTTACCATTCACGCGGGGGTGTTATTGCGTTATGTGCCGATGACCGCCAAGCGTTTAACGGGGATTGTGTCGCGTGGTGGCTCTATTATGGCCAAATGGTGTTTGGCGCATCATCAAGAAAACTTTTTATACACCCATTTTGAAGATATTTGTGAGATTATGAAAGCTTACGATGTCAGTTTTTCTTTAGGCGATGGCTTACGTCCAGGGTCAATTGCCGATGCCAATGACGAAGCGCAATTTGCTGAGTTAGAAACCTTGGGTGAATTAACCAAAATTGCATGGAAGCATGATGTTCAGGTTATTATTGAAGGACCAGGACACATTCCACTACACATGATTAAAGAGAACGTAGACAAGCAATTAGACGTGTGTGACGAAGCGCCTTTCTATACTCTTGGGCCGCTTACCACCGATATTGCACCGGGTTATGATCATATTACGTCGGGGATTGGTGCCGCCAATATTGGTTGGTACGGTTGTGCCATGTTGTGTTACGTTACCCCTAAAGAGCATTTAGGTTTACCCAATAAAGAAGACGTAAAAGAAGGCTTAATGACCTATAAAATTGCCGCACATGCAGGCGATTTGGCCAAAGGGCATCCAGGATCACAAATTCGTGACAATGCTCTGTCTAAAGCCCGTTTTGAATTCCGTTGGGAAGATCAATTTAATCTAGGCCTTGACCCAGAAAGAGCGCGTTCTTATCATGATGAGACCATTCCTCAAGCGTCTGGAAAAGTGGCGCATTTTTGCTCCATGTGTGGGCCTAAATTCTGCTCAATGAAAATTTCGCAAGAGGTGCGTGAATACGCGGCGGCACAGGATAAAGCAGCGGCACAAGCTGGAAACATTACCGAAATTTCGCTTGAAAGCATTCAAAAAGGCATGAAAGAGAAGTCAAAAGAGTTTATTGCATCGGGCAGCGAGATTTATCAAAAGGAGGGCTGATATGTCAAACTCTGACACATCAAACTTCCCAAAGGTGGCTATTTTGGGTGCTGGGTTAGTGGGGCGCTTGTTGGCGCTTTCGTTAAAAGACAGTGTTAACGTTGAGCTATTTGATCAGGACGATGGGTCTGGCGAGCATAGTGCGGCGTATTTGGCCGCAGCCATGCTGGCACCGTTATCCGAATCGGCAGATGCCACCAAAGAGGTAATGCAACTAGGCGAATGGGCACTGACTCGCTGGCCAAGTTTGTTAAAAAAACTGGATACCACTGTGTTTTTTCAACAAACGGGCAGCTTGGTTGTGGCCTTTGAACAGGATATGGGTAACCTAGATCAGTTTAAACAACGCTTGAAAGGTGATGATTTTCAAGCGGTTTCTGAAGCACAAATTCAAGATTTAGAACCCGAACTCAATCCACGTTTAACCCGTGGGGTCTATCTTCCGCACGAAGGTCAATTAGACAATCGGGCGTTGTTAGCCTCGCTTAGGCAGACCTTAGACAATTCAGAGCAAGTTATTTGGCATCATAATGCGTGTATTACTCGATCTGGACAATTCGTTTTAAACAATGGTCAATCTTTGGATTTAAGTGACTTTGACTGGGTGATTGATTGCCGAGGGTTTGGGCAAAAATCCGAGCAAAATCAACATAACAAAGCTAAAAGCTCAACGATTCCTAACTTACGGGGTGTGCGTGGCGAAGTGCTTCGTTTGCAAGCGCCAGACGTTCAATTGAACCGTCCAGTGCGCTTAATGCACCCCCGTTATCCTATCTATATTACGCCTAAAGAGAACGGTATTTTTGTGGTGGGTGCGACTCAAATTGAGACAGAAGATGACCGACAACCTACGGTACGTTCGGCGTTAGAACTGTTGTCGGCTTGTTTTAGTGTGCATTCAGGTTTTGCTGAAGCAGAAATATTGGAAATAGCTTCGGGCATTCGTCCAGCGTATTTAGACAATGAACCTAAGATTGTCATTCAAGATAAGGTGATTAATATCAATGGCCTGTTTCGACATGGTTTTTTATTAGCCCCAGCCATGGTTGATGCCTGTTTGGGGGGGATGAATATCCAGGATGAATGCGCTAAAAAAAACCAAGTTCGGTTGAATGAGGTGTTAGAGAGAATGCCCCGTTTAATGGATGATGAGTCAGCACAAAATGCCAAAAACAGAGGGGGGGGGGAATAAATTGAAGACTGAAAATACGATTAACATTGAGATAAATACCACCCCTTTTCAGGTTGCAAAACAGAGTACGGTCGAGTCGGCATTAACCGAGTTTAATGCCAAACCGCCTTACGCTGTTTTGTTGAATGAACAGTTTTTGCCAAATTCACTCTACCCAAGAACACGCTTAACTGAGGGCGACAAGCTGGAAGTTATTTCGGCGATTCAGGGTGGGTAAGCAGTGATACCACAAAGGAATATAAAATGAGTGATGCAGTTTGTGACGATTTAGTCACGATTTACGGCACCCAACTACAAAGCCGCTTGCTGATAGGCAGTGCGCTCTACCCGTCACCAAAAGTGATGAAAGAAGCCATTCAAGCCTCTGGTGCACAAGTGGTTACGCTCTCTTTAAGTCGGCAAAATCCACAAGCCAATGGTGGGCAAGATTTTTGGGCGTTAATTCAATCGCTTGGATTGCATCTGTTACCTAATACCGCTGGCTGTCATACCGTAAATGAAGCGGTGAATATGGCACGAATGAGTCGAGAACTGTTTCAAACTGACTGGATTAAACTGGAATTAGTGGGCGATGATTATAATTTGCAACCCGATCCGATTGCACTGGTAAAAGCGACAGAGATACTCATTAAAGAGGGGTTTAAGGTCTTGCCATACTGTACCGATGATTTGGTTATTGCGCGTCATTTAGTCGACTTAGGGTGTGAGGTATTAATGCCTTGGGGCTCGCCTATAGGTACTGGAAAAGGCATTTTAAACCCATACGCCTTACAGTCCATTCGAGATCGCTTTCCAGACACAACCATTATTGTCGATTCAGGCATTGGTAAACCATCTCACGCCACTCAAGCGCTTGAGATGGGGGTGGATGCCATTCTTTTAAATACTGCCGTGGCGCATGCCAATCATCCCGTACAAATGGCAACTGCCTTTGCACAATCCATTCAGGCAGGACGCAATGCCTACCAAGCGGGTCTGATGACCGAACGAAGCACTGCCAGCCCCAGTACACCTACGATTGACTCTCCTTTTTGGCATCAGGCGGATTGTTGAGTAGGGATGAATCGAATACTATAGCGGCTCCAGTTTAGCGTAATATTAGCGTAATAAAAGTGAAATAAAAGTGAAATAAAAGTGAAATAAAAGTGAAATAGGCACGTCAAATTTCATTGCGGATTAGAGAGATTACCAATCCACCTCAATTCCTGCATACACGTATTGTGGTAAGCCACCACGTGCGCCATAAGGTTGACGAGAGACCACGTAACTTTCATCTAATAAATTTTGTACCCCCGCTAATAATTTGACATTTTTATTCATGCGATAGAAGCCTGAGGCATCCACCGTAAAGTAAGCATCGGTTTTACCGTAACGAGCGTCTGGGTTGCCAGCGCCATCGGTTTGAGTGCTGACATTATTGGCGCTGGTGTAGGTTTCGCTCACATAACTTCCTGTTATAAATACGCCCGAATGAGCGGTTTCAAGACCCGTTCCAATACTGAGTGTTAACTCAGGAATATAAGGTACGGCGTTGCCCGCTTTACCGTAGCTAAAAATGGATTCGGCATCGGTGGATCTGGAGTCATTGACTTGTGTGGCATTGGTGTAGGTTGCACTGATAAAAGAGGGCGTGCTGACGCCCCACTGATTGGCGATTCCTGCATCGTATTGCGCCGCTAGTTCAAGTCCAAAAGAGTTTACTTTACCAAAGTTTTCGTCCGCGCCCGTTCCTGTGCCACCGACATTATCGGTTACGATTAAATCGTTAAATGCGGTGTAGAAAAAGGTACTTTCAACGGCCAGTGCATTGGGTAAATTGGTGTAACGTGCGCCCACTTCAAACGCTGTACTGGTTTCAGGATCGAGGCCACTGCGTGTTGCACGTGGGCTAGGGGTAGAGTAGCCCGTGTGTAACCCACTGAATCCTGTCCACTGTTCATTAAATTGATAGGCGGCACCAATACCGTATGCACTGACTGAAAATTGGTTTTTACCATCTCTGTTTTTGGTTCCACCTGCACTTTGTAGCGTGCCTTTTGGATCTTCTGAGCGTTGTTCAAGCAGTTCATAACGAACCCCTGGTGTAATCGTCCAGTTGCCGGTTTCAATGGTGTCTTGAAGGTAAACCGCTAGGGCTTTGGTCTCTTGAAAACGATCGCCTGCATCACCTGGTGTGCCACGCGCTACCCCTGTAATGGTGCCATTATTGGCTTGGGTGTAGGTGTCTTCCCATTGAAAACGTCTGATGCTGTCTTGGTGAAGGCGAATACCCGCCATGATTTCATGTTGCATATCTTGACTGCCAAATCGAAAGTACCCAACGGATTCAATGCCTTGAGACTCATAAGAACGGTTATTGGCTTTGACATCAAAATCGCCAGCAGCCAAGCCTTTCATAATATCTTGTGACAGCCCCGGTGTTTCAATTATGCCAGCGATCTTATCGCCATTGATTTTATTCAGTTTGTACCAGTTACGCTTGAATTCCGTTTTATACAGTGTACTGATAATATCAATATCATCGGTAGGGCTGAGACTCCAGCGCAGTGAGGTTTGTTGTTGTGCGCTTTTGATATTATCAAAACGTGATGCGGCGTAACGTCGATTGGGATCGTCGTCAAAGTCGGCTTGCGACAGCCCTAAATAGGTTTCATTGGCATCGAGATCGCTGGTACCGTGTTTTAGCTCAATACGTTGATACATCTCGGTATTGGGTTCCCAAGCCAGTTTTATTGTGGTGTCTTTTTTGGTAAATCCAGTTTGATTGCCTGCTCTAAAGTCAGCCGTTTCATCAATGGTTTTAAAGCCGTCACTTTGACGTTGGTAGCCCTCAATTAAGACCCCAACTTGTCCGATAGAGGTATCAAACGTATTGCCCACATACGCATGGGTACGTTGTTCATTAAAACTGCCAAAGGTGGTTTTTAAGTAGGCTTTTTCTTTTGTGGGAATTAACGTTGAAAGGTAGTTAATCACTCCACCAGTGGTATGGGGGCCATATTTAATTTGGCTGGACCCTTTTAATACTTCTAAACCACTCATGCGTCCAGAAGTAGGGGTGTAATAAGCCGCAGGCGCAGAATAGGGAGCGGGCGCCATCATCACGCCGTCTTCCATAATGGTCACTTTGGAGCTACGTGTGGTATCTGCTCCACGTAAACTAATGCTAGGGAATAGGCCAAATCCATCCTCTTCACGTACATATACGCCTGGCACTTTGCGTAATACACGGTTAATGTCATCGTAATTTTGTTGGCGAATCTCTTCTTTGGTCACTACTTGAGCTGAGCCAGAAATTTTTTCGATATTGGCGGGATTGCCAATCACCATCATTTTATCGAGTACCGTTACTTCGTTTTCATTCTCTGTGCTTTCGGCTAGGGTGGGGAGAGATAGGCCAATAATGGCCAGTGCAATAGAGTGCTGTAGTATACGATTGTATTTTTTCATTTTAATCGGAACCTTTTCATGCAATATGGTTAAAATTGAGGTGTTAAGAACATTATTATTTGAAGGGTGAAAATACCCAAAAAATAGAACTTTAGGAGAGTAAATAACCTTAACTTGAAGACTATTATAAAGATTAATTCTTAAAAGTAAATGAGAATCATAACTATTTAGTTGTAGATTGTTATTTACTGGTTTAGAGTAAAGCAGGGGGGGGGAGAAAATTTTAACCGCGGTTGAAAGTAGGAGATTAGGGTATCATTTATGAAAGATAGTTTTGCTAAAAGGAGTTTTTGATGCATAAATCAAAAAAACCCATCGGGTTTTGGTCTGCGGTTGCCATGGGTATTGGTGCGATGGTCGGGGCAGGTATTTTTGCTTTACTGGGCGAAGCCAGTGCTATTTCGGGCAGTGCCGTTTATATCTCGTTTATTATCGGTGGCATTATTGCACTGTTTAGTGGGTATTCGTTAGGAAAGCTTGGTGCGCGTTACCCGTCTTCGGGCGGGATTGTGGAATACCTCTCTCAAGCGTATGGCATTGGATTCTTTACTGGAACCATGAGCATCATGCTTTATTTTTCAGCCATCGTCTCGTTAAGTTTAATCGCCAAAGCATTTGGTAATTATGCCGTCACCTTTTTACCGGCAAGTTTTTCTCCCTTATGGCACCACTATTTTTCCATTGGGATTGTGTTGTTTTTTGTTTTGATTAACTTAAAAGGGGCAAAAGACGTTGCGTTTTGGGAGAAAGTCACGGTTGCGATTAAGTTTGCGGTGTTATGTGGGCTGGCAATTGCTGGCATCACATACCTTAATCCCGTTTTGTTATCACCCAGTACCTATCCTCCCGTAGGGGATGTTTTCTTTAGCTTGGCCATTACTTTTTTTGCTTACGAAGGGTTTCGAGTGATTACCAACACCGCAGAAGATATGCCAGATCCTGCTAAAACCTTACCCCGTGCCATTATGACCTCGATTTTACTGGTGATGGTTTTGTATGTGGCGGTTGCGATTGCGGTATTTGGTAACTTGCCTACCGATAAAGTCATGGCTGCGAAAGATTTTGCTTTAGCCGAAGCGGCGCTGCCTATCTTTGGGCAGACAGGATTTACCGTGGTGGCAATTACCGCATTGATTGCCACCGCATCGGCGATTAATGCCAACTTATATGCCGTCACAAATGTAACCTATCAATTAGCCAAAGATGGTGAGTTACCAGCGGTATTTGGCAAGCCCATTGCGCATAGTCGGGAAGGGTTGTTAATCAGTGGTGCATTAATTATTGTACTGTCTTTGTTGTTTGATTTATCTGACATTGCTGCCATTGGTTCCATCAGCATTCTGTTTATTCATGCGGTGACTCACATAGGGCATTTAAAACTGTTAAAGCAAACTGGAGCCTCTAAAATGTTGGTCATTATAGCCGCCGCATTAAGCCTTGTCGCTATGGTGCTGGCATTAATCTATATCAGTCAGCATTCCGATCATATCGTTATTGTGTTAATTGGCTTTGTGGTCGCCGCCGCAACGATAGAGGTCGCATTGCAAAAAATAGCTAAACGAGAAGTAAAGCCGAGAATCACTTGATGGGTCGCCACCTGATAGATGGCGTGATTTGGGTATAAGTCTTATAAAAAATCCTGTCGATAAAACAGCGCTAATTGATGATAAACGTCAGGAAAAGCCTGTTTTAAGACCCGTGGTGCTTCAAAGAAATACTCGGTAGTCACGGCAAAAAACTCGGCAGAATCGGTGGCTGCATAAGGGTTGATGGTTGTTTTTATACCTTGCTCAAGTTGCGCATTTAATTGTTCAAAAGCGTGTGAAAATACGTCAAACCAAATTTGTTGATTCATGTTGGAATGCAAGGGGGGGTGGCCGTTGGTGTCGCCGTCGAGCATGTCTAATTTATGCGCCATTTCATGCATTAAGACTTGGTTGGCGTGCCTGCGTAATGGGTGCGGTTGGTCGTCTTGCCAGTTAATGATAAGGCCGCCTTGATATTGCGTTTCTCCCGATTCAAATCCTCCCCAACTGTCCATAAATCCTTGTACATTAAAGGTGGTTTGCCGACCGTTATGAAAAGCGGTTGGGTAAACCAAAATTTGTTGCCAATTTCGAATCCACGTTAATCCACTGTCTTGTTCTGGGTTTTCGAACCCAAACAGTAGGATAGCCGCCTGAGTGGCAATGGTTATTTGCATGATATCGTTTAAATAAAACCCATTAACAGGCTGAATACTTTTTTGGTTTAACACCAGACCCGCAAGTAACCGTAGCTGCATTTTTTGATGATTGGTATAGCGTTGCATTAAAGGCATTTGAGCGATTGACTGATGCCAAAGTTTCAATGGTATTTTGCTTTTTCGTACGGTTCTTTGTAATAAAAACCGCTTTATTCTTGAGTTAAACCCCATATATTTATATCTCCATATATTTATTATCTCATTGAGACCTTTACACGATACAGGCGCGAAACGAAGGATTTGATCCCCACAGGAGTAGGTTGAGAAAGAAAAATGAGCTAATATTTTATTTTCATTTTTCTGATTGAGGCCGAATTCAAGACTCCTTTAATTAACGAAAATCAGGAAAATATCAACCATTTTTATTTGTGATTGTATCGTGCAAAGGTTTCTCATTATTTTAAATAAAAACGTATTCTGAATTATAGCCTAATTCGTATTTCTACTTGGGGATTAGGGTAAAATGAATTTACGGCTATTTAAATTTTAGAGATAAATTATGTTTGAAAGTGCTTTTATTGAGTTGAGTGTGTTGCTGGCTATTTCTGCTTTGGCGGGTGGTGTGGCGATGATTTTTCGTCAACCCTTGATTGTGGCTTTTATTGCGGTTGGTATTTTGGTGGGACCTGCTGGATTTAGCATGGTGACACTTAATGAACAAATTGAATTATTGGCACATATTGGCATTGCCATTTTGCTGTTTGTGGTGGGCTTAAAGCTTGATTTACATATTATTAAGACAATGGGAGTTGTGGCGTTATTTACGGGGTTAGGGCAGGTTGTTTTTACCTCGGTGTTTGGCTTTTTAATTGCATTGGCTTTGGGTTTGCCACCTATTTCTGCGTTGTATGTGGCGGTGGCGTTAACGTTTTCCAGTACCATTATTATTGTAAAACTGCTTTCGGATAAAGGGGAACTGGACGCATTGCATGGCCGTATTGCAATTGGGTTTTTAATTGTACAGGACATTGTGGTGGTGTTGGCAATGATTGGTTTAACGGCTACTGGACAGGCTCAAGCGAGTAGTAGTATTGGTTTTGAAGTATTGATGGTGCTGGTAAAAGGGGTATTGATGATCATGGTGGTGGCGCTGTTAATGCGTTATGTCATTCCAGGGTTATTAAATCGTCTGGCACATTCAGCTGAGTTGCTGATTTTATTTGCAATTTCGTGGGCAATGATGGGAGCAACGGCGGGGTACGTGTTGGGTTTTAGTCAGGAAGTTGGAGCGTTTTTAGCAGGGATTTCATTGGCCTCCACTCATTATCGTGAGCTGATTGGTGCGCGTTTAGTGAGTTTACGGGACTTTTTATTGCTGTTTTTCTTTATTAGTTTGGGCGCGAGCTTGGAGATGGAAACTTTAGGATCACAAGTGGGCGATGCGTTGTGGTTATCGGCGTTTGTTTTAATTGGTAATCCATTGATTGTGATGGCGATTATGGGGTATATGGGCTATCGAAAACGCACGGGATTTTTGGCGGGTTTAACGGTGGCGCAAATTTCGGAATTTTCATTGATTTTAGCGGCATTAGGATTTTCGCTGGGGCACATTAATCAAGAAACCGTGGGATTAATTACATTGGTTGGGTTGATTACTATTTCAGCATCAACCTATATGATTTTGTATTCTCACCATCTTTATACTTGGTTGTCGCCTTATATGGGTATTTTTGAAAGAGAGGTGGCATTTCGTGAAGTGGCGTTAGATCAGCAAGTGCGAGAACGTCCCACGGAGGTTGTTATATTAGGGCTGGGGCGTTTTGGAATGGTCATTGCACAAACGTTGCAAAAACAAGGTATTCAAGTATTGGCAGTGGATTTTGATCCGTTGTTGATTCAAAAAACGGCAGAACATGGTGTGCCAACCCGTTATGGTGATGCGGAAGACCCTGAGTTTATTCGTAGCTTGCCATTAAATGAAGCAAAATGGGTATTGGGCACCATGCGTGATCGTCATATTAATATGGCACTGTTTCAATCATTAAAGTCAAATGCTTTTGCCGGTCAAATTGCGTTAGCCGTCAATAAACAGTCTGAAATAGACGAATTTAAAGCGTTAGGAGTTGATATGGTATTGTTGCCGTATCACGATGCCGCTATACAAACCGTACAACGTTTATTTTTATCCCGTTCTTAACCTTTTAGGAGGCAATATGACAGAGTTAAGCCATTTATTATTGGTATCAAAATCAGTAGAGCAAGAACAAAAGTTGTTTGATTGGACGTTGGATTTTGCAAAGCAATACCAGGCAAAAGTAACGGTATTGCAGGTGTTGCCTAAAATAGACCATGGTTTGTTTTACTGGTTTGCAGAAGTGGTTGCGGATACTGTGCCCAATGTAACACCCGATGAGGTCATGGAAAAACAGCGTCAAGAAGTACTGACTAAGTTTGCCACATGGCAGGCGCAGGCCAAACAGAAAGGTGTAGTGTTAGAGGTACAAATTGAGTTTGGTAAACAGTTTTATCGCGCTATTCAATATGTATTAAACCACTCGGTTGATTGGCTTATTAAACAAACGGACAAGAAACAGACCGATAACATTTCTTATGGGCTAACCAAACATATTTTTGACAGCCACGATTTGCATTTATTACGAAAATGCCCATGTCCAGTATTGTTGCATAAGCATGGAACACATTTACCATTTAAAAAAGTCATGGCGTGTTTGGATGTTAATTTAGATGATGGGTTTGATGACGCTGAGGGTAATAATGTAAGGCAGGCCGATGAATTTAATCAACGCATTTTAATGGCGGCCATTAAAATGCTAAACAGTGATGATCCATCTTTAGAAGTGCTTCATGCATGGCAGGCCGAAGCTGAAAACTTAGTGCGTCACTGGAATACTGATTTTTCTGAGCGTGACATGTTTCAATTTATCGAAATGATTCGTCACCAACACTTAAGTGCTATTGAGGTTGAAATTGATGCATTGAATGTTGCTAATATAGATAATATAAATATAGAGCCTATACTGCCCAAAGGTAAGGCTGAAGAAGTGATTGCACCCATTGTTGAACAGCATAAAGTCGATTTATTGGTCATGGGTACATTAGGTCGTTACGGACTACCTGGTATGATCATTGGCAATACTTCTGAATCCATTCTTGAACAGGTTAATTGCTCTGTTTTGGCTTTAAAACCAAATCATTTTGTTTCACCCGTTAAAACAGAGTAAAACCATAGTAACTATTTTATATATTGTCGGCTTGCCGAGTCGTTACTAAAACTAAATAGGAGGCATTATTATACGAATTCAGGGAGTGTTATAATGGCGAATCTATAAAATAATCTGTTAGGAACCTTTGTTTATGCCACAAGAAATTTTACGCCGAGTGTTAACCGCGCCAGTATATGATGTTGCTGATGAAACTCCGTTAGAGCTTGCCCCCCTTATTTCAAAACGGATACAGAACCAAGTGTGGTTAAAGCGTGAAGACTTACAATCTGTTTTTTCGTTTAAGTTAAGAGGTGCGTATAACTGCATGGTTCACTTAACAAATGAACAAAAGGCAGCAGGCGTGATTGCAGCCTCAGCGGGAAATCACGCGCAAGGAGTGGCGTTGTCAGCGGCCAAACTCGGCATGAAATCCACCATTGTGATGCCTAAAACCACACCACCGATTAAGGTAGAAGCCGTAAAACGCTTGGGGGGCAGGGTGATATTAGAGGGCGATTCTTATGATGACGCCTCTGCGTTTGCAAAAAAAATGGCCGAAAAAGAACAGTTAACCTTTATTCATCCGTATGATGATTTAAATGTCATTGCAGGGCAAGGTACAATTGCGTTAGAGATGTTGCGCCAACAACATAAACCGTTTGATGTGATTTTTGTGGCTGTGGGAGGGGGAGGATTGATTTCAGGCATTGCAGCAGTGATGAAACAGGTGTTTCCAAAAACACGCATTATAGGGGTTGAACCAGAAGATGCGGCATGCATGACAGAGGCACTTAAAGCGGGGTCTCGCGTGGTATTAGATCAAGTGGGGATTTTTGCCGATGGGGTGGCAGTAGCACAGGTGGGCAAGATACCTTTTAGGATTGCACAAACCTGCGTGGATGAGATGATTACTGTGAAAACCGATCAAATTTGTGCCGCAGTAAAAGATATTTTTGAAGATACACGCGCTATCGCAGAACCCGCTGGTGCGGTGGCGTTAGCAGGGATGAAACAATTTGTAGAGCAGTACAATGTATCAGGTTTAGAGATGGCCTGTATTGTTAGTGGTGCTAATATGAATTTTGACCGTTTACGCCACATTTCAGAGCGTACTGAGCTGGGTGAAAAACTAGAAGCTATTTTTGCCGTCACCATTGATGAATGCCCTGGGAGCTTTAAGCAATTTTGTGAACTATTGGGCAAACGGCGCGCGATTACCGAATTTAACTACCGTTACTCAAACGGTGAGCAAGCGGTGGTTTTTGTTGGTATTAGAACCGAAGGTGGTGTGGCAGAAAAACAAGCAATTTTGACTTCGTTACAAACAAAAAATTACCCCGTGCAAGACATGAGTGATAATGAAATGGCCAAATTGCATTTGCGTTTTATGGTGGGAGGGCAAGCCAGTGGTGTGGTTAATGAGCTGATTTATCGGTTCGAATTTCCAGAGCGCCCAGGGGCATTATTGCAGTTTCTAATTCATTTAAGTCAAGAGTGGAATATCAGCCTATTTCATTATCGTAATCACGGAGCAGCTTATGGTCGAGTGTTGATTGGGGTGCAAGTGCCCCCTGAGCAACAAAATGACTTTGAAATTTATTTGAACAGTTTAGGTTATCCATTTGTAAATGAACAAAAAAATCCTGCATACCAACTGTTTTTAAGACCAAGCAGTTGAATGAGATTTTTTTTATGTTAAAAATTTCATTATCAGTCTCCATTCCAGAAGATGACATTGAGTTAAACGCCATTCGTTCGCAAGGGGCGGGTGGACAAAATGTCAATAAAGTTTCTACGGCTATTCATTTACGCTTTGATATTCAAGCGTCTTCATTACCAGAATTTTATAAAGAACGGTTGCTGGAGTTGCGTGATAAGCGCATTACCAAAGAAGGGGTAATTGTGATTAAAGCGCAACAACACCGAACGCAAGAAAAAAATCGTCAAGAAGCACTGAGTCGTTTGCAAGCGTTGGTGCAATCGGTGACGGTGATACCAAAAGTTCGGCGACTCACCAAGCCCACGAAAGGCTCTCAAAAAAGGCGGTTAGAGAGTAAATCCAAACGCAGTCAATTAAAAAAACTGCGTGGCCAAATTGAGGATTGAGGTGTGATTGGTGCCGATCGGTTAACATTAGGACAGACTCCTAGGGCATTGCCCTCTGCACCACTGAGTACGTACGGACACAGGGTCAATACAATTATGTTTGTGTCGGTTTAATGTAGCTACTCCAAGCTTGTGTTATTCGCTTTAAAGGTACTAAAACTTAAACCCTTTTAGCAAGTCATCTTTTAATTTCTCTTCCAGTTGTTTCTCTACTTCTTTCTGTGTTTCTTTGAGTTGTTTGTCCACTTGTTGTTTTGCTTCATTGATCACTTGTTCTTTTTTTTGTTCAAGTTCTGCTTTGGTTTTTTCGGCTAATAAACCACTAATGTCTAATGAAACTTTGGGGCTGATATAGCTACCTTTGAGTTTAACTGGAATCGTAAGGCCATTTAAGCTTTGAAGCTCTTCACCTCCTTGTCCTTTATCAGTAGCAACAATTTTAGCTCGTATTAAATAGTTTAATGATTCTTTTGGTAAGTTTACTGAACCTGAGCCTGAAATGCGCATAAATGGAGCTTGAGCTGTTAGTTTTTGGGTTGTGATAATCCCCTGTTTGATTGTGGTTTGTGCAATGAAAGAGCTAAAATCAGTTTTTAATTCTTCTTTACTTTTAGGGACAGGCTTGCCTGCCATTTTAGCTTGGGCTTCACGAATGGTTTGAGCTAAATTAAAGCCTTTAATGGCTCCATTAGCCAGATTAAATGAAGTGGTGCCAGTTAAGTTTTGTTTAAACTGCGCCAGTTTAGAACCTGTAGTGGTGATGGCAAGGTCAATCATGCCTGTTCCACTGAGTTTATCAATATTGGCGGCGGCCACTAATGCATCGCCAATAGGAATATTTTTACTGTTCAGTTTAAATGAAAATTTTTGAGTATTTCCACTGACATCTACGCCTGCTTGTGCGTTAATGGTGGTGTTAAACAGATCCGTTTTTATTGGATTTGCAACTATTTTTCCCTTGGCTCCCTTTATGATGACGATAATGTTTTTAGGGTGTAATTTATCATAAGTAACTTGATTGGCTTTAAAGGTTCCGTTTAGAGTTAGCTTGCGTAATAATTCAGCAGGTAACTGAATTTCTGCTTCTTCTACAACGGGCGTGGTTTTTTTGGTTTCAAGCGGTTCTTTTTTAGTGGGTAAATAGCGATTTAAATCAATTTTATTGAGTGCTAAATCGTATCGAATATCAGGACGGTCAAACTGACTAACAGATGCTGTTCCAGTAAGCTGACTGTCATCTAAGGTGAGTTTGAGTTTATTGATGGTTAGCGCTTGTTCTTTTGCATTAAAATCAATGTTAAACGTTGCTGCAAATTGGGTTAAAGAAGTATTGTCAGACATTTCTGGTAATGTGATTTTTAATTGCGTTAGTAATGCTCTTAAATCTGTTTTTTCGATGTCTAACTGGGTATTTATTTGTGCACCAGACAGGATGTTTGTTGCCTTAACAACACCGGTTGTTTTGATGCCCATTGCGGTGAGTGCAAGTTGCTGAAGGGTTGCTGTTTCTTGGGTTAGGTTTAAGTGGGGTTGCATGGAAAGCGTAGCTTCTATTTTACCATTTGGTAAGGTGTCACCCGTTAAGTAAGATTGTAAAGTGAGTTGTTGTGCCTGAAAGGTTTGAGTGGATAAATCGCCACTGAGGGCATCAACTTGTAATTGGCCTGTAATATTTTTTAAGGAAAAATCCTTTCCCCCTGTCACATCATAGTCCAATGTTAGACTGGGTAAATTGAGTTTATTGTCTGCGAGAGCTAAATTTAAGGTAGGAATGTTGAGTGTTTTGGTGACTTTTTCAACGGGAATTCCTTTGCCTGTTGTAGAAGTAGTAAGTTTTAGATTACGAATTTCATATTCGCCAGTTTGCTCTAGTTTGGCTTCTATGTTAAGAGCGATTTGTGTGGTTAATGTAGGTTTGGAGAGTGTGGTTTCGGCCGTGAGTGCAATGTCAAAAAACTTTCCAAAGGTAATGGCACCTGTTGAGAATTTTTGGATGTTTAAGTGTATATTTTGATTTGTTGTTTGATCTTGCCAAAGTATTTTTCCGTTTTGAATATCTATGCCATCAAATTGCAAATTGGCTAAGGTTTCAAGAGGGTTCTTTGGTTCGGTAGGCTCTTCTTTTTTGGCGGCTTTATCTTGGGTGTCTGATTTAACTAAATCGGCCCAGTTAGTGATGCCATTGGCATTTTTTTCAAGATTAAGTGTTAGGCCATGCAGTGTTAAGGTGTCTATTTCAAGGTTTTGACTTAATAAAGGTAGAATGGCCGCCCCCAGTTGTACATTATCAATATGTAAAAACGCCTGTGCTGTAAATCCTTTGGCATTACTTAAGGTAGTGTTTTCTAAGTTGAAGCCAAAACGGGGAAAAAAAGAGAGGCTGAGTGATTGAATTTGTAAGTCACGTCCCGTCTCTTTTTTAACCAGTTCAGTAATTTCTCCACGATAGTCATTGGGATCAACAGTGGCAATAATAATTCCAATTGCAACGACAATTGTAATAAAAATTGCGCCAAAAATTTTTAAAAAAAGAGAAAAGAAATTCATGTTAAAGCTCCAGTGTTTTTTTCTACCTAACTTACCTAATCTATATACCATATCTAATTATGGGTAAATTATGGGTAATATGGGCGACAGGGTATTTAAGATATTTGTTTAATAGTAACAGAAGTTTGTTTGTATTCAATGAGTTTGAGTTTTTTTGAATTTTCTATGTGGAGATTAAGCACATCACAAATCTCTTTCTTTATAACCCTGTCTTGCACCGTTCTCTGTTGTATAATTTTTTGATTCTTTTTATTTAATCGGTTGATTCCAATGTCTGATCTCTCTTGTTCGATTGAAAAATTCTCCCCCCCCTGTTTTAGTACTTTGTTGGGCATAAAGCAAGATGAGGGGTTGCCGGATGGTCAGGCTCGGTTTGAGGCGATTAATCCGTTTGAATCGTACATTGTGCAAGCGCCTGCAGGGTCGGGAAAAACGGCGTTGTTAACGCAACGATTTTTGGCGTTATTAACCCAGGTGGAACAACCTGAACACATTGTGGCGATGACGTTTACCAAAAAAGCGGCGGCTGAGATGCGTGACCGAATAATAGGGGCGTTAAAGCAAGGGCGGTGTGATGCCTTGCCCGACGATGCCAATATAAATGATTTTAATACGTGGCAGTTAGCCAAGCGGGCGTTGCAACGAGATCAACAACGGGGGTGGCATTTACTTGAGAACCCCAATCGTTTACGCATTAAAACCATTGACGGTTTAAATAGCTATTTGGTTGGGCAAATGCCCTTATTATCGAAAATGGGCGCTCCTTCGGCCATTTTAAAAGAGGCTGACTGTGTTTATCAGGAAGCCGTTCACTTGATGCTTAAAACCCCTGAATTTGAATCGGATGTGGCACGGCTGTTGACCTTGGTCAATGGGCGCTTTAAGAGTGCTCAAAATTTGTTTGTGACCATGCTTAAAAAACGCGATCAATGGATGGGATCGGTATTACCGTTTACGGGCGAAGAGGCACGAGACCATTTAGAGCGAGCCTTGGCGTATATTGTGCGTAAAGAGTTGACTGAGCAGGTGGCACATTTAACGCATGTTATGCCTCATTTAGCCGAAGCGTGTGAGCTGGCGGATTATGCGGTGCAACACGAACAAACTCAATTGGCGTGTTTGTGTGGTGCGTGGCCATTAAGCGATTCATTAGAAGACTTGGAAGCGTGGCGCGTGTTGGCCAATTGGCTATTAACCCAAAAGGGTGAAATTCGTCAAACAGTGACTAAAAATAATGGCTTTATTTCGGGAGGAGGGGAAGAAAAAGCCAATAAAGCGCAGTTTGTTAATGTATTAAAGGGGTTAAAAGAGAGCGTACATGGGCAGCAAGTTGCTGAGAGTTTGGCCATTTTGAAATCCCTGCCCAATCCCGAGTATACTCAGGCGCAGTGGGAGGATTTGCAGAGCATTTTAACGCTGTTAAGGGTTGCTTCCGCGTATTTAAAAATGGAATTTCAAGCACTGGGGCAGGCCGATTTTATTGAAATTGCACAGGCTGCCACTCAGGCGTTGGGCAGTGAATTGGAACCGACGGATTTGGCGCAACAGTTAGATTATCAAGTGCATCATTTATTGGTGGATGAGTTTCAAGACACCAGCAGTGAGCAATATGCCTTGATGACGAAGTTGGTTGCGGGTTGGCAAGCGGGCGATGGTCGAACGTTGTTTATTGTGGGCGATCCCATGCAATCCATCTACCGTTTTCGAGAAGCGGAGGTGGGTAACTTTTTAAATGCATGGCAAGGGCGACTGGGGCAAGTTGCACTGACACCACTTCAATTACACATTAATTTTCGTTCTTCACAAGGCATTGTGGACTGGGTAAATCAGAATTTCCAACGGATTTTTCCGCCAGAAAACCAAATTGAAAAAGGCGCGGTTTGTTACAGCGCTTCTCATGTTGCGAGCACGAATACGAGTACCGCAACGCAAGCGCAAGAGGTAACTGGCTGTGCGGTCAAAACGCATTGGGCACTGAATCGTTTGCATGAAGACGAAGCACACCAAGTGGTGGATCAGATTCAACAGCGTCTACGGTGCTTTGAAAAAGAGGATGGCAAAAGCATTGCGGTATTAGGGCGTACCCGTTCGAGTTTAACGGACATTGCCCGAGTACTCAAACAGCGGGGCATTGCGTTTAGAGCGGTGGATTTGGAAAGCTTAAATGAACGTCAAGAAGTGCAAGATATTTTGGCGTTAAGCCGTGCTTTATTGCATTTATCTGACCGGGCAGCGTGGATTGCCTTATTAAGGTCTCCTTTGATTGGGCTATCACTAAAGGACTTGTATGCCGTAATGGGCGAACAACGTCATCAACCTGTTTGGACATTACTAGAGAATCGCTTGCACGCATCCTCTCTTTCAGACAATACGCTTTTAGATAATGCGCTTTCGGAAGAGGGGCGGCAACGATTGGGGTTAGCCATGCCAGTTTTACAGCAAGCGTTGTCTCGTTTAGGCAGCGTGCCTTTTTCAGTGTTGGTGCGTGAAACATGGTGGCAGCTGAATGGCTCGCATACGGTAGAAAATGCCTTGGCACTTGAAAATGTGGATGTGTTTTGCCAAACCTTGGCTGAACTGGATGGTCAGCCATTAGATTTGGAACAGCTTGATGCATTAATGGAACGTCTGTTTGCCCGTGCCGACAGTTCACCTGAGAGCCAACGGGTGGTGTTGATGACCATGCACAAGTCTAAGGGGTTAGAATTTGATACGGTTATTTTGCCTGGCTTAGGGCGTAAATCCCGCTCTAATGACCGTGCTCTGGTGAGCTGGTTTCAATTTATGGTCTCAGAAGAGGGGGGGGGCAAAAATTTAGAGCAAGCCGGTTTAGAACAACTGGTGATTGCGCCACTGCCCCAAAAAGGCAAGCAAAAGGGACGACAATCGGCCGTTCAGGAATCCACGGCATTAAGTACGTTATTAAAACGCTTTGAAGAAGAAAAACAACGCTATGAGTTAGGGCGGTTATTGTATGTTGCCGTCACACGCGCCAAACAACAATTGCATTTATTTGGGCAGTTAGAGGTGAAGGAAGAGACGGATACGGAAAAAGAGCATTCTCCTGTTGGTAATACTCTATTAGAAACTTTGTGGCCGTGTGTTAAGCAGGCGTTTAATCGCTTGATCTCTTCGTATGATTTTTTGGAAGTTGTAACGGATAAGGTATCTATTGACTCCGATGATAAGGATGAATCGCCTCATTGGCCAAGCGTTAGCCGGCTTTCTTTAAGCCATCAAATGGCGACAATGGCTTTTAAATCTCCTGATAAACCATTCAAAATGGCTGATATTGTGGGGACTCTGATGATTGAGCAAACAGAACAAGGTATGACATTAGAATCGTCCGTGCCCCCTCAAACACTTAACGCGCCAGCATCGATGGATGCACCTATGAATGCGTCAATGGATTTGACGCCGCAAGCGTTGTTAAATACGTCGGTTGGAAACTTGGTGCACGTCGTATTAGAGCAAGTGGTGCAAGAGGGCATACAACAATGGCCGAAATTGGTGGTTGAACGACAGGAAAAATTGGCTGAACGTCAACCATATTATCGTATTTGGCTTGAACAACAAGGTTTAAAAGAGCCAGCACTTTTTCAAGCGATGACAAGAGTGTTGCGGTCTCTTAACAACGCTTTGAGTCATGCAACTGTGCGTTGGGCATTAAATAACCAATTCAGTGAATCGGCCACGGAATACCCCTTAACCTCCATTACCCAAGAGGGAGATATTCAGCATCACATTGTTGACCGAACCTTTGTGGATAACGCTGGAACACGTTGGATTATTGATTATAAAACCAGTGTATTTGACGAAAATAATCATATAACGACTCAAAATAAGGGGGGGGGGGGATTTAAGAACCGTAACGACTTTATTGCCCATCAAATCGCACAATATCAACCACAACTTGCCCGTTACGGCGAATTATTTGCACAACAAGAAAATCGGCCGCAAAAATGGGTGCTGTATTTTAGTGATCTGAATGAGTGGGTGGTGTTAGATTGAGTGCCCTAATCTCCTGATAGAAATACGAATTAGAGTATAAGCAATTGATGTGCATAGTGAATTCAAAAAAGACAACGTCACCTTTTATTCAAGCTTCTAGGACAAGCCTCCTAGACGCATCAAGAGATTGCGCTATATAAACGGATTTTCTATCTGGGAATTAGGGAGTGTATTAGGGAGTCAAAATCGAATAACGGGTGCTATAATATGGCTTGTTCAGAGCTTTCTTAAGTTTTCTGTTTACGCCGAGTCGTTACGAATTCAAAATAGATTAAAGGTGGATAAAAATGATTCAAATGGATTTAGAGCAACGACAGTCGTCACGCTTTTTACGCCCTTTTTTAGTCACCAGTAACGAGGATGAAAGTTTTTTAGCACCTTTTAATGGATTTGATGTTAATTTAACAGGGTTAAGTTTTTGGGTTGAAGATGCGGATTTTTTTCTGCCTGAACAACAAATCAGTCTGAGAATAAAAAATACTGAAACGGATGAGGTATATTGCTTGGAAAGTGTTGAAGTGGTGCATCAACGTGCAGAAGGCGAGCGTTTTTTATGCGGTTGCCACATTGTTCAAGTAACCAGTGCACAGCTGTTATCGCATTATCGTATTGTGATGACCGATGAAAAAACCGCGTTAGTTTCCATGGCAGATTCAAAATTATCTGAATTTGATTTTATTGAAGATGGTTCCTCGCTTTCCACTGATCAAGCGGACTTTCAAGAAGCCAGCATGGCGCTTAATCTAGCGGTCTCTCAATTAAAGTCTAGCCGTAGTTGGGGGCATGTATTATTACAAGATATTCAAGACACGATTGATTCTGCACAAGGAACTCAAATAGATATTGAAGCCCTTAAGTTGGTATTAAGTCGCTTTTCTGAATATTACGATCACATGAGTGATATGACTATTGCACTTGGTATGCTGGCAAAACTGTTAGCACACACTCCTGAGCAACCAGAAGATAAGTCTTCATGGAAAACCCTAATCTCCGACTTTGAAACCCGATTTTTAACCGAACAACAACAAATCGCTTATGATTTTATGCACCAAGGCATGACGGCTGATGACGCTTTAAAAATAGCGGAAGAGTATATGGCTCAAACTCCTGGAAGCCTGTGAACTGAAGAGATGGCCAAAATGATTTTTTTGCAGTCGGTTTTTCTTATTGACGAATATTAATCGACGACTCGCTGAATTGTTACAATAATTTTATGTATTTTTATCTGGAATTTAAACGGTGTTATGCCAAGCAAGTGCTATGGGGCAGAATAATCAATTAATTCTTCATGATCTTGAGAGATTTTTAACATGATAGCGTGTGGTTTTTTAGGTGCTTGCCAATCACTTAATACCCAGCGGTGCAGTGTGTTGAATTCAGTTGATAGAGTATGATGATATGGGCGATGGGTGTGTCCGTGGATCATGTGTTGTACGGTAGGGTGTTGTTTAAATAAATGATAGACCGCTTGTGGATTCACATCCATAATGGCTAAAGGTTTATTTTGGCTGTGCGCTTTAGAGTTTTGCCGCATTCTTTGACCAATGGCTAAACGACATGCTTGGCTGAGGTGCAAAAATGCCCAAGAAATCAATTTATTTCGAAAAAAAGAGCGCATTCGTTGATAGGACTTATCATCACTGCAAAGTGTATCGCCATGAAGTAAAAGGTAGGAATTGCCATATAGAATAATGGTTTCGACATCATTTAAGGGTTGAATGCCTGTGGCTTGCCAAAAGTGTTCTCGCATTAAAAAATCTCGGTTGCCGTATTGTAAATAAATGGGCAATCCTTGCTCAGTAAGTTGTTTAAATTGTTGGATGATTCTGGCATATTGTATTAAGCCAATATCATCACCTACCCACATTTCAAAAAGGTCACCCAAAATATAAAGTGCATCTGCTTGTGGGGCTTCGTGTTGTAAAAAATGTTTAAAAGCGAGGTTAATAGGGTGGGTTGCTTCGGGTTGTAAGTGAATGTCGGCAGTAATAAGGGTATAAGATTTCATAAATAAATGTAACGACTCAGCATAATGGTGGAATGGCTCAAATTGCTGAGTCGTTAACGTTAGGCCTAATCTTCGATTAATATGGTTTTAGTGATTAAAACATCATCAACAGGTACGTCTTGGTGTCCACGTCGTGCAGTTGTTTTAACGCCTGCCATGGTATCAATCACATCCATTCCTTCTATTACGTTACCAAATACGGCATAGCCCCAACCTTGTGGGTCTTTGCTTGTATGGTCTAAAAATGGATTGTCTTTTAGATTAATAAAAAATTGAGTGGTGGCAGAGTGTGGGTCGCCAGTACGAGCGTAAGCCAATGTGCCACGTTTATTTTTTAACCCATTATCGGCTTCATTCTCAATAGGAACATCAGAATCCTTCTCTTCCATTCCAGGAAGCATTCCGCCACCTTGAACCATAAAATCAGGAATAATTCGGTGAAATAGTGTGCCGTTATAAAAACCATCCATCACGTAGTGAATAAAATTTTCAGTGCCTATTGGTGCTTTGTTATCTTCAAGTTGAACGGTAATATCGCCTATGGTGGTGCTAATAATGATTTTTGACATTTTTAATTTGTCCTCTTTGTCCTCCTTAATCCCCAAGCAGGCTTCTGGGAATCCTGTCTGAGGATTAAGGGTGTTTATTTGATTTGGCGGGCTTTAATAATTGTGATGGTCTTTTGGGGAACATCAATCATGCCTTTGGTGCTGCCAGTAGGGGTAGAGCGAATTTTATTAACGGTTTTCATGCCTTTAATCACTCGGCCAAATACAGCGTAACCCCAAGCGCGACTGGTTTTTTCACGGTAATCTAAAAAGCTGTTTTTAGCGACATTAATAAAAAATTGTGCGGTAGCTGAATGAGGGTCGTTGGTACGAGCCATGGCAACGGTTCCTACTGTATTACGTAACCCATTATCTGCTTCATTGGTAATGGATGCACGAGTGGTTTTTTTCTGCATATCAGCCGTAAACCCTCCACCTTGCACCATGAAGTTTGGAATAACACGGTGAAAAATGGTGCCATCATAAAAACCATCGTTGACATAGGTTAAAAAGTTTTTAACCGTATCGGGTGCTTTATCAGGGTAAAGTTCTATGATAAATGTGCCGACATTGGTTTCAAATAAAACTTGAGGAGAGGCTTGAGGGGCTGGGGCTTTATCAGTCGTTTCAGGCTCTGCAAAGATTGAGGTTGAAAAAAAGAGAGCCAGTAGACTGAGTTTAAGGGCTAAAAATAGGCGTCTTGTCATTATTTGATCCTTTTATTTACGTTACAATAGTGGCATTTTAACATTTAGAAAAGCGTTACATAACCCTAATCACCAGATAGGAACGCTTCCTTAGGGAAAGCTGATAGGATATTACATGAGTTTGCAAATTTATAATACGGAAAGTCGTCAAAAAGAGATATTTTCTCCAATTCACTCCAAACAAGTTGGAATTTATGTGTGTGGTATTACAGTATATGACTTGTGTCATATTGGCCATGCTCGTGTCATGGTCGTATTTGATACTGTGGTACGCCATTTACGTCAACTTGGTTATCAGGTGAACTATGTGCGAAATATCACCGACATTGATGACAAAATTATTAAACGTGCATTGGAAAATAGAGAGTCTATTCAGGCGTTGACTGAAAGAATGATTGCCGAAATGCATGCGGATGAATCGGCCATGAATGTATTGCGTCCAGATATGGAGCCTAAAGCCACCGAGTATATGGACGAAATTAAACAGATGATTGAAGCGCTAGTGCAAAAAGGGTTTGCTTATCCAGTGGATAATGGAGATGTTTATTTTAAAGTAAAATCGTTTGATAAATACGGTCGATTATCTAAAAAAAACATTGAAGATCTTGAAGCGGGCGCACGGGTTGAAGTGAATCATCTTAAACAAGACCCAATGGATTTTGTTTTATGGAAATCGTCAAAGAAAAACGAGCCTGCTTGGGATTCGGAGTGGGGAAATGGCCGACCAGGTTGGCATATTGAGTGTTCTGCCATGGCAACTAAGTGCTTAGGAAATCATTTTGATATTCATGGTGGAGGAATGGATTTATCCTTTCCACATCATGAAAATGAGATTGCTCAATCAGAGTGTGCTACTGGCGAAAAGTATGTTAATACATGGATGCATTGTGGTTTTGTGAGAATTGATGATGAAAAAATGTCCAAATCGCTTAATAACTTTTTTACCATTCGAGAGGTATTAAAGGTTTTTCATCCAGAAGTGATTCGTTATTTTTTGTTGGCGAGTCATTACCGCAGTCCGGTAAATTACTCGCAAGAAAATCTAGAGTCGGCGTGTGCCAGTGTTGGACGTTTATACTCTGCTTTAGAAGGGTGTACGCCAGCGCAAGCGATGCAAAACACGCCTTTTGAAGCTGAGTTTATGGCGGTAATGAACGATGATTTTAATACCCCTAAAGCGATGGCGGTGCTTTTTGAATTGGCCAAAGAAGTAAATAAATTTAAAGAGGCTGGATTGGCGGGCTTATTAGTAAAGTTGGCAAATCAATTGGGTTTGTTAGAGCAAGATGCCACTACCTTTTTTAAGTCGCAACCGAGTCAGTCTGACTTAAGCGATGAGGCGATTGAGCAATTTATTGTGGAACGCAAAACGGCTAGAATGAATAAAGATTTTGCTCGTTCAGATGAGATACGAGATTTTTTGAGTGCACAAGGCATTGAATTATTGGATACACCAGAAGGGACAACTTGGCGAAAAGGGTAAGTAAAGGGTAATTATGAAAATACATATTGTAAAAAAAATTATATTCAGTAGCACTATTTTATGGCTTTTTAGCTTATTTGGTTGCTCCAGCACTCATGTTGCACCTGAAGTAAGTGATAAGTTTAAAATTAATCAAATTTCTTTTGTATTATCTCAACGCATCATGACACCAGACATCTCTTATCATACCGAATCAGAATTTCAAAAAATATTGGCTCATAAAGTTGTTATGTTGTTGGGTGATAATGGTTTATTAACGACGAAATTTCCAGCGAACTCGTTAAATATACAAGTGAACTACAAAAGAAATTTTATTGATGAACAAACGCCGCAGTCATCTGATTCATTAGCGTATCCAAATTATGATTACCACATACAAGTATTGGATGCTGATAAGACTATTATTACACTTGCTCAGAAAAACCTGATTTTTAAAGGTCCATTTATTATGGACATTGATGTA
>UOFC01000056.1_pt1 | contig 27426 bp, 19 predicted proteins | sample 1988771 | NCBI WGS metagenome assembly UOFC01 (sample SAMEA4712195, study PRJEB27164) | hydrothermal vent metagenome | biome: marine basaltic hydrothermal vent biome; feature: marine hydrothermal vent; material: mineral | place: Pacific Ocean | collected 2011-06-14/2011-07-23 | depth 1719 m | reverse complement strand
CCCGTGCCCGTCAACTCTTTGCTTGGGGTCATGTAATTGTAGCTACGTTGCTTGTAAGTACCCGTGACAAAATTCCCCGCTCTTTCCCAATAAGAAAAATGATCATAAGCAAAGGTGCCAATTTGGAGTTTAACGGTTTTGGGAGATAGAACGGATAACGAGTCGCTTTTGTCGATCAGGTGTAGTTGATGGGATCCGTCTTCGTGTTTAAAGTAATAAGCAATGCCTTCTCTTAGGCAAATTCGATTAAAAAACTCTAAGTCGGTTTCATTATACTGAATGACAAAACGGCGTTCGGGGTGTGGGAGGGTTAAGTCTAATTTATAGTTTGCCGCACCGCCATAAGGAGCAAAAATTTCAGGCAAGAGATCCTTGACGGTTTTTTCTTGAAACACGCGACAATCACTGCGTTTGTCTAAAAGCAGTTCTAACCAAGAGGTTAGGGTGAGTTTATATTCCGTTCGTTGTCCTGCACGGGTGCTGCCTAGCCCCACTAAGTCTTTTATAAAACCATTAAAATAACGGATCGTACCATCGTCTTTCACTAACCCAATGGTGGCCTTGGTGCCGACTAAGTCTTTTGGTTGAAGGGAGTGCTGGGTTTCAGAAAAAGCAATGATCTCAAAGCGAAACCCTTGTGACATTAGTTCTTTTGAAGAAAAATCAGTTGCGATCAGTGCATCCTTACCTAGAACGGTCTTAAATCGGATTAGGTGGTGGTCTTCAGTAGAGGGTGTGCTTGACATATCAGAGTCTCTGTTTTTAATTTTTTTTGAAATAAACTATTTTTTTGCAACTCTATTGGTTGCAACCCGTTACATGTTCGATTTTAAACAAACGGGGTGTTTCTAATAATTAATACGTTCACTCGTTACGATTAACTTTTAATTAAGCGCAATATTGATGGCCTTTGTACAAAGGTCTTTTTATCTATTTTTGCTTGTAAAAATTAGTAAATGTAAATGATGGTTTATCTCTTTTGCACTATTCGAAAATGGGTGCTTAGTCATGAGGATAAACAGCAAACATCAATCTTCTTTTGTTTTTGACGAAGAAAAATATGTGTAGGCATTTTTACATTTAATAACTTGCAGAAGACAAGCACTGAGAATATGGTATTTATACGTTTAAAACGGTGTGTGCCAAAATGAATTATAAACATGATTCAGCACCACATATTTTATATGCGGTACTGAAACACAACCAACTACATTAGCGTTTAACGTTTGTAGCGGTATCAAAGCCAACAGCCATTGATGCAGATGCATTACCGTCTTCATCATAAGGAGTGTATTTAACTTCAACATCAACAAAACTGATTAGAATAGCTTCCATTGGACGACTTGTGTCATTTGTATCAGCTGAAACATTGTAACTACTGATCAAAGCATTTTTTAGAGTGTATTCCATAAAGACGTCTGTACCTGACCCTTTACCTGTCTTACTCAGGTGAATAATCACATCTTTACCTGTACCACAACATGATTCGATGAACAGTTTTGGTGTTGCACTGTCCATGAAACGGTTGATTACTAAATCAGTAATCACGGCGTTAGATGACTCACGATCGCCTTGTGTTGAAGTTGAAGATGTAATTTGACGTCCAACACCCCAGCTGATTGATTCAACATCCATCCAGTCTTTATGACCGCTGTCTGAAGCTTCACCTTTAATTCCATCGTATTTAACAAAAATTGACATAGTTTTATTTCCTTTTTGGTTTTTTTATAAAATCGGTTTCTTTAAATTTAATTTATAATTTTGTAGCGAGTTTTTGCAACAAAAAGTAAGCCTGTTAAAAGACCCCTGCTTATAAAGCGAGTTTGATTGTACTATATGAAAATACATTATGCCAATGAACTTTGTTAGTATTTTTAAATAATTTCATTCGTATTATTGTCCATTTAAATTTTAGGTCAAAAAAACTCACTTTAGTTGAGGCAAAAAACGACATATTTACTCATTATTTGGCATTTACCTTACTTCTGCTAGCCGTCTTTTTCTGCTTAAGCTTAACAAGACGAACATCAAATGTTTTATGGTTGGATATGCCAACTTCAATTTTATCAAACTCTTCGTTTGAAGCCATTGCTGTTAAAATAACTTCAGCCATTTGAGGTAAAAGAGTATTGTTCAATAGGGTTGAAATTTGTCGAGCACCAGTATCGGATTGTTGGCATTGTTGCACAATAAAGTCGGCCATTTTATTTGAATAACTAAGCGGTACACGATACTGAGTTTGCGCACGTTGCTTTATGGTTTCTAGCTGTAGTTTTGCAATGGATTCTAAACACTTCTCATCTAACGGATAATACGGAACAATATTAATTCGCCCTAAAAATGCGGGTTTATAGGTTTCGCGTAATGTGGTTCCGATGGCATCTAATAACCCTTTGGGAGAAGGTTTTGTTTCTGGATCAATGCAGAGCTGTTCAATTTGTTCACTGGCGGTATTACTGGTCATAATAATAACGGTGTTTTTAAAGTCAATGTCACGTCCTTCACCGTCGCGCAACATGCCTTTATCAAAGACTTGGTAAAAAATATCCTGCACGCCTGGGTGCGCTTTTTCGATTTCATCTAGCAAGACTACGCTGTAGGGCTTGCGGCGCACGGCTTCGGTAAGAATGCCTCCTTCACCGTAACCAACGTAGCCTGGTGGTGATCCCATCAAAAGGGATACTTTATGCTCTTCTTTAAACTCTGACATATTGATGACTGTCATGTTTTGATCGGAGCCATATAGTTGTTCTGCCAAAGCTAGAGCGGTTTCTGTTTTACCCACACCACTTGGCCCAACGAGCATAAAGATACCTAATGGTCGTTTAGGGTCACTTAGTTTTGCACGTGCTGTTTGCATTGATTGAGCAATAATATTAAGACCGTGCGATTGACCTATTACACGTTTTTCTAGTGTTTCTTTTAGGGCCAAAACATTACTAATTTCATCTTTTTGCATACGTCCAACGGGAATTCCCGTCCAATCGGCTACTACTTCGGCAACGACTTGGGCATCAACACATTCGTGCATCATGGGTGAATCGTTTTGTAGCTTGACAAGTTGCGCGCGGGATTTTTTTAATTTGTTTGATAAAGCTTGTTGCTTTTTAATATGTGTGGCGGATGTGGTTTCTTCATTTTGACTCTGTTCTATATCAAGACGAATATTCACAATAGAGGCCATTAGCTCCTTTTCTTCTTGCCAGCGTTGGTTTAATTTGCTCGAAGCTAATTCGGCTGCCTTTTTTTGCGACTCTAATTGTGCAAGTGCTTCAATGTGATCGTAGCCGTTTAGTTGCTCTTGAGTTAAACGGGAAATTTCGAACTCAATGTTCGTCATTTGTTTTTCGTAGTTTTCAAGTGTTGCTGGGGTTGCATTAAGACTTAGATTAACACGAGCACAAGCGGTATCAAGAAGGCTGACGCACTTGTCGGGCAGTTGTCGCCCGGCAATGTATCGGTGCGACAAAATCACCGCACTAGTTATCGCTTCTTCTAATACGGTAATATGATGATGCTTCTCTAAACTCGGCGTAATGCTGCGAAGCATTACAATGGCTTGAGCTTCATTGGGTTCTTCTATTTTAACGATTTGAAAACGACGTGTTAAGGCCGCATCGGTTTCAAAGTATTTTTTATATTCAGCCCAAGTGGTTGCGGCAATGGTGCGTAATTCTCCACGTGCTAATGCCGGTTTTAATAAATTAGCCGCATCGCCCGAGCCTGCTTGATTACCTGCACCAATTAAAGTATGAGCCTCGTCAATAAAAATAATAATGGGCCAAGGTGAGTTCTTAACCTCTTTAATCACATTTTTTAGACGGTTTTCAAACTCTCCTTTGACTCCTGCACCAGCTTGTAACAATCCTAAGTCTAGGCTGTGTAATGCAACATTTTGTAGCATCTCTGGTACTTCACCTGTGGAAATTCGTTCTGCCAATCCTTCAACAACGGCAGTTTTTCCAACCCCCGCTTCTCCTGTTAGGATGGGATTGTTTTGTTTACGTCGGCAAAGAATATCAATCATTTGACGAACTTCATCATCACGACCTAGTACTTTATCTATCTTTCCTTCTTTAGCTAAAGCGGTTAGATTTATTGTAAATTGGTCTAAGGCAGGGGTTTTGGTCGCGCCTTGAGCTATTGAACTATTCTCGGTTTGTTGTGATGGCAATTCGTTTTGTAATAAAGCATCACATTGCTCGCGAAAATCGTCGGCATTGATTTTTTCAAATTCAGACGATATTTTTAAAGCACGTAAATACAAATTAGGGCTGTCTGTAATGGCTAGTAATATATGTATGGGTCTAATGGCTAGAGAGGCGTACTGGGTTGATGCAATCATCCATGCTTCAAATAATAATCGGACAATATCAGGTGCTATTTTTGGAAAACCATCATTCCCTGTTTTTAATTGTTCCAAAGCGTTGATACTATCGGCTTGAAGGGTTTCTTTTTTAATATTAAAGTGATCTAGTACCACGTTTATTTCTTGAGTTTCTCCCGAAATGGCTTCTGCCAACCAATGCTCAAGATCTATTGAATAGTGAGAGCGAGAAGATGCTGTTGCGACTGATTTTTCGAATAAATCACGACATTCATCTGACATATTTTTTATAAGTTTATCAAATTCCATAAGCTTTCCTTAGAACATTGTGTAGCATTTATTATTAAAGTATTTTAGGTGCAATTTTACGTGTACTTGTCTGTGCTAAACCCCTCTGGATAAATTGACTTTTCCAGATGGACGATTCAAATTTTTACCTTGCACCCATGTGTTTCGCGAGAGCTTTAAACCTTTTCCAAGCTGGCAACTGTTTTTAACATTATCAAAAATGTTAAAAACCAGATCAATTGTTAAGTGAATTGGAACATAGCTATTAATAAGTTTTTTGAACTCATTAAATCGTTCTCCTCCAGGTAATAATTCTTGAAAAGAAAGGTAGCTAAGAGGGCCAATTTCAATTTCAATTTTTGATTGCCTATCCCAGTACTTATTTCCAGGAAGAATGCCATAACCTAAACGGTTATCTTTTAAGGCATTCGCGCCCCCAAGGGTTGCACGGTCTTCTTTTCCAATGGGTATCCATTGTCCTATAAAGGTATGAACTTTTATGGGGATAGCTAAAAAATCGGTTAGCATGCTTTCTAAATTAGATGCTGATTTATTAAGCCGAGAAAAATGGCCCGAATAATATAGTTGTGCACTGTTAATTTGTTTTTCATGCTGGCCTGATAAGCTTTGAATCACCTGCGTAAAAGGGTCTTTTTTTTGTTTATATAAATACGTTTCATATTGAATAGCAAACCGATATTTAACCCAACTCCGGTAAAATAACGAGATTAACCGATGGTTAAATAAATCCAAAAAGTCGGAAAGAGCCGTGTCGCGCTGCTTAAGTCTTGTCATTACAAGCCGGCTATAATGTTGTGGTAAGGTTCCACTTGGGCCCGTTAGTCCCATAAAGTTTACAATGACATCATTGCGTTTATCTGGCGAGGATGATTCGTCTAAACAAGCTTTAAGAGATTCAACAGAACTTCCAGGAAAGGCTAGATTATTATTGACTTTAAAACGTAAAGCTTCCTGATTTGGTAAGCCATCACCGCCCAAAGTGCTTTGAGTGTTTTCACTGTTCAGAGCATGAAATAGAGCTTTACGTTCAATTGACCTAACCAGCTGAAAAAAATTATTTAGATCATTATTTGTACTTGATTCACTCATACTAGTATTTGCTTACCACTTCGTGGCAACCATTCAATTGGGTGGCCTGGTCTTTGTTTGATATGAATGCTTAATTTTGTAAAACTATTGATGGTACAAAATTGTGAAAAGAATTCATTTAACAGTGAACTAAATAAATACAAACCGCTTCCGCTGTAGTAGTGCTCGTCAAATTCAATAATAATATGCGTTCCTTGACAGATCGCGGCTCTTCCGTGTTGTACGATTCTAGCGGTTGTAAGTTTTGTACTGAGCCCGGTAATTCCTTCAACAACAGAACGGGATTCTCTTGTTTGTTGAAAGTCATACAGTTGCAATGTTTCTTTTAAAACCAGTAAGCCATCTTCACCGGTAAAATTCTGTAATGATAGCTGTGTGACTAGTTGCCAGCGAGTCGCATCGTTTAATTTTGGCTGAATGGTTGAGCTTGGTGCCGTTAAGCATTTAATGCGTAAGCCAGCGCCTCCTTCCATAAAGTCAATAAGCGGCTGCCCTGGGCCAAAAGGGAGCTTACTTGGTAAATCTCGGTTAGTGCATAGCACATCGGCATTAATAATCCAGTCACTGTCTGGAGTAATTACCTTAAAATTTTCATCTACAAATGTAATGTAGGTGTCTGTTCCTCGACTTATTTGGCCTCCGTACCATTGGCTGTTCTCTCGTCGTAAATGCCAATAAAGCGTATTATCGTCAATGGTTTTTTTATGGTGAGCACCGTAAAAGGGCATTAACGTAAGGCGTTTTCCTTCTCCATTATTGGCATAAACTGTTTTAACTGTGTGAATATCAGCACGCTGAGTATGCGTCGCATGTGATACTCTAAGCTTAGCTTCTATCCCTAAGTCTGCAGCTTGAATACTTTCAATAGGTTCTTCAAACAAGTTAACGATGGGAGAACAACCAAGAAGCAATGTATCTTCATTAATTCCTTGAATCAATTCTGGGTGTGTTTGGTCAAAATAAATATAGATATTGAACCCTTCACTAAATTTGCTCCAACACTGTTCTAGTCCATTTAGCTTAATAAAGAGAAATTTTTCTGGAAATGTAAAATACTCTGCTAGCAGTCTATGCGCTGTTGATGTACGTCCGTCGAATTCAATAACGGCTTCGTTGTCTTCTAGGCCACTAGGCGTTAATGCCGAAGGAGGAAGAAACTCTGCGTTTGGATCTTTTGGAGATTTTGCAATGGCAATTCCAGTGACATGATTTAGAAGGTATTCATAGAGCTTAAACGCAATTTGAGGTTGGGCGTTAATATAAAATTGGAGCCCTGAAACAGTAATATCACTCAGCAAGGTATCACTAAAAGGCGATATGGATAATTTAAGAACGGCTTGATTAACTATTTTTTTATGCGGGGTATGAGGTAAAACGGGTGCTTTTACTGGGTAGGTCGAGAATTGGGTGGTACTGACATTAATAGGCAGTACATCTGTATCATAACAACTACGATAATAACAACGTCCCATGGAGGTTAATTCTGTACCAAGCTTGCGTCCTTTTTTGATAATACATGCTTTAGGAACGTTAGGGATTACTCTAAATTGTACGACACTCATTGACGGTAAGGGGGCATGATAATCAGGGTACAACAATCCCATTAAAGCCTCGGTTAGCTCTGGAAAGCTGTCGTCAATGGTATGGCGAATACGTGCTGTCAAAAATGCAAATGATTCAATTAAACGAGAAACATGCGGATCCTCTATCGCATCTTTATCCAGACGCAAGCGTCCAGCAATTTTGGGGTGCTGTTCCGAAAACTCTGCGCCTAAACGACGGATATAGGTTAACTCTCGATTATAATAAGATAGTAAAATGTCATCCATGTTGTAGTTCTCTCAAGCTGACGGCACGATCGGCGGTGCGAACACGAGAGTCGAAGATTATCGGCACCGGATCTGGGTCAATCATTAATACCGCAGAGATTTTTAAATAAAGGGTGCGTTCATAATTTTCGCCTATAGGGTTAAGGTCTACCTGTACATTCTGAAATCGGGGTTCGTATTTTGTAATAGTGGATTGAATTAGCCATTTAAAATTTTGTCGGTGTTCTTCAGAATCAAATTGTAGACGGCTAAAATCAGGCAAACCATAATTAATTATAGATTTATCAAGTTCACTATGATCATCAATAGAAAACTGATGAAAAATACGTGTGTTTAATAAATTCTCTAGATCTCTGCGTATATTTTTTCTAATTTCTTTCAATAAAATACCAAAAGGTTTAATTACTTCTGATATTTTATCTGGATCGTCGTCAATTAGACGATCCAGCAAAGAGGGCAGTATAGGTTGATCTGTACGAACTCTTACCATAAGATCATTCCGTCACTGCTGGTTGAATATTTATAATGGATGTAATATCCATAATGGATAAATCCTCATCGCCCACTAACCAAGTTCGTAAACCTTGGCCATTAATAACGCTATTATGCTCTACCCAATCAGTTTTTTTACCCAATTTCATGGCATCATCATTTTTTGAACCGTGGTAAATTGAGGGAATAAACACTTCTCCTTCTGTACCATTAATAAGTGATATTGTTGCTTTACGCCAAAGTAAATCGAGTGGACGCTCGGGTGGACTAAAATGTAGCTCAATCACTTGAGAAAAGTCTACCCAAAAATATTTTCCATTACTTGCCATCACTTCAAAAATACCTGCATTAATATCATCTAGATCTCGTAAACCATTTACAAGTTGATTGTTAATACTATATTCGTGATTTGGCTTACTGTCTATTTTAGAGATTAACTTTGCACAGTCATCTGTACGGTTTTCACGCAATGCCAATAACAAGGCCAGCGAGTCCTGTATGCGTGGTGTAGGCGCTTCAATTACCTCTGGAATAGCTCCCGATTCATAAACATCATAACGCGTTTGAGCCGCACGAATTAATTGTCGCCATGTGCCTACCGATAATGCCACACTAGGATCCAATATAACGAGCGCATTTAATTGCTTATCGGCACGATCAAAGTCGCCATTAAAACAAAGAAGCTCTACAAGAAAAGCTCGCTTGTTCGCGTTATTGGGTTCATTGCTAATCTCTTCTGAGATGGCTGAAATAGCCGCCGTTAAATTACCTTCTAAATAGCAATCTTTTGCTGACAACGTCATTTAATGTACATCCTTTATAATTGTCGAGTGTTCAGAGTTTTGTTTAAGAAAGCTCTGAATAAGTTTTTTTTGGAATTTTTAATTTTCATTTGCATTAATTGCTCCAACAGCCAATTCGGTGACCAATTTAATGCTTGAGACAAGCTGATCCAATTGAAAATGTGGCTTTAGGTGAATAATACAAATAAAATAACCTGGCTTTCCAGGTTGTTCTTTAATCTCAACTTTGCTTTCAGCCAATGGATAGCGAGCCTTTAAAACTGACGAGGAGTTTTCGCTGGAAATAGTGTACTGATTAAGCCAGTTCTGGAGAATACGTTGACAATCTTGAGCGTTAATAAAACTCCCCACTTTGTCACGACCAATTACTTTAATATAATGCCCAAAACGAGACACACATAACATATATTGGATCATCGAAGATAAGCGTGCATTCGTATTTGCGATATCTAAGTCATAAACAGGAGGCTGATGTAATGAACTATTGCTGTAAAATGTGCTGCCTTTTACACTATGGTAACTACACATAGGAATAAACCCTAATTGACTTAACTCTCTTTCAAGAAAGTCATCAATCTGAATGTTGGTAGCGGGTCTTGTCGCCATAGAGCTTGAATCCATATCAAACTCAGCATACTCTAAGTCACGTACGATCCCACCTTCACCAAATTCATGGAGTCCTCCACGGATATCTGCGAACCAACCTGTATTGGCAAATGCCCGAATTAAAATGCCGCCAAAGGCATAACAAGAGTTTCCCCACAAATACGCTTTTTCAGGGTCATTGCTTTTTTCATTGTAAATAAATTGCTCGTGCCGAGTATTGTCAGCATGGTAAGGTTTACGCATTAACATATCAGGTAATGTTATCCCTAAAAATCGTGAGCTTTCTTCTTTGCGTAACGAGTGCCATTTAGTATACTCTTTTTGAGAAAATACACTCGTAAGATCCATCGGATAGCCGAATTCACGCAAACTATCTAAACCAAATAAAGAGCTATTAACACCTGTAATAAAAGGACATAAAGCGGCTGTTGCAATGCTCGAAATCTCTTTAAGTGTATCAATATCACTAACATAAGTGTCTGGTCGAGGACGATGCGACACTTGATAATCGCCTAATAAAACCCCAAAGGGTTCGCCTCCTGGCATATCAAATTCATCACTGTAAATACGGTGAAATAATTGACTTTGATCAAACTCTATCGCGCGAGAAACATCTTTACCTATTTCATTCCAAGCAACATTAAATACTTTAACTTTAACTGTAAGGTCTTCATCATAATCGGCCTCAATGTCGACTAAATATTGTAATCCCCGCCAGGAAGCCTCGAGTTTTTGAAAAGATGCATGATGTAATATTTCATCAATTTGTTGGTTAATTAATTTATCAATATTAAGTATTGTTTGCTGAATGGTATAAAGCACTTGTTCTCGTGAACGCTTAGAGGTAACGGATGCTTTTAACCATCGCTCAACATGTCGAGTAAAATCTGTACTTTCAACATTGTTAATACAATGAGACAGCAATAATTCGGCATCCACAATGTTTTTAACATGATTTTTAGACACCTCTAATGTTGACGGTAATATTTCGGACGGTTGCTGATTTAATACACTGCTCACTATAATCTTAAAGCTTAAAGCTTATCCTTTTTATGCCATTAATTTTTTTGTAAAGTATACATTGTCAATGTACAACTAAACGATAATGATTTAACTTAGTTCAATCAATGTTGCCAAATAAAAAAGCATTTTAACATTTCAGGCATTGATACACAAAACTTCGCACACTAAGTTTCAGGATAATCGGGTTGAAAATTCTGTGGGATCCACAAGTTGGCCTATTCAAGGTATGGATCGCAGGGAAGGGTTGTTCTATTCGCAAAACCCATAATAAAGAAAAGGCTGGCTTGAAGCCCTATTTGAAGAGGCTAAGCCAGAAATTAAAGACTTGTTCACTTCCTTGAGATAGTGTGATCAATGTTTATGACGGTGTTGCTGTATTAATGCTGACGATGATGCTACTTAGGTTGTCTGGTGCTCCAGCTTGGAGTGCTTTGCTTAAGAATTGTTGATTGATGCCGTCAATATTGTCGAGCGTGATATGCTCTGCCAGAGTGGTGTCTGAAAAATTTTTTGTTAATCCATCGGTACAGAGTAAAAAGCGGTCTTCTTCGTAGATATAATCTTTGATGTAATCGAGATGTGGGGATGGGTCAACACCGATTGCATGAGTGAGTGTGTTGGCTTCTTTGCTGTTTTCTGTTTGTGCGGGAGTGAGTATTCCTTGTTCAATGAGTGTTTGGGCTTCAGTATGGTCGTTGGTAATAGGGGTGAATGTTTGTTCTCGTGACAAATAGCAACGGCTGTCGCCTGACCAAAAACAATGGTAATTTTCATCTTCAATAATTAATACGACGATGGTGCTGCCGATGATTTGATTAGGAGTATGTTGTTGGGCGTAGTGATAAATTTCCTTATTTGCGGATGCTAGGACACTTGGTATCGCATTTACAAGTTCGGTGTTGCGGTATTGTAAGCCAGCTTTTTGAAGATGCCTGATAATACTTTGACTAGCATAGTCTCCTGCTTCGTGGCCGCCCATGCCATCGGCAACTGCCCATAGACCTGATTTGGGCATGGCGAGTAAGGAATCTTCATTTTTTTGTCGTACGCAACCAATATGCGTCATGCTACTGGTTGAGACGCTTCCTGTCACGCTGGTCATTATGAATTCTCGAGTTTTATTTAGGTTATTCATTTTGGATAATGGTTTCTTCTGCCCATCCCCATTGTTGCCAGTTTCCATCGAGCATGGCTGCAAATTGTCCTGGATCGGGTAAATTCGCACTGAGTATTAGACAGGGTTCGACATGTTCAGATCCTTCGGTCCACCATAGGCTGTAATTTCCTAGTAGGCGAGCGTAGGTTTTGGTTAATAAGCTAAGGGCGAGCTCTTGATTTGTTTGCTGTGTTGGTTTGATAATTACTTGGTTGTGAGCAAAAGTGTGTGTACTCATTTGTGTGGTGTAATCAGGCATTTTGGGGAGTTCTAGTATCGGTAATTTTTCAAGTTGATCTATAAGTTGTGAGTAGCTGGTATTTTCATTTAGCGCATGCAGTGCAACATCTTGTAGGTTACGATACCATTCGTTTCCATATAGGTAAGCGGCCCAGGGCTGCTGTGCTCCTATGTGGGCAATGGTTAGGGGGAAGTAGCGACCTATTTCGTCAATGCTTGGTACAAGTACGCCAGTGATTGCTTGTGGCGTAATGACATCAGGCATGATGGCGTAATTCCATATTGGACTGGTAAGGTAATAATCAAGCCAGTTTTCGCCAAGTTGTTCACGGCTTACACTGAGTGATGATTGTAGCCAATTATGCCAGTTTTCAGTGAATTCATTGGGCAAAAAATGGCTAATAAAGTCTGTTTTTTGCGGTGATTTTCCAAAGAGTCCGCAGGTGCTTGAGTTTTTATTCATAATCGTCTAGGTAGCTTTAGGCCTTTTATATCCTGATTGTTATAAGGATTGTAGATGCTTTGTGGTATAAGTTCATATTGTGCATCAATTCCATCTACGATAAACATGATGAGTAGGTTACCGTTATTTTGAGTGTGTTGGCTTGCATATGCATCTAATAGGCGAAACCAACTCCATTCACCTTCGGTTCTTACGCTGACTGGATTTCCTTTACTTGCTAGGGTAAATGAAATTTTCGAAATATCGCTATTCGGTTCTGGCCAAATGAAATTTGAAGTTCTTATCGGGCCGTGGCTATATCGAATGGAAGTGCCTGAAGTTTCTAATAAAAATCCAGTTGCAGCATTATCGAGAGATCGTGGCTTTAGAGCAAATCTGACTTCAGGACCTTGAGTCGAGTTATTAAAGAAGGCCAGCTTTATTTGTTGGGCTTTTTCAAAAAAGCGTAACGAACTGTTTGATAACCCGATATTTTTTCTCCATCTCCATTGAGATCTACTTTTATCAACAAAAGGCTCTATGTAGTTTATAAAATAGCTGTCGATAATTCCTTTAGGAGCAAAAAAAGTGGTGAAGTCAGCCAGTTTAATGTCTTGTTGGCTGGTGGGGTCTATTGGATAACGGTTTTTTAACGCGGTATTGAAAAAGCTGATTACTTCGGTTTGCCAGATGTTGTTCATGTGGCCTTGTGTTGCGGCAGCAGTGACCGTATTGGTGTTGGTCATGACTGAGTTAAACCATTTTTTTATTTCAGGCGGGGCTTCGGCGATGGCCTGCCTTACAGGGGTAATGGCACTGCTTCCTTCTTGTGAATCAAGATTGGCTTGAAATGCCGCTTGCTTCACGTTATCTGAGTAAGCTAAAGTTTGAAAATAGTCATTGAGCGAGTCAAGGGACTGTTGTAGTTGTTGAAGAGGCAGTCCATCACTGTGATTAATGTAGTTATTTAGTTCATCAAATTTGTCGCTTACTGCATACCCTGGTAGTTTGAGATTACTGGGATCAGCTGATTTGGGTATTAAGCGTTCTAGTCGGTCTTTTTCGTGAGAAAGCACTCTATCTGTTAGCATGTCTGCCATTTCTTTGGTTGATTCCGATACAGCTGGAATCTCTCCAAGAGCCGTATTTTTTCGGATGCTGTTTAGCAGCGTGAGGAGTGGTTGATTAGAACTGGCGAGCAGTCTAATAACGGTTTGTCCTTGGTTGACTGTGGTAAAGGGTTTTATGGCGAGGTCTCCAATTAACTGTTGCCAGCGTTTAGTGTATTCGTTGAAGTAGTATTCGTTGACACGTTCAGATATTTTATCAATGCTATCTTCTGATAAGGTTTCATTAATGGTATCGCCATAGATCCATTGTTCATCTGTAAAATGTTGTGCTAATTTTTTGTTAAGAACATTAAATCCTGTGTGGAAGCCCTTATAGGTGAAGAGTTCTGGAATTCCTTCATCTAAAGTTTTTCCACTGCGACGATAAAAAATAATATTTGCTTTGTTTCCTAAGGTCTGGGTAACAGTATATTGTCCTTGATGTTCTTGATTGTAGTCACTTTTTAAACGACGGTATAAGCGCTGGTCTAAAGGGGTAATTGTTAATATTGCTCTCGATTTGTCAACTAAACCCTGTTCAATAGAGGGGGGTAATATTTTTTCTTCGAGTGCTATTTTTAAATGTGTGTTTAGATGTTCACGTATTTGTTGATTGTGCTCACCTGGAATAATTTTATTCCATAAAATATTAATCCATATCGTAAAGGATTTTGTATCCATTTTTTCTGGGTAGTAAAGCATTAAATAAAATTTTAGTGATTCATAAAGCATGCCGTCATCATCTTGGGCACCTTTAACTTGCTGAATAAGTAGGTTATTTAAGTCGTGCATAAAATAGATTTCGAGTGCCTTTAGGTAAGTTAGGCGCGCTTGAGATCCTAATTTATGTCCTTGGTATAAGCCTATGCCCTGTTGTAGAGAATTATTTTTAGTTCCTTCTTGATAGCCTGTTCGCAGTAATTTCAATTCACTTAGACCAGTGGCGAGTACAGTCCAATCCTTTTGATTTTCTAAGCCTCCATTGGTTATTTCTTGATACTGTTCAACTTGTTGTTCAAGTTGGGAAATGTAATCTAGATTAAGTTGTTGACTGTTGCTCCATGCAAACAACATGCCAGTAAATATAATGGTAGTCGTTACGAAGGCGATGCGGTATATCCAGCGATGGCGCATTTTGGCTTTAGTATTAAGTGTTGCCATATTTGCTTCTGCAAAAATAACGTTTTGTAACAGTTTTGTAATGAAAAACGTTTTAGGCTCTTTGTTGATAATATCAACCGGTGGACTACGTTGGTCAGTAGGCAGTACTCCTGTGACCCATTGTGATGCCATATTGGTTTGTGTACTGCTAATAAAATAAATTCCGCGTAACAAAAACGGTTCTTCAAATTGATTGGGTGTAAAAATATTACTTAAGAAATCATGAATAGGTTGTTTAAGTCCGTTCATTTGATGCGGAAACTCATAGATTAATGTGCGTCGTTGAGGGTTACGTTCATGATCCAATCGTTTTAAAACTCGGTTATTTATGCGTTGCATGAGGGCAGTATATTCAGTATCAAATTCCTTAAGTAGGTTACCTATGTTATTTACACGTTTATCTTTAAAGGTAATACCCCAAATTTGCTCTTGTCCTTCTTTCTCAAGATCGGAAAAAAAACTATTGAATCCTGCAACTAAGTCTGTTTTGGTAAATAAAACATAGACAGGAAGCATCATGCCTAAGTGGTTGTTGAGTTCTTGAATACGCTGTTTAATGGCAGTGGTTTGAATGGTCTTTTGTGTATTTGTTTTTTGAAGAATATCTTGGATACTAATGGTTAGGATAATTCCATTTAATGGGCGTTTGGGTCGAATTTTTTTAAGACGTGCTAAAAAATTTATCCATGCTTTACTTTCTACTTTTTTAGGGCTGTCTTGAGTGGTATAACGTCCAGCGGTATCAATTAGAATGGCTTCGTCAGTAAACCACCAGTCACAGTAACGCGTTCCTCCTGCGCCTTGAATTGGTTCAGCACCTAATTTGCTACGCAGTGGAAAGTGTAAGCCAGAATTTTTTAGCGCTGTTGTTTTACCCGTGCCAGACGCTCCAATAATCATATACCAAGGTAGGCTGTAGAACTTCCCCTTTTTCCCGAACTGCGATTGTCGAAGCAACTTGATTGCTTCGCCTAGACGATCCGATAGGATTTTTTCGTCGGGCGAGATTATATTTTTTTTAGACTCGGGTTTAGTAGATAATTTAGAGTCCTCAATTAAGTTTTTTTCTATTCTGGCTTCAGATTTTTGAATGGCATTTTTTTGACGAAGGTTATTTAAACCCCAAATAATAAAAACCATAAAAATGGCTATGAGTCTTATTGTTTCAGAGGTAAGTGGCTTATACTCAGCAATGGCAATGAGTGGACCAATATACCAAATAATTAGTGATAACAAAACGATAGCAATTAAAGTCCATAGCCATGGTTTTGCCATAAATGAAAAGATTCTTTTCATTCTATTTTTCTCCATTTAATCTACCGAAAACCATGTTTTGGTAGTTTTGATTCCAAATTTTATTTAAATTAGCTGTTTAATTTTTTAAACGGTTATTTTTGACTAAGGTTTGTTATTCAGTTCATGATAAATATCAATGGCAACACGACGATTTTTTGCTCGACCTTCAGCATTTTCATTGGAGGCAATAGGCTCATTTTCGCCACGACCTTCGGGTAATAATCTTGCTTTTAGAGATGCGGCCTCATCCATATATTGTACAACCGAGCTTGCTCGAGCGAGTGAGAGGTGCCAGTTGGAAGGGTAACGAGGTGAACGAATGGCTACATTATCAGTATGACCAGCAACAATGATTCGTCCAGGAGTAGCCTCTAAGGCTTTTGAGATTTTATCTAAAATGGGATAGAACGCTTCATGAATAGCGGTGCTACCAGAACCGAATAACTCTCCTGCATGCAGTATTATTGAGGTATGCGAACGGTATTCTTCGACACTGAGTAAGTTACGCTCTATTTCTGGAGCAAGTAATTGACGTAGAGCGATTGTTTCTGGACGCAATTCGGCATTAGATAGTTGAGTTTCTTGTGAATTAGGAGTGAGTCCAGCGAGTTTAAAGCCCATTTCATCCGAACGTTTATTGAGTTCGATCAGCCAGTAGCTATAAAATGCGAAGGCAATTAATGTTAGCGTTGCTATAAATAACCAGATAGGTAGCAAGCTATACAGTTTGGATTTTAACTCGGTGGTTGGAGCAATATTTTTGGATAACTTCTTTTTGTAACGATCACGACTTTTATGGAGAACGTTATATGCCTCAGCTCTTATTTGGTCTACTTTTATTGAACCTTGAGGATCTATTCTGAGTTTTCCTAAAAAACCGAGTGATAAGCTTAAGTAAATCAGCTCTATTAATTCATAATGTTTGGTCGGCGTGAGAATAGCGTTTTCAAGTATGGTGTAGACTTTTTCGCCACCGTAGGTTTCTTTGTGGAAAAAACTTAACAGTGGTTTTTGGCTCCATGCACTATTTTCTCCCCATGGGGTGTTTAGCACAGTTTCGTCGATTAATGAACATAAAATGTATAAGGCATCGTTTCTAATTTGAGTGTCATCAATCAAGTTATTTATTTTTTTCTTAAAATTGTCCATTAGTTGTTTGATATGTTGATGCAGGCTATGAACGTCTATTTGTCCTTCTAATTGACGTAATTGCGGTGTTAATGATAATAAAGGGCTTGCTGCATCGATGAGAGGTGATTGTTTTAAAATGTCATTATCGTTAGGTACAGTGAGGCTGATAGGAGTATTGGACGTACGTGTTTTTCTGGGTCTAATAACAGTATTGTCGTTATTATCTATTAATGGCTTAGAGGGCGTAGCAGTTCCTCCCGGTCTTGGCCTTGGTCTGATGGTTGTGTGGTCTGATGATTGTGTGTTTGGTTGAGTTGCACCATGGCCTGGGCGTGGTTTTTTCACCTTATTGTCTGCTTTATCCATGTGTACTCTATCCTGAATTATTAAAGTATTGCTTGATCAATACACTGTTTGCAATCAATTAAATTTAAAGAGACCTCAATATTTTTATCAGTGTATTTATGTTGAAGTCTTTTTAAAAAAATTGCGTGTTGAAAAATTCCCTTTATGAGCGGATGGCCCAAAATTCGATGCCCAGTTTAGGTAGGTCTCCAGGAATATGAAAAGCGAACCCGCCAGATGATTTTAATGATTGCCACTGATCACCATGTTCATCTAACTGAAAATACACATAACCGGTTTGGTAGGGTATTTCTCTTGGAGCTACTGGAAGTGATGTTAATGTGATGCCCGTCAATTGGTTATTGACTAAATCGCGTATTGTTTCAGGCGATCCAATTTTAATATGACTTGGAAGATATTCCCGTAGTTTTACAGTGGACATTTCAGCATGTATTGCTAGGATGAAGCGTGCCTGAGTGAGTAAATTACGGTCGCTAATTCTTGATACATAAACACCGTATTGTCGTTTATCGACTGGTAAAGCGATAGCGGTTTGCTCAAGTACTGCGCTTAGATGACGGCCTAAATGATCTATTAGTGGTTGATAGCAACTATGTAGGTCATCATGGTTATACACTAGGGTTTTTAAGGGACGCTTATCTTCAGTAGTAAACGTAGATAATTCACCCATAAGGCCTAAAAGTTCACAGTACAATACTTCAGGGTGAACACCTTTAATCGTACTAAGATGTTCTAATCTCGGTTCATATCGATTGATGAGTTGTAATAGCATAAAGTCTGCAATGGCAGAGGAACCCGCTTCTTGATTAGAGGCGATAAATCGGTGAGACAATACTTCTCCACGTTGTTTTAGTATTCCAATGATGTCGTTGAGATAATTTTGTAACTGAGAGTTTGTTTTTATGTTGAGGCAGCAAGGAATATATTTTTTGTCTAAAATCACTGACCCTTCTTGGGTAACTTCTTGTATGCGAGCAATAGGCAAACAGGTGAAATTACCGAGATCTTCACTTTCTAGGGCTAAACGAAATTGTAGAGTGGCACTTTCTATGGACTCCATATTGTTGTTGCTAGAACAGTAGTCAAATATGTCAATTTGTTGTAGTTTGTAACGTGCGATGCTATCAGTATTGTGCTGGGTTTCAATATACTTAGAGCCGGGTTGGTAAAAGGGAAGAACTAAATAAATTAACTGGTTTTTGGTTTGTTGATTAATTTGTATAGCTTCAGGTAATGGTGCATGATGTGGCAGTGAAAATGGACATCCATCAGACATAATGCCTTCGGCAGAAATTAAGGCAATACGCCCTTCAGCGAGTAGAGACACATCAAGTTGTAAGTTAGAAAACCCCCAAATGTAATGTCGAATAGCATTGGCTCGTAGCTCTATTCTTGATTCTAAATAACGCTCTTGCTGTTGAAAGTGATGCGGGTATAGATATTGGCTTTCCATCCAAGCAATTTTATTATTTTTTTCCATAATCTTATGTATATCCAGTGCATGGATCGCAGGGAGTGGTTATTCCACTCTCAAGAGCCATAACGTAAAAAGAGGTTGCCTTGAAGGCTGAAACTTGCGGTGCTAGAAATTAAAGGATTGTTCATAAATTTTTTAATAATCACTTAAAACTTGGACTTCTTTTTTTTGTTCAGTTTGTTGAGTTTTTTCGATGATTTTTCCAGCGATAATTCCAGTGTTATTTAGTATGAGGTTATGCCAATAATAACCTTGAGGCTCTACCTTATAAAGGTATCTCCACTTTACATTATCTATGTCACGATAAGCCGCTAAAACAGCAATATAAGAGGCTTGTTCTTGCATTGTTATTTCGTGGTTTAATGTTTCTCCTGGCTGTAGAAAAAAAGTGGCTTCTGTTAATAATTCGTCGCTAAGCTGAGCTTCAGAATGGTTAAATAAGGCATCAAAATTTAAGTTATCAAAAGTCGTTCGTGAAGAGAGTTCATATATTTTTATTTGTACAGGAGAAGGTCGGTTATTAAGGTCGGGATTAACATCTTTATCGGCGACGATAGAAATTTTAGCATACGGCGTCCATACATAGTTAGAAACACTAGTGCATCCTGCAATATTAAGTAGTGTAGTGAGCATAACAAAGACAAACAAATAAGTTGTTATGGGTTTTATAAAAGTGAATGGTATTGTCATTTTAGTGTTTTGCATTTTTTTTATTTTTCATCCTCGTAACTTGTTTAAGTATTGTTGTGCTTTCAAAGTTTTTTTGAGCAATGCTTACTGCATTTTGGATAAATGTTTTCCAACTTTGTTTATAAAAACTCCATTTATTTGAGTTTTGGGTAAGCTTGTCACTTAATTGCTTGATGGAAGACAGATTTTTATTTTTTATTTTTTGCTGGTATTCAAAGGCGGCTTCAATTTTATCAGGAGACAACTCTTCTGTTAATTTTTCTATGGTATTTTTAACAGTGTGGTAAATATCATTTTGATCTTCTAATACTTCTTTATAGTTTTGAGTAAGCGCATCAGGAAGTTCTTTTTGAAATTGATGATGAGGGTCTAGCAAGGTATTAAAAAATATTTTTGTTGTTTTGATATGCCCTAATACTCCTGCCTCCAGCTGCCCTTTAATAAAGGTAGCTTTTTGATCATGTTTTGCTGAAGTATGAGTTTTTTTAGAGGCTTGAACAGTGAGTTCATCAAGGCATAAGTCTGCTTTAGTTTTTTGTAAGTTTTCACGGCTTAGCATTGTGCCATCAATAGCAGCTTTTAGGGTACGACCAATTAAATCCATGGTTTCTGGTGTTATTTGTTCAGCGACAAAGTCCTCATTGACCTCTAAACCTTTCAGGAAGGCATTCATTAACTTTGTTTCTTGTTTAATTAAATGTAACTTATTGTTTGGCGGACTAATTTCATGGGTAGATGTTAGATCTGTTTCTAAGGTTAAATCACTGTCCCAGTTATCAGGGATGAATACACTTGGAGGAGTAAAGCTATCTGAAGGAGTTCCTAGTGTGATTGCGGTTTTCTTCTTTGCAACTTTGTTCGAGGTGATTGAGCTTGATTCAATTGAGTCTTTTACAGGGCGTTCACTTTTTGCCACAAGACGTGAAGAATCATTAATCGTGGCACAAAGCTCAAATTGACCAATTTTGATTATATCGCCATCGTTGATTTGAAGTGTTTTTCCGTTACCAATGGACTCTTCACTGCCGTTAATAAATACGCCATTGGTGCTAAGGTCACAAATTAAAAACTTATTATCCTTTTGATATTGTATTTTAGCGTGTAAGCGTGAAATGCTTTTTTCGTCGCACTGGAGTACTAAGTCACACTTAGGGTCTCTGCCAATACTTCCACCAGTAATGTCAAATTGCTTTTTGTGCATTTGATTTGCTGGATAGTTTTTTGATTTTGATAAAGCAAGTTCAAGATTCATGGTTTTGTTTGTTGTTTCTTTTAATTATTAGAGAGTCATTTAGACAGGGCGAAATATCTAAAATATTTTATATTTAAGTAACCCTAAAGTACACACTCCTTGTTTAACTGAAAAGAGATGCAAAATCAGGTAGGTTTTTTTTCGATTTAAAATAATTCAGAGAGCCTAGCCTTACTCGCGATTATAGTCTATGAAAAACTCATTATATCATTGCTACATTACTGCTGTATTTGATATACAATGTTTAGTTACCTAAAAAGTATACGTATACTAGCTTAAAGTTAAGTTTTTTCAACTTTAAAGTTAAGTTTTTTTGTTTTTAAGTAAGTTGATTAAATTAAATTTAGTTCGGAAGTAATATGGTATGAAAGTAAAAAAGACTCAAGATTCGTCTGCCAAGAGTGATCCTAAACCACCTGTAAAGAGTGCCTCTAAACCATTAAAAGACATCCCCTTGAAAGAAATGGCTGCGGGTACAGTGTTATTAGGGCGCTATATGCTTATGGAATTGATTGGTCAAGGAGGGACGAGTACGATTTATCGAGCCAGAGATATGGTGGCCGTGCTAGAAAGTGACGACGAGCAAAGTCATTTGGCTGTAAAAGTAGTAGATTTTGAGTCTGATTCGGATGTTGCTGATAATCAGTTAATGCTTCATGAAGCATTAATCACTAGGCATCTTGCACATCCCAATATTATTAAAGTTTACGACTATCATCGAGAGGGAAGTGTTTGCTTTGTCACGATGGAGCTTGTTGTTGGAGAGTCATTATTAGCCTATTTACAAAGAACGCTTCAAAATAAATTGTCTTATCGCCATGTAATGTTAATACTTCGTCCCACAGCGTTGGCACTTGAGGCGGCACATGCTCAAGGGGTGATTCATTCCGATATGAAGCCCAGTAATATTTTAATGACGGATCTTGGCGATATAAAAGTAATTGATTTTGCAACGGCAAGAACTACATTGGAAGTTCGGGAAAATAATCAGCAATATAATCGTGATGCAAGTTTTTATGGTTATACGTTAGCATATGCTAGTCCAGAAACGATTGCTGATAAACCTGCAACGCCTAGTGATGATGTCTTTTCTCTCGCCTGTATTATCTATGAAACATTATCAGGAAAGCATCCTTATGACCGTAAGCCATCGGACAGTATTGATGCATCAAAATTTAAATTGAAAAAACCGAGTGAAGTTGGGTTTTGGCAATGGTTTGTGCTTAAAAAAGCATTGTCGTTAAAAGGTCGTAAACGTTTTCAGTCCGTACGTTGGTTTGTCCGGTGGTTTACCTTTTTACGCCATTTCTGGATGTATTTGATTATTATAGTAGTGATGCTTATTGGCAGTATAGTCGGAACAAAAACGTTAAGTCAGTATTTAACGGCAGAGCGAGTGCAACTTGAAAAAAACCAAAAAATAGCGCAACAGCAAGAGGGGTTAGAAAAAGTGATTGAACGCATTCGTTCAGAGGAACCTTTATTGCGTTATCAGCAGTTGCAAGCATTAAATGGCACGCCAACTTTACTACGTGGCGGAGCCTTGGGTTTATTATATGAAGATGTCGTTGTTCCTGTGTTGAACCATGTGGAAAATGAACTTAAATATAATAAAAAAGACATAAGTACAGCCAATATACCTAATTTTTCGCTATTAACTCAACAGATTGATCACGTTACAGTTTATTACCCAGACTCTTTTAAGCTTTTAGAGATTAAACGACGTCTTATCACAGAGCGCACGCAGTTAATTGATTCATTAACTGAACAGGTTCGCAAAGAGTGGATACAGCTTGATTTTTCTCCAAATATGGCAACTAGATTAAATAACGTTAATGCCGTATTAAAGCAGTTGGATAAAAACACGACAGTGGTGGTGCCTGAATTATCTGTGATGGAAACGTACCATGATGAGATTATGACAGCGATAGAGCGTTATGATTACAGAGCAGTGAATCGACTGTTTTTATTTTCACAGCGTCTCGAAAATGCTCAAGAATTTAAAGATCAATGGCAGTCGGTAGATGAACGTGCAATTCACGGTTCGCAGCTATTGATTAACTACCTAGATCAAGATATTCGTTTGAATCAATCTTATCCACCGATAGCGGTGGAATATTATATGCAACCCGTTTTTGATAGGGTAAATAAGTTGTTATCTAAGGCTCGTACGGAGAAGTCAATTTTTAGTGCAAAAGAAGAATTGTATAAAATAGCGGATAGATTTCAAATATCGGGTGATTCTGTTTTATACGATCAAGCTTATAATAAATTGAAGCAAGTAATAGAAAAAAGAATTACTTCTCAAAAACGGAACAGACGTTGGCGTTCTGTTGATCGTTTGACAGAGTTACTGAAAGAAATAAGTATTCAACATGAAAAGCCGCTACCAGAAGCAAGTGTAGCCGAAAATTAAAGGTGTTATTTTGAGCCTCTTTTAAAGCTTTAAATCATAAAATATTTAGTTAGGTGAAAAGGTTAAAACATGCTTAAATTTAAATATTAAAATGCAAAATAACAGTAAAAAGTTGATTTATTCTCAAGTTTGGCTAGTAGAATAGATTGTTTTCATGTTAAAAAGGCGTAGCAAATCTAGTAGACTGCTAGTTTTAGGTTAAAATTAAAAAAGGGATTGGTGTGATAAGTTGTATTTCGTTGGCGGAAATCGCCGCTATGATAAAGCCCATTGCGGATGAGCAAGCTGTAGGAACTGACTTGCGTTCCAATATTTCTTCTGCATCTAACTATCAGGTTCTCAGAGGAGTACGTAATCAAGCACGTAACAATGAGCGAGCCGCACTAGCTAACGGAGAATTAAGTATTTCCAATCTAGCAGACTGGAAAGTAATGTTGGAAAAAGTTCCAGAAATTCTTAAAACAGAAAGTAAGGATCTTGAAGTTGTTGCTTGGTTGATTGAAGCGTTAACGCGTAATTATGGTTTTTTAGGCTTGGCACGTGGATACTCATTAGCGAGGCAATTGATAGAAGCTTATGGCGAATCGCTTTACCCTCTAATTGATGAAGATGGTATTTCGACACAGCTTGCCCCTTTAATTGGTTTGAATGGGTTTGATGGAGAAGGAGCGCTTATAGCGCCTATTAGATCAATATCGTTAACACAAGGCGATTTTCCAGGGCCACTGGCGGCGTGGCAATGTGAACAAGTCTTTGAGATTGAAAGGTTGGGTGACGAGAGCAAGCGCGAAGCTCGCCTTAAGCAAGGAGGCGTGTCCAGAGAGCAACTTGATCGAATAATGATGGAAACGGCCACCCCTTTTATCCATGAAACACAAGAGAATATAGATCTAGCCATTGAGGAATATTCGCTATTTCAAGCGGTTATTGATAACTATAGTCAAGCAGACCCTCAGCCCACTTCTAAAGTGATGGATACGTTGGTAAGTTGTCGTCAGACTTTGACGTATGTTGCAGGAAACCGGCTTGCAAACAATAAAACAGAGGATGAAGTTGAAGTTGTGAATGAGCAAGGTCAGAAAGGAGAAAGTGTTAATGAAGTCATGTCTCATCATAATACTATTGGAGTAAAAGACAGACAGACCGCTTTAAAAGCCTTGGATGATGTTGCAGGTTTTTTTCGCAGTACAGAGCCACACTCTCCCGTTTCCTATTCAATAGAGCAAGCCATTCGTTGGAGCAACATGCCTCTCACGGAATTGCTTAAAGAGCTTATTCCAGATGAAGCAGCAAGAACAAAATATAAAAATTTATCGGGCATACCATCTGAATCTAACAAGTAATTTAAAACTTAAAGAATAACAAAATTTGCACTTAACTTAACTTAACTTAACTTAAATAAATAGAGGAAGTATAAAAATGGAAAGTATTCATAAAAAACTTAATCGAGTGCGTAAGCCTCGTGTACACATCAGTTATGATGTGGAAACAGAAGGGGCATCGGTTCAAAAAGAATTGCCATTTGTTGTCGGAATTATGGGAGATTTTTCAGGAGATCCCACCGAAAAATTAAAGCCTTTAAAAGACCGTCGTTTTGCACAAATTGATCGAGATAATTTTAACGACGTACTTGAAAGCATGACACCAGGTCTAAATTTTAAAGTTAAAAACACACTTAAAAATGACGACAGTCAGTTTGCAGTTTCCCTAAAGTTTCAATCCATGGAAGACTTTGAGCCAGCCGCAATTGTAGAGCAAGTAGAACCCTTAAAAAAACTACTTGAAACCCGCAATAAATTACGTGATTTGTCAACCAAGGCAGACCGTTCGGATGAACTTGAAGATATTTTAGAACGTATATTAAATAACGACGCAGACCTTAGCGAATTAGCCACTGAAATGGGTGTAAACAAAGAGGATAAATCATGAGTAACGCTGTTCAAGAGAGTCAAGAGCCAGAAGCACAAGGGCAAACACTAAGCCTATTGGAACAAGCTGTACATGCAACCAAACAAACAGATTCCGAAGAAGCGCAAGCGCTGTTAAAAACATTAACAGAAGAAGCGATGAAAGGAACCGTTACATGGAACAAAAACCTTACGGTAACTTTGCGGAAAGCTATTGAAACGATTGATGCAGCCATCAGTGAACAGTTGCGTGAAGTAATGCATCACCAAAAATTTCAAGAACTTGAAGGTTCGTGGCGTGGCATACACTATCTTGTAATGAATACCGAAACCAGCACTTCGCTTAAATTAAAAGTGATGAACGCAAGCAAAAAAGATGCTGCAAAAGATTTATCCAAAGCAGTAGAATTTGACCAAAGTCAAATGTTCAAAAAATTGTACGAAAATGAGTTTGGAACCCCTGGTGGAGAGCCTTATGGAGCATTAATAGGCGATTACCAATTTAGCAATCACCCCGACGACATGGAATTTCTTAGTAATATGTCCAATGTCGCCGCGGCCGCATTTTGTCCGTTTTTAACCGCCGCTGCACCAGGCCTGTTTGGTTTTGATGAATGGTCCGAACTATCTAAACCACGTGATCTAGCCAAAATTTTTGATTCGGCGGAATATGTTAAATGGCGTTCTTTTCGTGATTCAGAAGATTCGCGTTTTGTTACCATGGCAATGCCTCGCGTGTTATCTAGATTGCCTTACGGTCAAGACACTAAACCTATTGAAGAATTCGCATATGAAGAAGTGCCAAATGTAGATAAGCCAGAAGATAATCAATATTGCTGGTCTAGTGCGGCCTATGTGCTTGGTTCTCGTTTAACGCAAGCATTTTCTGAGTATGGCTGGTGTACCGCAATTCGTGGTGCCGAAGGAGGAGGGCGTGTAAGTGATTTACCTGTACACCTCTCGACAACAGACGATGGCGATATTGACATGCAATGCCCAACCGAAATTGCCATTACCGATCGTCGCGAAGCCGAATTGAGCGGTTTAGGGTTTATGCCATTGTCTCACTATAAAAACACCGATTACGCCGTCTTTTTTGGTGGGCAAACCGCTCAAAAACCAAAAATATACGACCGCCCAGAAGCAACAGCCAATGCCGCAATCTCAGCACGTCTACCTTATATGATGGCAACCTCCCGTATCGCCCATTACCTAAAAGTAATGGCCAGAGATAAAGTTGGAAGCTTTATGGAAGCCGAAGACATGGAACATTGGCTTAATCGTTGGGTAAACAACTACGTGAATGCAAGTGAAGAAGGCGGACAGCATATGCGCGCTCAATACCCACTGCGTGAAGCCAAAATTGAAGTTAAACCCATTCCAGGTCAACCCGGTTCTTACAACGCTGTTGCTTGGTTAAGACCTTGGCTACAAATGGAAGAACTATCCACATCACTGCGTTTAGTGGCTCGAATTCCAGAAATAGGCAGTAAATAAAAAATATCAGCACCGTAATATTATGCGGTGTTAACGTGTTAAAGCCCTCTAACAGCTTTATATATTGTAATATTATGCGGTGTTAACGTGTTAAAGCCCTCTAACAGCTTTATATATTTGTTGTTAGAGGATAAAAACATTGGTTCTAAAATGCTTCTAAGCATAGATTAAATTCCCCCCCCCTCTCTCTTTTTAAACATTTAACCTATTTTTTTAAAAAGATACGTTTAAATGCATATTTCCCTCTAGAAACGTACATCATGACGTGTTAAGGTTCAATACTCATTATTCTATTTTTAACTAAAAGAGCAAAGATCAAATGGCCGAAAAACCCATATCCCGCGTTGGAGACGTTCATGTTTGCCCTAAGCATGGCACTAACGCCATTGTAGAAGGTGCATCCAGCTTTTCCGTCAATGGTAAACCCGTAGCAAGAATTGGCGATAAAACCGCCTGTGGTGCCACAATCCTAACAGGTGCTCCTAGTGTTACTGGCGAAGGCCCCGGAGTTGCACATGTCGGCAGTACCACCTCACATGGAGGCGTGATCACCACAGGGTCACACAATACCTTTGTAGGGTAGCGCGCAATCCTTAGAGAGCGCATAGCCTTAATGGATGAATACGAAATGAAAAAACCCATTTTTTAATGGGTTTTTTACTGCTTGAATGGTTCACAGCAACTTTTGATGAGGCTTCCAAAATGACCTTAAATGATCTTATATTAGTCGTTGCATAAGTTTTGGCAGTAAATTTGCGCTTATTCCCAGTGAAAAAGCCTCATTCTTATGCCAAGACTTATGCAACTA
>UOFC01000232.1_pt1 | contig 27799 bp, 27 predicted proteins | sample 1988771 | NCBI WGS metagenome assembly UOFC01 (sample SAMEA4712195, study PRJEB27164) | hydrothermal vent metagenome | biome: marine basaltic hydrothermal vent biome; feature: marine hydrothermal vent; material: mineral | place: Pacific Ocean | collected 2011-06-14/2011-07-23 | depth 1719 m | reverse complement strand
CTCAATATCACCTTAGTGCAAGCCATCTCCAAAGGGGATCGCATGGACTACAGCATTCAAAAAACGGTTGAACTGGGGGTCACAACCATTCAGCCCATTTTAACCGAACGCTGTGATATTAAATTATCTCCCGAAAAACATGAAAAACGCTTACAGCACTGGCAAACCATTGCCATAAATGCTTGCGAACAAAGTGGTCGTGTGATGATTCCAACCATACACCCCATTAAAACCTATGGCGAATGGCTCGCACAAAAATTCTCCCCCCCCCTCTTTGGCTTAATACTCGACCCTTACGCAACACAGTCGCTAAAAACCCTTGAATACCCAAATTTCTCCCCCCCCATTCAACTGCTCATCGGGTCGGAAGGAGGATTGACCGAAAATGAAGTACAACAAGCCAAACAAGCTGGCTTAACCCCCATACAACTTGGCCCCAGAATATTACGCACCGAAACCGCTGGCCCAGCTGTTCTTGCGATATTGCAATCCCTTTGGGGGGATTTTTAACCCATCAACCACTCTAATTTACCCTAATCTCCAAAGAAAAATTCGATAGGATGCGTGTTTCTATCTGGAAATTAGGGTTATAATCTCTTTTTATATAAACAACTCACAGATATTTTCATGATAAAAATCTCGTCCATATTTTTAAAATATTTAAGTCTATTTTTACTCATATTTTCTCTCTCTGGTTGCTTAAAACCGCCCTACACCAATTTAAATAATGACGAATTACAAGCATTATTAGAACAGGGCATTCCCATCTATGACATTCGTCGTCCAGAAGAGTGGCGGAAAACAGGCGTTGTTGAAGGCAGTCGATTACTCACTTTCGTAGACAAAGGCGGAAAGCTTAAGCCTAATTTTTTACCCCAGTTCACTCAAGAAATAGATAAAAACCAACCTGTGATTTTAATTTGTCGAACAGGCAACCGAACCGATACGCTGGCTCGCCATCTCATGGAAAAGCTCGGTTACACTAATGTGTATAATGTACGCTATGGAATTACCGACTGGATTCGAGAAAAGCGCCCTACTTTAAAACCGCATTAAAAAATGCTTGGAATGGCTCTTGGAACCTTTACACAAATAAAGCGTGAACTGAGTCGTTACTAAAAAATTTACCTCTTGGAGAAATACGATGAAAAACTTACTTAAATCTATACTGGGTGCTGGCTTGGCCGCCTCTCTAGCCTTATCCACATCCACCGCCAGTGCAGATGGTTTTTATATTGGTGCGGGAGCCTATAAATCCAGCATAGACACGAATCTTTTTAGTGAGGACGATATCGTACCAGCTGGTTTTCTCGGTTACCAAATTTTGGATGTCGGTGTCTTAATGCTGTCAGCCGAGTTGGGTTATTATGATTTGGGCGATTACAGCAAAAACGGTAACACCGTGAAGGGTTCAGCCGTTACCTTGGCAGGCGTGGCCTATTTACCTGTCGGCCCCTTTATTGAACTCTATGCAAAAGTAGGACTTGCCTCAATCAATGGCGAAACCAAAACGAACGGAAACAAAGATGACTTTGATGGAACCGATCTCTTTAGTGGCGCTGGCTTTGCAATAGATATTTTCGATACCGTTGATATTTATGCCGAATACTTAAGATTCGATACCGATGTGGACTCTGAATTAATTGGTGTAGGTGTACGACTTGATTTTTAAACGGCCATAAATCATTTCACCCAAATCCTTACATAGAAACACGAATTTATAAAGTGTTTCTAACTGGAAATTAGGGATTATAATAAGAGCCTCCACAATCGCAAGAGAACATTCAATGCCGTCCACCAGCCAAGTCCCCCACCTTAAAACTGCACTAAAAGGTGCTTTATTAGAACTGGAACAACACCTTTTAGACCATCGAATGGAAATTGAGGCTTGGTTTCGTAAACAATTTAAAAATACGCCCGCCCCTTTCTATTGTTCAGTTGATTTACGCAATGCGGGCTATAAGCTGGCGCCTGTGGACACCAATTTATTTCCTGCTGGCTTTAACAACTTGCACCCCGATTTACGTTCGTTAGCCGTTCATGCCGCTCAAACGGTCATTACCCAAGCCTGTCCAGTGGCCGATGGGGTCTTGATTATTCCTGAAAATCACACCCGAAATACCTTCTATTTAGAGAACCTCTTTGCCCTGCAAACCACTTTAGAAACCGCAGGATACGAAGTCCGTTTTGGCTCGCTCATTCCTGATTTAAACGAGCCAACCCCTATTGACCTGCCCTCAGGCAATCAAATTGTCTTAGAACCGCTTATTCGCGAGAATAATCGTGTTGGAGTCACCGCCTTTTTTCCTTGTGCCGTGTTACTCAATAATGATTTATCGGGTGGTCGCCCTGAAATTTTAGAAAACATTGAACAAATTTTACTCCCCCCCATGGAATTAGGCTGGGCGGATCGGTTTAAAACCGAACATTTCATGCACTATTCCGACGTCTCTCAAGCCTTTGCCAAACTCATTGACATTGATCCTTGGCTCATTAACCCTACCTCCATTGCCTGTGGCCCCATTAACTTTAAAGAGCGCACAGGACTGGAAGAGCTGGCAACAACGGTTAATCAGGTGCTGGACGACACCAAACAGTATTATGAAACCCATAACATTGATTGCACCCCTTTTGTCATCGTCAAATCCGACAGTGGCACTTATGGCATGGCGATTATGTCGGTCAACAGCCCTGAAGACATTTTGAATTTAAACCGCAAACAGCGTAATAAAATGTCCTCCGTCAAAGAGGGCTTACAAGTTGAACAAATGTTAGTGCAAGAAGGCGTTTATACCTATGAGAAAATTGAAGATGCCGTTGCCGAACCCGTTGTCTATATGATTGGCAGTCATGTTATTGGCGGGTTTTACCGTGTTCACACAGGAAAAACGGCCACCGATAATTTGAATTCACCAGGAATGCATTTTGAACCCCTCTCATTTGAAGAGTCTTGCGTGATGCCCGACAACACCCAAAACCCCGATGCCAGTCCTAACCGTTTTTATGCTTATGGTGTCGTGGCACGTTTGGCGTTATTGGCCGCTGCCCGTGAAATTGCCGAAGCGAAAGGGGAACTGCCTAATCTGGATGATATTTAACCCAAATCCTTACATAAACAGAGCCTAAAGAGAGTCAAATGACCGTATTAAATTTAGATCAACACAAAAAAATACCGCCTAATTTCTCGCTCTTTAATCTTGGGTTTCGACCGTTTTTTTTGGGCGCAGGCCTCCTCGCTATCATCAGCATGTTAATTTGGTACTTGCTCCTGAAAGGGCAGCTTCAACTCAGCATACTCTCTATTACGCAGTGGCACAGCCACGAAATTATTTTTGGCTTTGCCATGGCCGTTATCACTGGGTTTTTACTCACCGCCGTCAAAAACTGGACACATATTGATACCCCCTCTGGTCGTCCGTTATTGTTGCTATTTTTGCTCTGGTTAGGTGCTCGAATCGGCTGGTTACTGCTGCCTTTTCTGCCCGAAATAACCCAAACACTCCTCGTTATTTCAGCGGTGCTTGATTTGGCATTTAACCTCTACTTTGCCTTAGCGTTTGCTCGCCCCGTCTTTCTTTCCAAACAGTGGAATCAAATTGGCTTACTGGTCAAGGTCGTTTTAATGGGGGGGCTAAACTTGCTCTGTTATTTGGGGATTTTTGGTGTATTAGAGCATGGAATGGCTTGGGGAATTTACGGCGGATTCTTTATTATTTTGGCCATTATTTTAACGATGGGTCGCCGCGTGATTCCCTTCTTTATTGAAAAAGGGGTCACTGAAAATGTCTCATTAAAAAACCCCAAATGGATTGATCACAGCAGTTTGCTGCTGTTTTTACTGCTCGCTATTTCTGAAGTCTTTTTAAATACCCCACTACTCACCGCAATCTTTGCTTCTGCACTTTTTGTTATCGGCGGCATACGACTGTTCAATTGGCACACCGTTGGCATTTGGCAAAAACCCATGCTTTGGAGTCTCTATTTAGGCATGGTCGCCATTCAGATTGGCTTTTTACTGTTTGCGCTTACCATTTTCTCCCCCCCCCTACAAAGTCTTGCCATTCACACCTTGGCCGTAGGGGGCGTTGGCCTCATTACTTTAGGCATGATGACCCGCGTAACCCTTGGGCATACGGGGCGTAACGTAAATCAGCCCCCGCCATTCCATACCTTTTTATTAAGCCTAATATTAGCGGCCACGGTGATTCGTGTCCTGTTTCCGATTCTTTGGCCAGAACATTACAACAGTTGGATCAGTTTTTCACAGCTGTTTTGGATTGGTGCTTACAGCGTATTTATCGTCACCTTCGCCCCCATGCTGATTCAAAAGCGCATTGATGGCCACTTCGGTTAACTAAAAAAGGAGAACGGATATGCTCAACGTCGGCATTGTCATGGATCCCATCCAGAATATCAAACCCCATAAAGACAGCTCATTTGCCATGTTGTTAGAGGCACAACGTCGTGGTCATACCCTCTTTTACATGCAACCCGAAGACCTCTACCTTAAAAATGGTCAACCCTTTTCACACGTCAGTGAACTCAAAGTGTGGGACAGAGAGAGAGACGCACAATACTACGGATTTGGCGGCACACACGATATGGCGCTCAAAGAGCTAGATATCATTTTGATTCGTCAAGACCCCCCGTTCACCAACGACTACCTCTACAGCACACACATGCTAGAGTTGGCCGAAGCCCAAGGGGTTTTGGTGGTCAACAAACCACAAAGCCTACGTGATGCCAACGAAAAACTGTTTGCCAGTTGGTTTCCAGAGTGCATTCCGCCAACCTTGGTCTCCGCCAATGCCACACAACTCAAAACCTTTATTCAAGACCATCTAGACACCATCTTAAAACCGTTAGATGCCATGGGCGGCGCGTCTATTTTTAGAGTCAAACAAGACGACCCCAATATCAGCGTCATTATCGAAACCATGACCGATCATGGCAAACATCATATTATGGCGCAACGCTATTTGCCTGAAATCAAAGAGGGTGATAAGCGCATCTTACTCATCAATGGCGACCCTCTTGATTACACTCTGGCAAGAATTCCCGCCGAAGGCGAAACCCGTGGCAACATCGCCGCAGGGGGAACAGGCGTGGGTATGCCCATCACCGAACGAGAACGCTGGCTCTGCCAACAAATTGCCCCTACCCTAAAAGCGAAAGGGCTGTACTTTGTTGGACTGGATGTCATTGGCGACTACATCACCGAAATAAACGTCACCAGCCCCACCTGCATTCGAGAACTGGATAAACAATTTGATTTGAATATTGCGGGCTTGCTCTTTGACTGCCTTGAATACAGCATAACCCCTTTTCCAGGGCTGAATGAATCGTTATGAGATTTAAGATTTAACCAAGCGCACATAAAAATCTCCGGCATTAACAGTACCCTCTGCGGGCAATCCCATGCCTTTTATCTTAATAAACGCTTTTGAGTTATAGTCTTCTGGCACCGTAAAACTTAATCGCCCACTTGGGCTTTCGATTTCTAATATTTTTCCCTTCTTAATTAATACTTGAGGAATGTGAAAGGTGCCATAAATGTCCTCTCTTTCTAACTGAAATCGAACACTGTCTAGTTTAATGGTAAAACGCACCAAATAATCACCCGCTTGACCACCAAACAATCCCTTATACCCCTTCCCTTTTAATCGAAACGTTTTTCCAGTGAATGCCTCACGAGTAAATTTCATTTTTACCTTTAAACCTGGAATGTAAAATGAACCTAGTTTTAATAAACGAATGGCATAACGTAAAGTTAATGGATAAGTAATCAAGCGATCTTTGCCATGAATAGGACGGTATGCATGATAGGTTGTATCGAAATCGTCTTTCGTTGATTTTTTCTGTTTGGTTTTTGTCTGATTAGCTGAACGGCGTGACTGTGCGGAATGGCTTGAAGAACCACTTTTGCTTCTGGAATAAAACTCATAATCAATACAATACGACTTACGGTGTTTTTTTAACACCTCATAAGCAAACGCAATCTCTTGAAACTTTTTTTGTGCATCATGAATAGTCGAAACATCTGGATGATAACGCCGTGCCATTTTACGATACATCACCTTAACTGTTTTTTCACAGGCACCATAATGCACACCCAAAACCGCAAAATAATCCACTGAACTATCGTAATGTCGCTTCAACTGCATCCTTCACAATATCATTTTTTAAAACTTGCCTAATTTTACCCCCCCCCACTTCAAAACAAAAGCCTGAATGATTAAAATAACTCACAATATCAAAATAAAAAAGCGATAATATCACTCCCTGATTTACAAATAAAAACAACGGTAACGACTCCCGCTCACCTCATCTCTGAAAAGGGTCCATCTGAACCGTTTCTTCATCATTACACGAAATTTTTACAAACAACGTAACAAACTTTTTTTGGATTAAACAGCATGAGCATCAAGCAAATTTTACTCACTCGCAGCGGTCACCAATGTGAGCTTTGTCGCGCAACAGAAAACCTAACGGTTTTTGAGGTTCTTCCCTCCGATGGCAGTGCTGAACAAGCCGTGTTAATTTGCCAAATGTGTAAAGATCAAGTTGAAGACCCAAGTAGCATGAACGCTAACCACTGGCGCTGCTTAAATGACAGTATGTGGAACCCAGAACCAGCAGTACAAGTGCTGTCTTTTCGACTATTAAACGCACTGCGTTCCGAAAATTGGTCACAAAACTTGTTAGACATGATGTATTTAGATGATAAAGCCAAAGCATGGGCGATATCTGGATTACCAGATGAAGATGAAACTATTCCAACCAAAGACAGTAACGGCACTCTTTTACAAGAGGGGGACAATGTAACCTTAATTAAAGATTTGGTCGTAAAAGGCGCCAACTTCACTGCCAAACGAGGTACATTGGTCAAAAACATTCACTTAACGAACAATCCGTTGCACATTGAAGGAAAAGTGAATGGTACTCAAATTGTACTGGTCGCGGCTTTTCTTAAAAAAGCAGTCTAGTGTGGCAGTCTAATGTGGCAGTTTAATGCGAAAATAACAGATTAAATATAATGGAGTAGCTACACTAAACCGACTGAGTTATTAAAAAACTTTAAGCCATTAACGAAACGGGCAAATAGCTTCTGATTTGCTCTGGTGTTTTGGTGACGACATTTTTATTCAAACTAAATGTAATGTGTTTTTTAAGCTGGTGCGAACAGGCGTGGCTCAACGTAATGATGGAACAGCTCAAGTTACCCTACCTTCTCGATCTGAGCTACTATCTAAGGATTAGGGATATCCTAATTCCCAGATAAAAAATCCGTTTTTGGTAATAGATAAATGACTTGCAGTTTGTTGTTTGAAGAGCGCTTGCCACTCTTGTGGTGTTCTGTTTTTCATTATTGACTCCCATGTTGGTTGATGGAGGTTCGTTTAATGAATGGATTTTGATTGGAATAGGTGTCTTTGGCCAGATGCTTACCGTTAAAATGTTAAAATAGTAAAATACCAGTCATATTGGATAGGGGGGGGGGGATTTTTTTCTCTTAACACACTCTAATGCGTATTTCTATCTGGAGATTAGGGTAGACAACCAAAGATTTAAAGTATTATAATCCGCGACTTCAAATTTGAACTTAAGTCGAATTCGTTTTCTTAATATTCGACCCTATAAAAAAATGGATATATCCCATGAAAATATTATCTTCATTAAAATCAGCTAAAACACGTCACAAAGACTGCCAAATCGTTAAACGTCGTGGAAAAGTCTATGTTATTTGCAAAACTAACCCTAAATTCAAAGCGCGTCAGCGTTAAGTTTGTTCGGTTGCAGTAACCCAAAAAGGCACCCTGATCAGGTGCCTTTTTTTATGCTTCAATTTTAATAACGACTCAACTCTAACCAACGGCCTCAATTGAAGGCTCTGTAAAAGAACCCTCTACCTTTTGAATGGTTTCAATAATTAAATCCGTATCCACCTTACCAATAAAATAGTTTGCTCCCATTCCCAATACTTCACGGCTATTATTATCACTGGTCATTGAGGTATGTACAATAATTGGCAAGTCACTGGTTCTGGGATTTGCTTTAAGTGTTTTTATCACCGTATGCCCCGATGCAACAGGCATTTCAAGATCTGTAAAAACCATTGAAATATCCTCTAATAACTCCAGTTCATCAATATAATTCAATAATTGTCGGCCATCGTCAAATCCTTTATATTTCAAACCAAGCTGTGAGAAAACCATCCCCATATATTTTTGAATTGACTTACTGTCTTCTGCAAATAAAATGGTCTTTTGGTACATTTCTTCACTAAAATGCACTTCGGTACTCTCAACCGCCTTCGCGGAAGAAAAAATCTTTTCAGCCACCGTAGGCATCGCTTCAATTAACAACTTTTCAATATCCAAAATAAAACAAAGTGTTTCGCTGTTCTCTAAATAAGTATGATTTACGATTTGATTGGAATTAACATTCACATTATAGTTTCCTGCTGGATGAATATCCGACCAGTTTTTCTCTTCTACCCCGTGAATATGCGAGACTCTCAAACCAATAAAATTATTACTAAAATCCGCAACAATAATAATCGATTTTTCCCGTTCCTCTGCCGTCATATCAAATGACATCCACTTAGGCAAGTCAATAACAGGTAAATACACGCCTCGAAGCTCAATCATCCCTTCAACCAAAGGATTGTGATCTGGCATTGGTGCGATATCATAAGAGCGTCCTTCCAGTACCTCACGAACCTTAAAAACATTCATGCCATAATAAGGGGGTTCATAGTCAGGCTTGGGAAATTGAACTTGAAAAATCATCAAGCTCATTTGATTGTTCTTACTTAACTGTGCCGTTTTTTCAACTTGTTCTAAAGTAGTACTCATACCTATCGCCCACCCTAACCATTAAACTCAATAAAAAAGATTTAAGAGACTTTTACACGAAAGAGGCCTCCCATACAAAAAACATTTTTTTAATTCTAACTCAAAACCCTAATCTCTATTTAAAAAAATTAAGAAAAACAAACGGTAATGGCCATGTATTTCTATTTATACACAAGGGGGGGGAAGAAAAATGAATCAAACCTTTTTTGTAACGATTCGGTCTGCCCCTGAAAAGGTCATCGCTGAGTAGTCACCATTTTTTTTACTGGCTTAAAAGATTTTCGATACCCTTCTATTAAACCATTTTGCTGAATCGCTAATAGGTGCTTTGCCGTTGGATATCCCTTATGCTGATCGAATCCATATTCAGGGTATTGTTTATGTAACTCAAACATTTGTTGATCGCGGTAAACTTTTGCCAAAATAGAGGCCGCACTGATCTCCATCACTTTATCATCCCCCTTCACTACCGACTGGCATGGCACCGACACTTGAGGACAGCGATTTCCATCCACATAGACCAAAGAAATCTTATATTGCTTTTCTATCAGTTCAAAAATGGCACGTTGCATGGCAAGCATGGTCGCTTGTAAGATATTCAGTTCATCAATTTCTGCTGGCGTTGCCACGGCAATGGCATAAGCAATCGCCTGCTCTTTAATTGCCTCTGCTAGTACGTTTCTCTTCGATTCCGACAGTTTTTTAGAATCCTTTAAGGGGAGCTGACACCCAACGGGCAAGATAACTGCAGCAGCCACCACATCTCCAATTAAAGGACCTCTTCCAACCTCATCGACTCCAACGGTCTCCCCTGTTAAAGAGAAAAATTCAGGTGTTTTTTCCCCTAAAAACAGATCATTTTGCAATGGATTTGTCCTTTAAATCTGCCCACTCTTCAATGGCATCAACCGCCAATTCGGATGCGTTTTGCCTTAATGAGGCATATTGTGCTTCAAATGCTTTAATCTGTTTTGTTCTTAATTGTGTGTCCATAATTAAACGCCCCATTTGTATGGCAATTTTATGTGGCGTTGCTTGATCTTGAATCAGCTCTGAAACAAGTGATTGATTGGCTAAAATATTGGGTAAACCAATCCATTGAGTGGTCGCTAAATGCCTCATAATCCAATATGAAACAGGATGAACTTTAATGGCCAACATTAAGGGTTTTTTCATTAAAGCACACTCAAGCGTTGCGGTTCCCGAGGTCACCAATGCTTGATCACACGCCTCTAATACTTGACGAGACTGGCCATCCACCAAACGGATATTAAGCCCTTTACCAAATTGATTAATCGCCTCTTGAATTCGTTCTTTGGCTTTATCATGTACGCACGGTATCAAAAACAGCATCTTGGGATAAATATCCGCAAGCAATTTTGCACTTTGAATATAAACATCTGCCATTCGATTGATTTCACTCATACGTGAACCAGGCAAGATAGCTGTTACGGCAACAGACGGTTCAATATCAAAAAAAACTCGCATTGAAGGAGTGTTTGGAGTGTCTGGAAACTGATTGGCCAAGGGGTGACCGACAAATTTAACAGGTATGTTATAACGATGATAATAAGGTGGCTCAAACGGAAATAAGACCAGCATTCCGTCCACAGAATGGCGTATTTTTTTCAACCGTTTTTCACGCCATGCCCAAACGGAAGGACCTACATAATGTATTGCAGGAATATTATTTTTTTTTAATTCTGACTCAACTTTAAAGTTAAAGTCTGGCGCATCCACCCCAATAAAAACATCAGGTTTAATCGTCAAAAACCGAGCGATGACCGATTTACGAATATTAAGAAGTTCAAATAAATGCTTTAGTACCTCAAAAAACCCCATCACAGAAAGTTTTTCCATCGGGTACCAGCTCTGAAAACCCAATGCCATCATTTTTGGCCCCCCTATTCCGACAAAGGTCGCATCAGGATAACGAGCCTGAAGACTTTTGATGAGTCCAGCACCTAACGTATCACCAGATGCCTCTCCTGCAATCATTCCAATGACAAGTGGTTTTTGGGATATAAAAGGCTGTTTATCTGACAATACCGCGTTCCGATTTTTTCAAAAACTTGATTAATGCATCCAGTGTATTGAGTTCATCATTCAACGCCTCTAATTTTTGTATCGCCTCATCAAAACGGTAACCTGTACGATACAAAATACGATAAGCTTTTTTGATTAAACTTAATTGCTCTCGTGTAAGCCCACGACGCTTTAAACCTTCAAGGTTTATCCCTCTAGGCCCAGCTAAATTACCCGATACAATCACAAAATTTGGTACATCTTGGTTAACCACACTTCCCATGCCACAAAAACTATGTTCGCCAATATGACAAAATTGGTGAACTAAAGTATAGCCACCTAAAATAGCCCAATCATGTATCGTTACATGACCTGCTAAAGCGGTGGCATTTGCCAAAATACAATGATTTCCAATAACACAGTCGTGCGCGATATGAACGCCAGCCATAATCCAGTTATCATCACCAATAACGGTCTTACCCAAGTCTTGAATTGTGCCACGATTAACCGTTACATTTTCACGAAACGTATTATTATCACCAATAATCAATAAGGTAGGTTCATTATCATATTTTTTATCTTGAGGAGCCGCACCAATTGAACCAAACGGATAAAAATAATTATTTACCCCTATTTGGGTGGGCCCTTGAATGACAACATGCGCTTCTAAAATAGATCCTGAACCAATCACAACATCAGCGCCAATCACACAAAAAGCCCCTACTTTAATATCAGAAGCAAGTTTTGCACTTGGATCAATAATCGCAGTTGAGTGTATCAAAACCTCTATACCTTTCTTTCAGCACAAAGCAAATCAGCAGAGGCAATCAATTTACCATCCACCTTTGTTGTACATGTAAATTTCCAAATACCTCTTTTATTACCCAACGTCACGACTTCAAAATCTAAACGATCTCCTGGAACAGCAGGCTTTCTAAAACGACACTTATCAACCGCGGCTAAATAATACATGGTACTGCCATCGGGCTTCACTCCTTGGCTACGAAAGGCTAAAATGCCAGTACACTGCGCCATACCTTCTAAAATCATTACGCCTGGCATAATGGGATGATTTGGAAAATGCCCTGTAAACTGAGGTTCATTAAAAGTAATATTTTTATACCCTTTTAACATAACTCCTGACTCAAACTCTGTCACCCTGTCAACCAATAAAAAGGGGTAACGGTGTGGCAAATAATCAAAAATCTCAGTCACTTCCATCATATTCGATTCATCCAATGTAATAATTTTGTAAATTTTAAAGAAACTGTGAATAAACCCAAACCCGTTTAAAGACTTTAGTTTGAGCTTCCTTCAATGACTAACTGTTCTACTTGTTTTTGCAAGGCTTTAATTTGTTTCGCCATTTTATCAAGATGACGTGCTCTAATACTATTTTTTTGCCACTCAGAGACAGGGATAGCGGGAAATCCAGAATAAACGCCCGATTTTTTTATAGAATGCGTCACGCCTGCTTTGGCTAAAAAATGACTGTTATCAGCAATCGTGATATGCCCAGAAAAACCAACCTGTCCAGCAACCGTACAATACTCTCCTAACGTGGTACTGCCCGCAAACCCTGTTTGTCCAGCAATTGCAGAACCTTGACCAATTTTAACGTTATGAGCAATATGTACCATATTGTCGATAATACAATTATCTTCAATAATCGTGTCTTCAATGGCACCACGATCAATACAAACATTATTACCAATGGAAACATCATTTCCAATCACAACACGACCTATCTGAGGTATTTTAATCCACTTACCTTCATGGTTTGCCCAACCAAAACCATCGCCACCAATAATGGCTCCAGCTTCAACTGTCACATTATCACCAATTACGCACGCATGTCGAATAACAACATTGGCTCCAATAAAACAATTTTGTCCAATGGTAACACTCTCTTCAATAACTGCGCCACACCCAATCACTGAACCTGTTTTAATTGACACATCTGCTTGAATAACGGCTTGTGCCATAATGGTCACATCGCTTTCGAGGCAAGCAGAAGCATCAATACTGGCATTTAAATGATATTGACAAGTATTATTTTTTATCGGATTTAAAAACTGTGCGACCAGAGCGTACACGTAATAAGGGTTTTCAACGACAAGTACAGGAACCTTAGCGTTTTCTTGATAGGTTGATTCAAGAATAACGGCACCAGCCTTGGTTTTTTCAAGAAAAGAAAGATATTTTTTATCGTTTAAAAATGATATTTGTTGAGCGTTAGCCCCATTCAACCCTGCAACCTGTTGAATTTCACCTGCATCCGAACCGATTAAATCAACCTTCACGCCTAATTGTTGAAGGTGATTCAAAATATCGCGTAATTGCACAGCAAAAGGCCTAACTTTTATTTATTGAATTCTGAACGTTGTTTTTTACTCACTGTTTTCAAATGAGACAACACATCATTGGTTACATCAATACGGCTATTGGTATAAGCAATGCCTTCATATAAAATCAAATCAAATGCTTGTTGTTCACCAATTGCTTTAATGGCATCATTAACAATATTTTGTAAGCTGGCTAACTCTTCATTACGACGCAAATTCAATAACTCTTGAACATCATTTCTTCTGCGCTGAATTTCTCGAGTTAACATCGTAATTTCACGCTCTTTAGTCACTCGTTGAGCGTCACTCATCACCGCTTTATTTTTCTGGTATTGCGTTTGCTTTTGCTCAAGTTTGCCAGCTAAACCTTTCAACTCTACTTGTTGTGGTTCAAACTCTTTTTTTAATCGAGCATCTGCTGTCTTTGCTTGTGGCGCTTGTTCCAGAAGAAGTGCCACATTAACCACGCCTAATTTAACAGGGGTTTCAGCCCAAACATTGGTTGCTAATAATACCAACGCAACGGATAAATAAATCTTAAAAAATTTTCGCATCAATTTTTCCATTTTTCATAATTAAAAACAACTTTTCAGAATTGTACCCTAAAAATGTATCGTTAGGCCAGAAAGACATGGTTTATTCATCTTTTTGTCACTCTTAAAAAAGTCATCAAAAAACACTATTTCTTTCACCAATCTCTAAAAAGAAGACCCTAAACTAAACTGAAAAGATTGTAACTCATCGGTTGAGTCATAGTTAACAGGCCATGCTAAACTAAATGCCAAGGGGCCTACGGGCGTCATCCATGAAAATCCAACGCCCATTGCAGACCTAAATTCAGCGACATCCACCTGATCTAAATCTGAAAAAACATTTCCTACATCAAAAAACAGACTCATCCGAATATTACTCGAATCCTCTATAAAAGGAATCGGCAATACCATCGCGGCAGTTGTGGCGATTTTTACTGCTCCACCAATTGGACGGTTACTTCCATCATCCTTTTTAACATAATTTTCACCTAAAGAATTAGGTTCAAATCCACGAACTGATCCAATTCCTCCTGCATAAAAATTTCTATAAAATGGCAGAATATTAATCTTTCCAAAAGCCCCACCATAAGCAACATTACCCTTTAGCTTAAAGGTTAAATTTTCACTCAATGGATAGTACCAACTCTCATCCATATAGAGTTTATAATATGGTTGATTGGATGTGCCAGGAATGACAGATTCCAGAGAAATTTGAGTTCGATGGCCTTTCGAGGGAAAATAAAATGAGTTTGTTGAATTATGGCTCCAACCTAAACTAAAAATAGCCGCCGAAGAGTTTTTACCAAACTCATCAACATGCTCATTACAAGTATTAAATGAATTAGAACAGACTAATTCCTGAGAATCCAGTTTTATACCATAAGTTAAGCGATCATGCTCACTTAGGGGATACCCCAACGATGTTCTTAACCCAAAATTATTGGTCGTATAATCAGCTACTCGTAACTGCTCTGCATCAATTTCACTTAAATAAAACCCAGCACCTAAACTAACGCCATCTGAGGTGAAATAAGGGTTTGTCAAACCAATATCCGCCGTCTTTCTAGATGCGCTGGTTGCTACATTAAAATCAAGTTTATTACCACTGCCAATAAAATTCCGTTCAGAAACACCAATGCTAAAACTAACGCCATCTAATTGAGAAAACCCTACGGTTGCACTAAAAGATCCCGTTGACTGTTCCTCTACTTTAACCACTAAATCAACTTGATCTACACTAACCCGTTTTGTATCAACCGTGGCGTTTTTAAAAAAACCAAGACGATTTAAACGTGATTTTGATTGACGAACCAATTTTAGTGAATACGGAGAACTTTCGAGCTGGCGCATCTCTCTTCGAATGACATAATCACGCGTACGAGTATTTCCTTCGATCACAATTCGACGGATATACACTCTATTTTGAGGTTCAAAGTGAAATCGCAATGCAATTGTTTTATTTTTTTCATTAAGATCTGTTTCAGGCCTTACCTCTGCAAATGCATATCCCTCTTCGCTCAAACGATCACGAACAGCATTAACGGCCGAAATGACCTTGGAACGAGAAAAAACATCTTTCTCCTTCAGTTCCATTAATTTTTGTATTTTTTTATGATCTAAAATAGTTTCGCCAACAAACTGAACATCTGAAATGGTATATTGCTCACCTTCATCAATATTAATCGTCGTAAACACTCGGGTTTTATCTATTGACAAGCTCACCTGAAAAGAAGAAACTTGAAATTTAGCAAACCCTAAATCCATATAATAAGACTTTAAAGTCTCAATATCTCCTTGTAGTTGTACTTTTGAATAAGGCTCTCCAACGGACATTTGAAGTAACGTTTTCAAACGTTGATCAGAGTACATTTGATTACCAACTAATGTAATTCGCCCTATCGTCGCAGGTTGTCCTTCAACAATTTTTACTTTTAAAGCCACACGATTACGAGGCAACACTTCACTATTAATTTCAATATTCGCCGCATAGTATCCTTGATTTTGATAACGACGCTGTAAATCCAAAACCACTCTTTCTAATTCAAGTGGGTTGTAAATTCTGCCCTTTTTAAGACCCAAAGAATCCAATGCATCATTAAGCACCTCACTATCAATGAGCTTGTTCCCTTCAATACTTACTTCCGAAATGGAAGGACGTTCAATAAGCTTAATGACTAAAGTATCAACCCCTTTTTTATAAAGAGCAACGTCTTTAAAAAAACCCGTTTCATACAAACTTTTAATGCTTTTTTGTGTGAGCGTTCTATCTAAAAACTCACCTTTAGAAATGGGTAAATAAGTATTAACTGTTGCCAGATCAATTCGGTTTGCACCCTCCACTTCAATGTTTTTAACCATAAAAGCTTGCACTAAACTCGGTAAAACCAATAAACACGAAATGGCCACAAAGAGAGCCGTTTTTTTAACTTTTATGTGATTCATATCAACCATTCGAAATTCTTAAAACATCATTAAACAAAGCAACAAACGTTAACCCCAAAATTAAAACAATACCAACCCGCTGACCAACTTCTATCGTCAGCGTACTAACAGGAGACCCTTTAACCATTTCAACCAAATAATATACCAAATGACCACCATCTAATACAGGAATTGGCAATAAATTTAATAAACCAATACTTAAACTAATTAACCCAAGCAAACTCAAGAAAGTAACCAGTCCCGATTCCATCGCTTGTCCAGAAAACTGTGCAATGCTTAACGGACCTGATAGGTGCTGCAAACTAACATCGCCAAAAAACATGCGTTGCAACATCACTAAACTCATTTTAAATAAGTCTACACTGTGCTGGTAGCCCTGTTGAACAGCCTCTACCGCACCATATTGAACGATCGTTGTATAAGGCTTTAAACGCTCAGGAGCCACATAAACACCAACGCCCATTTGCCCCACAACCTGATCCGAGTTTAATGTTTTTTGACCCAGTTTAACCGATGTTGTATAAAACGCACCATTTCGAATATAACGTATCTGAACGGTCTGAGATGGCTTTGCCTGAATGCCTTTTACTAAATCCATCCATTGCGAGATTAATACGCCATTCATTGCAACAACTTCATCATGAGGAAGCAAACCCGCTTTGCTGGCTGGCTCATCAGGCAATACCACCCCCAAAACAGGCGGCAATGGAATATTAAACGGAGCAAACCCTAACAACTGTAACCAATTTTGTTCAGGTTTATTTAAATCTAACGCTCCAAGAGGAATGTGCTCTAAAACAAAATTATCTCCTGTACCAACATGTTCAACAAGCATATCAACTGTTTCTTTATAATGAACTTTTGCTTTCAATAATGTTTGAAGCACCATTTGCCAGCTGTAAACTTGCTCCCCATCAACCTGAGTTACTGACCAAACGCGATCCGAATCGGTATCTTGAAAAAAAGCATTCGGAAGGGATTTTCCAACAGGAGAATCCAACGTTACGTCATTAAAAACAGGTTTTAAACCAGAAACCCCCACTAAATACATCATTGAAAAAACCAACACGGCAAAGACTAAGTTAACCAGTGGCCCTGCGGCAACAACCGCAAAACGTTTATAGACATTTTGGCGATTAAATGCACGCCCTAACTCTTCTTTGGCAACCGTTCCTTCCGCTTCATCTAAAAAACGAACATAACCACCCAAAGGAATCATGCCAACTTTAAAACACGTTTCAATACCTTGTTTTTCATAAATACTTTTACCAAAGCCAATCGAAAATACATTAACTTTGATATTAAACCAACGTGCAACCTGATAATGTCCCCATTCGTGGATGGTTACGACAATCCCCATCACCACAACAAAACCCAAAACAGACCACAAAATAGTCACTTAATTTAAGCTCCCAAAATGCCACAATAAATACAACATCGGAACCGCAATTAATAAACTATCTGCTCGATCTAAAATCCCTCCATGACCTGGAAAAATCGAACCACTGTCCTTCAACCCTGCTTGACGTTTTAACACACTTTCAAATAAATCGCCTAGCACTGAAAATAGAGCAATCAATGCCAAAATCAAAGCAAATACCCATAAAGAAAATTTTAATTCTGCCTGTAACCATAAAATACTTGCAACACCAATCAAAAACGCAAGTGCAACACCACCCCACACGCCTTCCCAAGTTTTTCCTGGGCTTACATAATGTGCCAACTTGGTTTTTCCAAAACGTTTACCTGTAAAATAAGCGCCTGTATCAACGGCCCAAATAACCAATACACTTAATAAAACAACCCACGGAGAAAACTCACTTCTAAAATGAGTTAATGCTGAAGTAAAGACCACAACCAGTAACAAGCCTGAAATTAAAACAAAACTCACAGTTTTAGGCCCATGGACACCGCCACTTTTTTGATAACGTACCACCACAAATATAAGTAATAAACTTTCAAGCAGTGTTAAAACCAAAAGGATTTGAGGCGAAAGCCAAACCAGACCAAACCAACTTGCTAAAGCAACAAATAATACAAAAGCACTCTTTTGCCATAGCTTGGTTAGTTGAGCCAGACCAGCCCACTCCCAAGCCATCACCACACCAACGAATAATACAATCCATTGCCAAATGATATCTGTTGAAGTAAACAATGCAAGTATCGCCAACACAGCTAATACAACGGCTGTTATCACCCTTTGCTTCAACATGAACTCGCTACCTGCTCACTGGTTTTACCAAAACGACGTTCGCGCAATGTAAACGACTCGATCGCTTTATCAATGCTTGCTTCATCAAAATCAGGCCATAAATCATCCGTAAAATAAAACTCTGCATACGCCATTTGCCAAATTAAAAAATTACTGATTCGCTGCTCCCCCCCCGTTCGAATCAACAAATCCACTTCAGGCAATTCATTCAAAGCAACATATTGACTCAACGATTCCTCACATATCTCTGAAATATTTAGTTCTGGATGCGCTAACTGCCATTTTTTAACCGCTTCAACAATATCCCAACGCCCACCATAATTGGCTGCAATAGATAAAACCAATCCAGTATTTTTACAAGTCATGGATTCAGCAATCGCAATATGCTCTTGAATTTCTGCACTAAAGCCAGAGCGGTCACCAACAACAAGCAATCGAATATTATTATCATTCAATTTAGAAACTTCTTTTTGCAACGCCTTTAAGAACAACCCCATCAATTTATTCACTTCATCGGGTGGTCGTCGCCAGTTTTCTGTACTAAAAGCAAATAATGTTAACGCCTTAATGCCCAAGGTAGAACAGTGTGCCACCAATCGCTTAACCGACTTAAGTCCTTTTTGATGACCAACAAACCGTGGTAAAAAACGTTTTTTAGCCCAGCGGCCATTACCATCCATAATAATGGCAATGTGCTGTGGCTGAAAAGGGGGACTGGATTGTTGAGACAAAATAAACCTCTGAAAAAATGAAACAAAAAACGATTCAAACCAACTTAAACACCTAGCTCTAGGAGCTTAGCTGAGAATAGGAGTGGAAAACTACTTACAGAAAATTCATTAATTATGCCGTAATTACGTACAAATAGCGACCTAAATATCCATTAAGCTGGCTTCTTTATCCGCTAGAGCCACATCTACTTTTTTAATTATCTCATCCGTTAATTTTTGAATTTGATCATCCGATTGATGCGCTTCATCTTCAGTAATATCCTTATCTTTCAATAAAGACTTTACATCACTGTTTGCATCTCGACGAATATTACGAATCGCAACACGCGCCTGCTCGGCCTCACTACGTGCCACCTTAATAAAGTCACGACGACGCTCTTCCGTTAATGGCGGCATTGGAATGCGCATCAAATTACCAACGGTCACAGGATTAATCCCCAAATCTGACGTCATAATGGCTTTCTCAACCACCGCAACCATTGGTTGCTCCCATGGCTGAACCGTTAAGGTACGAGAATCTTCTAAATTAATATTAGCGACCTGACTAATGGGAACCTGTGATCCATAATAGTCAACTGTAATCGAATCCAAAATACTTGGATGAGCACGTCCTGTCCGAATTTTAGCAAAATTAACTTCTAAATTTTCAAATGTTTTTTGCATTCTGGTTTTTGCATCTTCACGAATTCCATCTAACATTACACCTCTCCTTCTGCCACTAAAGTGCCTTCACTTTCACCTTGCACGATTCGAATAACCGCATCATCTTTAAACATATCAAAAACACGAATCGGCATTTTATGCTCACGACATAATACAAATGCCGCCATATCCATAACTTGTAAATTTTTTTGAATCACATCATCATACGTCAAAAATTGATAACGTGTTGCACTCGCATCCTTCATAGGATCTGCGCTATAAATGCCATCCACCTTCGTGGCTTTTAATACAATCTCAGCATTCACCTCAATACCACGCAATGCCGCGGCCGTATCGGTCGTGAAAAAAGGGCTTCCCGTCCCAGCAGCAAACACCAACACATCACCATTTACCAACTGCTTTTGAGCACTATTAGCATCAAAGCCTACTGAAATACCATCAATCGGCATAGCAGATAATATTTGAGAAGTCATCCCCATGCTCTCAATCACATCACGTAACGCAAGCGCGTTCATTACCGTTGCCATCATGCCCATATGATCGCCTGTGGTTCGCTGAATGCCAGCCCCTTGAATCTGAGCACCTCGAAAAATATTCCCCCCCCCCACAACAATCGCAACCTCAACGCCCAAATCTCGTAACGCTTTCACTTGAGACACAACTGATTTCAAAGTATCAGCATCCAAGCCAAAATCGCCCGACCCCATCAAGGCTTCACCACTAAACTTTAATAATATACGTTTATACTTAAGAGCCATCTCTACGCATCCTTATACAATCGACTAAAAAACATTTTGCAATAAAGCCTTACATTAAAAACCTTGCTAAAAAACATTTTCTCTCTGGAGATTAGGGAAATTCACATACAAAAAAGCCATAGCCTGCTTACTGTAAACAGTAAAGCTAAGCTATGGCCCCCACCAAACAAAACTAACCTGTTACTGCTTTCGCCGCCAATGCAACTTCTTCAGCAAAGTCTGTTTCTTCAATTTCAATACCAGCACCCACTTCTAAACGAATGAATGCAGTAACCGTTGCGCCGTTCTCTTTCAAAAGCTTCTCAATAGTTACATCAGGATTTTTAACAAATGCCTGCCCCACTAACGTAATCTCTTGTAAAAACTTACGCATACGACCATCAATCATTTTCTCAATGATCTCTGCTGGCTTACCACTCTCTTGAGCCTGCTCAATCTGAAACTTACGCTCCTTAGCCAGCATCTCTTGATCCACTTCATCTGCGGTAATTGCAGATGGGTTTACCGCTGCAATGTGCATTGCAATATCACGGGCTAAGGCATCATCACCACCTTCAAGTGCAACCGCAACACCAATCTTCTCACCATGCTGATACTGACCAATCAAACCATTAGACTCGATTTTTTGAACAAAACGCAACGCCATGTTCTCGCCAATGCGAGAAATCATCTCACGACGGGTGATGTCAACGGTTTTGCCAGAAGCCATGGTTAATGCCATAACTTCTTCTACATTCAACGTATCCGCAACCAATGCCAAAGCCGCAATTTCATTTGCAAACGCTTTAAACTCATCACCTTTCGCAACAAAGTCGGTTTCACAGTTTACTTCAGCCAGCACTCCCGTTTTCTTATCGTCTGAAATAGCAATTGCAATTACGCCTTCTGCCGCAACACGACCGGCTTTTTTATCTGCACCTGCCATACCTTTTTTACGAAGAAACTCAACTGCTGCATCCATATCACCGTCTGTTTCAGACAGTGCTTTCTTACAATCCATCATTCCTGCACCAGTTGCCTGGCGCAGTTCTTTTACCATAGAAGCTGTAATAGCCATCTTTTATTCCTTTTAAATTCTGCACACCCAAGCTATCTTAAAATAGGGGTATCTAAAAAACAAATGGCCTAACCGATCTAATAAAAGGTCATTCCGGCCAAGAATCTGCCACAAAATGACTTTCTCCCGTTACGGGTCTCATTCTCGGACAGCCTCCTAGGAGCCTGTCCGAGAACTAAAAGTCGACTGCAAATCCCATAAACATCATAATCTGAGCTTATCAAAGTCGTTAAATAGCCGTGCTATTCGCCTCTTTTGATAAGCTCACCTTATAACGTTTCTGTGATTTTCGTTACGATTCTAGTTCTCAGACAGGCTCCTAGACAAGCCATATTATTTATCTGCTTTTTCTTTTGCTTCTACAAAATCATCACCTTCAACACCCGTAGTAATCGTTGCTTTTCCTTCAAGCACGGCATCAGCAACAGACGTTAAGTATAAAGTAATGGCTCGAATGGCATCATCATTCCCAGGAATAACATAATCAATACCACGAGGATCATTATTGGTATCAACCACTCCGATTACTGGAATGCCTAAGTTTTTCGCTTCTTGAATGGCAATATTTTCATTTCCAGTATCAATAATGAAAATTGCATCTGGCATCGCACGCATGTCTTTAATTCCGCCTAAAGACAACTCTAATTTATTTTTTTCACGGGTACGTGTCAACGCTTCTCTTTTTGTGATTTTTTCAAACGTGCCATCTTTTTCCATCGCTTCAAGTTCTTTCAAACGCTTAATAGACTGCTTGATTGTTTTGAAGTTCGTCAACATTCCACCTAACCAGCGGTAATCAACATACGGCATACCACAACGCTTCGCTTCTTGAGCGACTAACTCGCGTGCGGCCTTTTTAGTTCCTACAAACAAAACCTTACCTTTGTTTGCCGCAATACCGCCAATCATGTTTAACGCATCGTTAAACATCGGTAATGTTTTTTCTAAGTTGATGATATGAATTTTGTTACGTGCTCCAAAGATGTATTCAGCCATCTTAGGGTTCCAATAACGGGTTTGATGTCCAAAATGAACACCAGCTTCTAGCATTTCACGCATGGTCACTTTTGCCATGATATTTCTCCAGGTTTGGGGTTAAGCCTCCGTTTACCCCATAAAACGAACCAAAAAAGCGCATTGGATAAAATTTTATCCCCCCTTTTCCAGCACCCCGTTTTATGTGTCGATAAACGTGCGGATTTTTTGTTAAAATTCCTCTCTCACAGAAAGGCGCGGCATTTATAACATAAGCAGGCCATTTTAACAAATACAATTAAGAAAACAGCCTTAATTCTTATCAAAAGACCCTAAATATGACCATAAAAATCAAAACTGAAGATGAAATTCAAAAAATGCGAACTGCTGGAAGGCTCGCCGCTGATGTACTTGAAATGATCGCACCTCATGTCGTCGCAGGCATCACGACAGGTCAATTAAACCAAATCATGCATGACTACATGATTAATGAACAGCACACCATTCCAGCCACCTTAAATTATCATGGATTTCCTGCTTCCAGTTGCATCTCAATTAACCAAGTCGTTTGCCATGGCATTCCCGACCATAAGAAAAAACTTAAAAAAGGGGATATTGTTAATATTGACGTAACAGTTATAAAAGAGGGCTACCACGGTGACACCAGTCGAATGTTTGAAATCGGCAACGTCAAACCCTTTGCAAGTCGCTTAACCAAGGTCGCACACGAGTGTTTATGGTTAGGCATTCAACAAGTTAAACCAGAAGCCACTCTTTATGATGTTGCCCTTGCAATCCAAACACACGCTGAACAAAATAACTTTAGTGTAGTAAAAGAGTATTGTGGGCACGGCATTGGCGCAGACTTTCACGAACCGCCTCAAGTACTGCACTACGCCGCCGCCGAACTCAAAGAAATTATTTTAAAACCAGGAATGACCTTTACCATTGAACCAATGATTAACTTAGGCAAAGCAGACGTTAAGCTATTGGCAGACAACTGGACCGTCGTCACCAAAGATCGTAAGCTATCCGCTCAATGGGAGCATACATTAGCCGTAACACAAGACGGCTATGAAATACTGACATTAAGAACAAATGAACAGCCTGTATTACCCTAATCCAATATAATGAGAATATTTCATGAATGCAATAGAGCGCGATACCGCCCCTTTTATTCAAGCACTTAACTGCAAAGAAACGGCTTATCCCGAAACCCTAAAACGGGGGCGTACGATTTTAAACACATTTTTAAATCATCAATTTACGCAGTATGAAAATGGCATTGCAGTCTCTCATTTAATCAAAAAACGTTCTCATTTTATCGACCAACTTCTTAAAAATATTTGGAGTACTTACCTCCCCTTAGACGTTGCATCCCTCATTGCCGTAGGAGGTTATGGCCGCGAAGAATTACACCCTTATTCAGACATTGACCTGCTCATTCTTTGTAACAACATTGAACAACACCAAGAGAATCTTTCCAAATTCATTACGCTCTTATGGGATCTTGGCTTTGATGTTGGTTCTGCCATTCGAACCGTCAAAGACTGCTTTAATGCAGGCTTAGAGGATGTAACAACGGCAACCAACATGCTAGAATCTCGCTTACTTACTGGAAACGCTACGTTATTTGAGCAGCTTCAATCCATCTGGAACAATAACGATTTTTGGTCCAGGAAAACCTTTTTTCAAGCCAAATACATCGAACAAGAAAATCGTCATAAACGCTTTAATGACACCGTTTATCAACTCGAACCCAACATTAAAGAAAGCCCTGGAGGCTTACGTGATATCCAAACAATCTACTGGGTAGCCAAGCGTCACTTCAATGCCTTATCCATTAATGAACTGGTACAAAAAAACTTTTTAAGTGCTGAAGAGTTCATTGAAATAGAAGCCGCTTACCAACATTTAAACCGCATTCGCTTTGCCTTACAACACCTTAAAAAACGGCGAGAAGATCGCTTACAGTTTGACCTGCAACAATCTATTGCAGAATCATTTGGTTATGTTGATACCGATGAAAAAATGGCCGTTGAACAATTCATGAGTAGCTACTATCGCAACGTACACAGCATCGTCAAACTCAACGAAATATTACTGCAACACTTTAGAGAAACACTTTTTGATGATGAAAAAAGTACTGAAAGCATTAACATGCGTTTTAACATCGTCAACCAGCAACTTGACATCAAAGACCCCAACATTTTCAAACAAAATCCAACCACGCTACTCGAAGTATTTATTATCTTAGAAACACGCCCCCATATTACAGGGTTACGCTCAAAAACCATTCGAGCCATTCGAGATCACCTCTATCTTATTGATGATAGCTTCCGGCAAGACCCCATCAATATCGCCCTTTTCATTGAAATTTTTCGCCAACCAAAGGGCGTTAATGCGGCCGTAAAACGTATGCATGGTTACGGCATTTTAGCGGCCTACCTGCCCATTTTTAAAAAAATATCAGGTTTAATGCAGTTCAACATATTTCATGCTTACACCGTTGATGAACATACCGTTTTAGTCATTAGAAACCTTCGAAGATTTTTTATAAACGCATTCACCTACGAATTTCCAACCGCCCATCAAATTGCCACCCACCTCAATAAACCCGAAGTATTATTTTTGGCTGGGCTGTTTCATGACATCGCTAAAGGTCGGGGCGGAAAACATGAAATACTCGGCGCACAAGACGCACTCGACTTTGCCAAGCAACATCACCTCGCCAATAAAGATCAAAAAATGCTTCACTGGCTGGTACGCAACCATCTCATTTTTTCAGGCACTGCACAACGCAAAGACCTAAGCGATCCAGAAGTTATTAAACAGTTTGCCTCCTTAATGCAAGATCAAGAACATTTGGATTACCTCTATTTACTCACCGTAGCAGACGTATGCTCCACCTCCGATGCGGTATGGAACGACTGGAAAAACTCCCTCTTTTTAGAACTCTATAACGAAACCTCAAACGTTTTATCACAAGCCAAAAACATTCCAAAAGATCGTGCAAAAAAAGCCCTAAAAATCCAAGAAAAAGCCAAAGAACTGCTCGCCAAAAAAGGGATTTTTCCTTCACACTATCAACCTTTTTGGAACAGCATGACACACAGCGAGTTTTTCAGCCGTCAAAATGCACAAGATGTTGCACGCATCACCCAGCAACTTCATGCCGTTCAGCATGACCAAAGCCATATTTTTCTCCAAAAACAAAAACACCTTGGTGCCACCGAACTACTGATCTACATGCAAGACAGAGACTTCTTGTTTGCACACATTACCCACGCGTTAGACCTGCTCAACCTAACCGTTGTTGAAGCTCGAATTTTCAGCACAAGCGACCAAATGACCCTTGTCGTCATGTACATCCTAAACCGCGAAACCATGTCATACCTTGATAAAGAGCATCACCCAAAAGTAATTCAAAAAATACAAACACAACTATCACAAACAGACATTGAAAATCACAGTCACCAAGGCGCCACTCAAGCACGTCGAATTCGTTGTTTTGAAACCCCAACCGAACTGATCTTTAACACACTTAATGAACACCAAACCGAACTGCACATTACCACCAAAGACATTCCAGGCCTACTTTCCAAAATAGGACACGCACTCAAGCGTTGTAATATTCGACTACACGATGCCAAAATACATACTGTTGGCGAAAAAGCAGAAGATGTTTTTATTATTAGCGACACCCACAATAAAGCCATTAAAGACCATCACTTAAAAGAACAATTTTCAGCAGAATTGATTGATTTAATTGAATAATAACGCTTGGATCAGATTACCAAAACTGAAATTAATTTAAGCACAAAATAAAATTGCTATTCCACATTACTTACCCCCTAATTCACAAATAAAAATGTGAGATGATGTGCAAAAACCAAGTTTTACCGTAAAATAAAAAAACATTTAGATTACATCCACAGGTTTAATGATTATTTTTTTATAAAACTCATACAATTATATGACTTGAATTCAGCTGAATCACCTCAACCTAAATCGCCATCTGGAAATGTAGAATAAAAAGATCAGCAAAACGCCAATATGCCTAAATAAAAATATAGAAACAAGGAACATAAAATGAACCAAACAACCTCTCCCAACCTCCCCGAACATAAACCCCGACCAATGGTGGATTTATTGGTGAGCATTATTATTCCCTCCGTCATTTTAATGAAACTCAGTGGCGATCAAGACCTGGGAGCCACAGGCGCTTTAATTGCCGCACTGGCCTTTCCTATTGGCTGGGGACTGTACGAGCTGATTAAATTTAAAAAATTTAACTTCATTGCTTTACTGGGATTAATCAGCGTACTATTAACAGGAGGGATTGGCCTCTTACAACTCGATACCCAATGGCTCGCCATCAAAGAGGCCGCCATTCCAGGCATTATTGGACTCGCCGTACTCATTTCAACCAAAACCCGTTATCCACTCATTAAAACCCTGCTGTATAACCCCAAAATGATGCAAGTCGAAAAAATCGAACAACGCCTCAAAGAATCCAATAACACACAAAAATTTGAAGCACGTCTATTAATGGCCACCTACCTACTCGGAGGCACTTTCTTCTTCTCCGCCGTAATGAACTACATTCTTGCCACATGGATTGTCGTCAGCCCAGCTGGCAGTACCGAATTTAATGAAGAACTAGGTCAACTAACCCTATTAAGCTACCCAATGATTGCCATCCCATCTATGCTCATGATGATAGCCATTTTTTACTACCTATGGCGCACCATCAACGGACTAACGGGTCTCAAACTAACAGAAGCCCTTAATAACGTAGAACAACCTGAAAAGAAAACAGATTAACCACCCACCCCTCGCGTTATAAATTGTCTATTTTTTAGTCAAAAAATGGTGCTCCTACGTGAATTCTGACTCTGGCTTACCTCTGCCAATTGTATTTCGCGCGTAGGAGCGCATAAATTTTTCCACATTGGAGGCTCTACAGCTTCAAAAATTAAGCTCAGCGGCGACTTACAGCGGATGAGGCTTGGCGCAGCCAAACGAAATGCGTTATAAATTGTCGGCTGGAGCGCTTGGTTAGAAACGCGGGGAACTTGGTAAATGACTGAACTTACAGCCCACGCCTTTAAAAGAGGTTACCGCACTTCATAAATTTAATGTTGTTTTCTTGAATTAGAAGGGGGGGGGGTACGTTTTTGAGATTGAAAATCTTCCC
>UOFC01000113.1_pt1 | contig 27836 bp, 25 predicted proteins | sample 1988771 | NCBI WGS metagenome assembly UOFC01 (sample SAMEA4712195, study PRJEB27164) | hydrothermal vent metagenome | biome: marine basaltic hydrothermal vent biome; feature: marine hydrothermal vent; material: mineral | place: Pacific Ocean | collected 2011-06-14/2011-07-23 | depth 1719 m | reverse complement strand
TAAAGACACGCTTTAGACCTTCTTACTTCCCATTTACGGAGCCTTCTGCCGAGGTGGATATTGCGACCGATTTGTTTGGTGATGGTCGCTGGATTGAGGTATTGGGATGTGGCATGGTGCACCCTCAGGTACTGACCAATGTTGGTATTGACCCTGATGAATATATGGGTCTTGCATTTGGTTTAGGCGTAGAGCGTTTGGCGATGCTCCGTTATAACGTAAAAGATCTTCGTCAGTTTTTTGAAAATGACTTACGTTTTTTACAACAATTTAAATAAATAACCCAAGTTTGGTGAGATTAGCAAAATGAAAATAAGTGAAAACTGGTTAAGAGAGTGGGTTAATCCAAACTGGGATACGAATACACTAACTGAAGCGTTAAGTTTAGCGGGATTAGAAGTGGATGGCACGGAAGCCGTAGCGGGACAGTTTACTCATGTGGTTGTCGGTCATGTGTTGTTGGTGGAAAAACACCCCGATGCCGATAAGTTAAACGTAACCCAAGTGGATGTGGGGGAAGCGGAACCCGTTCAGATTGTGTGTGGTGCTAAAAATGTCGTAAAGGGCATGAAAGCTTGTTGCGCAAAAGTGGGTGCGGTGTTACCGGGTGATTTTAAAATTAAAAAAGCCAAACTACGTGGCGTGCCTTCTCATGGCATGTTGTGTGGCGCAGCAGAGATTGGATTGTCTGATGATGGCGTAGACGGGCTTTATGTGTTGCCAGATGATGCGCCTACGGGCATGGATGTTCGTGCTTTTTTAGATTTAAACGATGTGATGATTGATGTGGATTTAACCCCCAATCGTGCTGATTGTTTAAGCGTTGAAGGGTTGGCGAGAGACCTTCATGCGATTAGTGATGCGCCATTTAATATACCTTTTAAAGAAGTAAAAATAGCCACTTCGGGAGTCTGTCTTCAAGGGATTCAAGTACTGGAACAGGCTGACTGTCCTAAATATTTAGGCTGTGTGGTTTCGGAATTTAATCAAAAAGCGAACACACCTTTGTGGATGGTACAAAAGCTGCAACGTTCAGGATTACGAGCCATTGATTTGGTGGTTGATATTACCAACTATGTGTTATTGGAGTTGGGTCAGCCGATGCACGCCTTTGATCTGGATAAATTGCAAGGTGATGTTCAGGTTCGAAAAGCTAAGGCGGGGGAAAAATTTACTTCATTGGATAATAAAGAGCTGATTTTAAAAGAGGATAGCTTGGTTATTTCAGACGACTCGGGTGTGATTGCACTTGCTGGCATTATGGGAGGGTTATCTACCTCTGTAACGAATGAAACGACCCGTATCTTTTTTGAATGCGCACACTTTGCGCCACTTGCGATTACGGGTAAAGCGCGTCAGTATGGTTTACATACAGACTCATCTCACCGTTTTGAACGTGGTGTGGATCCATTATTGCCTGAGCGAGCATTGAATCGTGCATTACAGCTGTTTACTGAGATTGCAGGTGGTATCGTCAGTGAGGTTCAGTCGGTTATTTCAGTAGCAGAACTGCCTAAGCCTTCGGTGATTGAGTTACGTAAAATTACCATTGAAAATCGTTTAGGTGTTAAAATTGATGATGCAAAAATTGTACAAATATTTGAATCCTTGGGGTTTGATATTGTTGCCACTGAATTTGGTTGGAATTTGACCGCACCTAGCTATCGCTTTGATATGGCAATTGAGATGGATTTGATTGAAGAAGTTGGGCGTATTTTTGGTTACAATAATTTGCCAGAAACGCCTGTATTGGCTCCTATGACGCTAAATGAATTGCCAGAGTCAGAGCAATCTTTGTTGGCGTTAAAAAATGCGTTAGTACAGCGTGGTTATAATGAGGTGATTACCTACAGTTTTGTGGAAGAGGGAAAACAGAAGCTATTAGAGCCTGAGTTGCCTTATGTTTTATTAAAAAACCCCATTTCAGATGATATGAAAGCGATGCGTACGAATCTGTTTTCTGGGTTATTGCAATCGGTTGCTTACAATCAAAACCGTCAACAACCTCGTGTTCGTCTATTTGAAAGTGGTTTGGTTTTTTATAAAAATGATTCTGACCCAACGGGAGCGACTCAAGTGGCGATGTTCGGTGGGGTCATTACAGGAAAGGTGGCCGCTTCTGGTTGGGATGAAGAGGAGCGATTGGTTGACTTCTTTGACGTAAAAGGTGATGTTGAAACTCTGATTCGTATGAGTCATCAACTGGCTCATATTCGTTTTGAACCCTGTGCGCATCCTGCACTGCATCCTGGTCAGTCGGCAACCATCGTAAAAGACGGTAAAGAGGTCGGCATGATTGGACAATTGCATCCCTCTTTGGTGAAGCCGATGGGCGTGAGTGGTAAAGTGTATTTGTTTCAAATTAGACAAGATGCGTTAATGAGGATGCAAGTTCCCGTTGCTCAGATGGTCTCCAAGTTTCCTGAAGTTCAACGTGATTTGGCTTTTGTGGTTGATGAAGGTGTTGCGGTTCAGGCGTTGATTGATTCGATTATAGCAGTGAAATCTGATATTCTTAACGCGGTTGAATTATTTGATATTTATCGTGGTCAGGGGGTTGAAGCGTCGCAAAAAAGTATTGCGCTTACGTTAAAAATTCAACACAAAGAGAGAACGTTGCAAGACGAAGAAGTGGATGCGCTTATTACACAGGTACTCACGTCAGCAAAACAAGCGGTCAATGCAGAATTAAGATAGTTAAATATAGTTAGGATAAAAATATGACATTAACCAAAGCGGATATCGCTCAAAATTTATCAGATACGTTTGGCTTTAATAAAAGAGAGTCAAAAGAGCTGGTTGAACAATTTTATGATGAATTAAGTCATGTTTTGATTTCAGGTGAGCAAATTAAATTATCTGGCTTTGGTAATTTTGAACTTCGTGATAAGGCTGCACGTCCAGGCCGTAATCCTAGAACAGGAGAAGATGTTCCTATTTCAGCACGAAGAGTGGTAACATTTAAGCCTGGACAGAAATTACGTGCACAAATTGATAATTATGGCAAAGCTTAATCAAGAAAATGTAACGCCTATGCAACTCTCTATTGAGTTGCCAGATAAAAAATACTTTACCATTGGTGAAGTGGCTAAGCTTTGTCAGTTAAAATCGCATGTATTACGTTACTGGGAGCAGGTTTTTCCGCAACTTGAACCCAGTAAACGGAGAGGACGACGCTATTATCAGCGAGCTGATCTTGAGTTGGTGATTGAAATTAAGGCCTTGTTGCATGAACAGGGGTTTACCATTCCTGGTGCAAAAGCTCGACTGGCAAAAAAAATGTCTATAGCAACAGAGGATGCCACGCATTCAGGAGAGGATTCCATTATTACCGTTTTGCAATTAATGCAACAAGAAGCAAAAGAGTTTGGCGCATATATTAAAACTCGGTTTTAATTATTTTCAGTTTATGAATTAGGGATAATGTGACTAAATTTAGGCTTTTAATTGAAAAAATTAACGTTATAATACCGCCAAACTTATTTCTAAGTTTATTCTTTTTTCGGGGTGTGGCGCAGTTTGGTAGCGCACTTGACTGGGGGTCAAGTGGTCGCAGGTTCAAATCCTGTCACTCCGACCAATTTTAGTTTTTTCTAATGTATTTGAGACGTATTTGAGATTTTTGCACGAAAGAATGCGCGGATAAAAAAGGGTAAAATACGCCTATTTTTCTGCCTCGACGTACTCTAGCGGGCGTCGAGTTCTTGCGTTTCGCGTCCCTATCGTGTAAAGGTCTTTATTTGTTGTTTAGTCGTGAATTAAAGCGACAGTTACTTTGGAAAATACAATATGCATACATTCTCTATTTTAGCGATAGAAACTTCTACTATAGCCTGTTCGGTTGCATTATTTTATCAAAATACAATGTATCAAAGATATGAGCTATTACCTCAAAAACATGCGCATCAATTATTAAAAATGGTAGATGAGGTGCTTTGTGAGGCAGGTATTAAAGGGCAAGAGGTGGATTTATTAGCGTATGGTGAAGGACCTGGTGCGTTTACAGGCGTTAGGATTGCCGCTGGCGTGGTTCAAGGGTTGTCTTTAGGTTGGAGTAAGCCTGTTTTAGGTGTTTCCTCATTAGAGGCGATGGCAGAACGTGTTCTGAATGATTTTGATATTTCATGCGCTCAACAGGCCGATATTCCATGGTGTGCTTTAATGGATGCACGTATGCAGGAGGTTTATTTTCAATCAGGTGTATTTAACCTTAAAACAAAGCAATGGTTGGTTTCAGAGGCTTGTTTACTGAAACCTGATGAAATTAAAGAGCGAATTAAATGTTTACCTCAATATGCTATTGGATTAGGTGATATTCAAAATATTTACCCAGAGTTAAGTGTCGAGTTTGTTCAGTGGTTTGATGTACTTCCTTCGGCTGAGGCTGTCGTTCGATGTGTTTTGCGAATGGATTTGGAGCAAATAGACAAAGATGAACGAGAGATTGCTTTGCCCGTTTATTTAAGAAATCATGTTGCGGATACCATTCAGGAGCGAGCGAGAAAACAGCTTAATTCCTAATTTCCAGAGATCAAACTCAAAAATCATTCATTATCATGTCGAATGTTTGTCACAATGGTAAAATTTATTGGGTAGAGATGAGAAAGTTTCAATCCAAAATATTTCCCCCCCCCCTTTATCTTTCATGAAAAGCGGTCTAAAGGTATTTTCTATCTGAGGATTAGGGTGTTAGAATTAAAGTCTTTAATGTGATCCAATCTTGTGGAGTTAATATGTCTAAGATAGAGTCAATTTTAACGGAGTCTCGAGTATTTAACCCTTCGGAACAGTTAAAGCGTCGTGTGGCGTTAACAGAGTCGGATATTGCTCAATTGTATGCTAAAGCGGCGAATGATCATCCTGGTTTTTGGTCTGATTTGGCACGAGAAAAATTGGCTTGGTCCAAGCCATTTTCCATTGGTTTGGATGATTCAAATGCACCACACTTTAAGTGGTTTAGTGATGGAGAATTGAATGTTTCGTATAACTGCATTGATCGTCACTTAGAAACCAAGAGTGATAAATTAGCGATTATATTTGAAGCTGATGATGGCACAGTAGAGCGTTATACCTATAAAGAGTTGCATGATCAAGTGTGTCGTTTTGCCAATACGTTGGTGGCACAAGGAACTCAAAAAGGCGATCGTGTGGTGATTTATATGCCAATGATTCCACAAGCGGTGATCGCTATGCAGGCGTGTGCAAGAATTGGCGCGATTCATTCCGTGGTTTTTGGTGGTTTTTCGGCGGAGTCATTGCGTGATCGTATTGATGATACGGGGGCAAAGCTAGTGATTACCGCCAATGCGGGGTGTCGTGGTGGTAAAACCATTCCGCTTAAAAAAGCGGTGGATGAAGCATTGGAAAAGGGGGGCGATCACGTTCGAAAAGTGATTGTATTTCGACGCACTAAAGATGACGTAGAGATGAAAGCAGGGCGAGATATTGACTGGTATGAAGCCGAAGCAGGAATGAGCAATTATCATGATCCAGTGATGGTGAATTCAGAGCACCCACTGTTTTTGTTATACACCTCTGGCTCAACGGGTAAACCCAAAGGTGTGCAACACAGTACAGGGGGGTATCTATTAAATGCTCATGTAACTAACGAGTGGATGTTTGATTTAAATGAACAGGATGTGTTTTGGTGCACGGCCGATGTAGGCTGGATTACTGGGCATACTTATGTTGCTTATGGTCCTTTATCTGTAGGAGCAACGATATTGATGTTTGAAGGCGTTCCTACTTACCCTGATGCTGGACGATTTTGGCAAATTTGTCAAAATCATGATGTCACCATTTTTTATACTGCGCCGACAGCGATTCGAGCATTGATGAAATTTGGTTCAGACTTACCGAATCAATATGATCTTTCTAAATTGAGAATCCTTGGAACAGTGGGCGAGCCGATTAATCCTGAAGCGTGGATTTGGTATTACCATGAAATTGGTGGGGGATGTTGTCCTATTATTGACACTTGGTGGCAAACTGAAACGGGTGCACATATGTTGGCTCCTTTTCCTATTACGCCTCTTAAACCAGGTTCTTGTACCAGAGCATTACCGGGAATTGATGCGGTTATTATGGATGAAACAGGGCAGGTGTTGAAGACGAATGAAGGGGGGTTGTTGGTGATTAAAAAGCCGTGGCCATCAATGATTCGTACTGTTTGGGGAGATGATGAACGTTATCAAAAAACTTATTTTCCAATGATGGATACAGTTAAGGACGGTGCTTTTTGTTATGTTGTGGGCGACAGCGCTTATCAGGATGAGGATGGTTATTTTTGGATTTTGGGTCGAGTGGATGATGTCTTAAATGTGTCTGGACACCGTCTAGGAACAATGGAAATTGAGTCGGCACTTGTATCGCATCCTCAAGTGACTGAGGCGGCAGTGGTGGGGCGTCCCGATGAGATTAAGGGGGAAGCTATTTTTGCATTTGTAGTGTTAAATGTAGACATTCCTGCTGAGGGAGCTGAGCGAGAGACACTGATTCAAACGTTAAGGGCTTGGGTGGCAAAAGAAATTGGTGCAATTGCCAAGCCAGATGACATACGTTTTGGTACAAACTTACCTAAAACGCGTTCAGGAAAAATAATGCGACGCTTGTTGAAAACGTTGGCAAGGGGGGAGGAAATTTTACAGGACACCTCTACTTTGGAAGATCCAACGGTGTTAGAGCAATTTAATTCATGACATTAGGCGGGAATTTTCTTCCCCCCCCCATTTTTTCTTTACTTTAAATAAATATCTCCTAATTCATCAATAGTAATGTCTACCGTAGCAAGGGATTCATTCCAGCAGGGGCCTTCAATACACGTTCCGTCCTCTATTTTAAAATAAGCGTCGTGTACAGAGCACTTCATGGTTTTTTGGTAGGGATTAACATCAATTTTATAGGCTTCATCTAAAGGAACGTTTTGATGAGGGCAGTTATTTTCATACGCTTTGACGGAGTCTTGATGCTTAATGAGTACAATGGATGGATTGTGGGATGGATTGTGATTTTTACGGTATACCACTAAAGTTTTTGCTGTACTCAGTTGTTTGATATTGGCAATTGGTTTGTTTACTGTAGATGTCTGCAATAGGTTGTCTAATCCAAATTGTGTGCACTTTTGTGCAGCAAAGTGGTTGGCAAGTTTCACAGCCTCTTGAAGGCTCTTGTTTTGAATTAAGTGATGTATAAGAGCCGCATTAAAGGTATCTCCTGCACCTAAGGTATCAACAACAGGGCTAACGACTTCTGCTTTGATGTGTTGAATGTTTTGATTTATATCCGCAAGCCATACCCCCTTCTCCCCCCAAGTGCAAACCAGTTTTGTGTTTGGCGTACTTGTTTGAATGTGTTGGAGTAGATCTAGTCCATTTGAAAATCCTTTTTCATGTGCGTAGTGGTGAGAAAAAATAAGTAGATTTACTCGATCAAAAAGAGCTTCAATCCCTTTTCTGGACTTTTCGATTTCAAGGGATATTGGTTGTTTGCTCAAAAAGGTTTTGGCAATATTAATCATCCCGGTCAGGTTTTCAACATTTCTACCTTCAAAGTGCAGCCAGTCAAATGTTTCAATGGGAATTTTGGCAAAAAAATCAAAGCTAACTTCTGGTAAGTCTCGGTAATGAATAATCGTTCTATGACCATTTTTTTGGTTAAGAGTCACAAAAGAGTTGGGTGTTTTTCCCTGAATAAATTTTTGAATGTATTTTGTTGAGATGAGACGGTTTTTTAACGCGGTTTGAAGTTGCTTAGCTTCTGTGTCAGTTGCTAAAGAGGTACAAATGCTACTTTGATGCCCGAGTTGTTGTAGGACATATAATGTATTATTAACATTTCCACCAGCTGAAAAGATACGATTGATGGCTCTAATTTCTTCATCTTCTTTGGGGTGGTGGGGCACCGTTAAGATGGTATCTAAAACAGCATTGCCAATACCCAGTATGTTTGCCATATAAATTTACCTGTCTATTTGAGACCTTTGCACGAAAGGATGCACGGATGAAAAAAGGGTAAAATACGCCTATTTTTCTGTCTCGACTTACCCCTGCGGGCGTCGAGTTCTTCGTTTTTTGTCCCTCTCGTACAAAGGTCTCTATTTGAATTTATGAAAGCGTGTTTAAACATGTTTAAAGGTGGTAAGTGCATCTATTTTTTTAATGTTTAGAGGGACAGTATTCAGAGCCAGTAAATGAGTCGCTGAAATGGGATGAATTTTAACATACCTTGTTTAACTTAGAAAATTGAAGCTTTTGTGTTTAAAGTGAATAAATATGAAAAAAAACTTGACATAGTTTTATCTCAACTTAACCAGTGATATTATTAATTACTTTATTTTTACTAAATAACTAATTGAAATATCTAATATTTGTCATTTTTTAAGGGAAGGGAAATGATTGTTTAGCGTTTGTTTTTTTGTACACAAAAACTGTGGATAACTTTGTGTGTAATTCAATAAAAATGTCCTTAAGTGCTTTATTGTAGCGAGAATTTAGCAAGTTGCTTAAAAAATAAACAGCTTTTTTTTAAGTAATATCCTTAAGGTTAACTCCTATGAGGATGGGTTTATTTACTTATGAAATAATTTGGTAATTAAGAGTGACAAATAATAAAAAAAGATTACAATTCACGCACGTTTATTGAAACGTTTTTAAAAATAAAAAAAGTGGGCTACTTATGTCTGAAATTAAGTCAGCGTTTAACGCAAGTTGTCGAAACTGTGGTTTACAAAAAGTTTGTTTTCCGACGGGATTAGTTAAGTCAGAAATTGATCGTTTAGATCGTGTGGTGGAACGTAAGCCTCCACTGAAGAAAAATCAATATTTATTTCAAGTAGGAGACCCATTTACCTCTTTATTTGCCATCCGAGCAGGAATGATTAAACTTTATTCGTTTACAAATACAGGGGAAGAAGTTGTTCACGGATTTTATTTGCCTGGAGATGTTTTAGGTGTAGATGCTTTGGCCTCTAAACAACATTATTTAAATGCCATTGCAATTGATTCTGTAAGTGTTTGTGCCTTGCCATTTGAAGAATTAACGGATTTAGCTTTGCAAATACCAAGTTTAAATAAGCAAATAATGATGGTAATGAGTAAAGAGGTGAATGGAGGGCGTTCACATTCTGAAATGTTGATTAAACGCAATGCCGATCAACGGGTGGCGCAGTTTATTTGGAATATGGCTGAGCGTTATCGTAATAGAGGTTATGTGCATGAAGAGTTCCGGCTAAGTGTTTTACATCGGGATGTGGCTCTGTATTTAGGGTTGACACCAGAAACGGTTTCTCGAATCTTAGCTAAATTACATGCTAAAAATATAGTGACATGGAAAAAGAAAGAAGTCAAAATATACAATGAAGAAGCCTTAAAAAATGCGGCTGATGGGGGAGAGAAGCTTTGATTTTTTGTTTGCTTTACGGTATATTGATCGGTACGTTTACTTTTTTAAAAAATAGGAAATAAAAATATGTTGGTTAGGAATATTAAAGGGTTATTTATTGTAGGATTTTTAGGCTTATCTCTGGTTGGGTGTAGCTCGACTCCCAATCCCGCAGATGCACCAGAATCGAATGAAGTTCTTGTTGAAGAGATGGTTGTTGAGCAGGTTTCAGAAGATGTTAATGCAGCAAAACAAGCTAGAGCAAGAGACTTAGCGGCACAAAAATCGGGGTTATTAGCAACGATTCAGCGTGAAGTTGTTTATTTTGACTTTGATCAATCAGATGTTAAATCACAATTTTATTCTGTTATAAAAGCGAATGCTGATTATATGGCTTTAGAACCGACAGCAACAGTAACGGTTTCTGGTTATTGTGATGAACGTGGTACACGTGAATATAATATGGCATTGGGTGAACATCGTGCAAATGCGGTTAAACGCGCTTTAATTGCAGAAGGCGTGAGTCCAAGTCGTATTAATGTCGTTAGTTACGGTGAAGAAAATCCAGCGGCTGAAGGTCATGGTGAAGCAGCGTGGTCTAAAAACCGTCGCGCAGAATTTTCATACTAAATGATTCAACCCTAATCCTCAGACAAAATGCGATTTAGGGTTTACTTAGATTCACTTTCTTAAGCCTTCCTACCTTTTTGGTAGGAAGGCTTTTTTGTTTATTGAGATTTTTCCATGATTGAAACGACTCCTAAAGTACATTATTTAAAAGCATACCAACCACCTAAGTTTCAAATCAACTCTGTTTATTTAGAGTTTGAATTGCATCCAACCAAAACAGTTATAAAAAATACCATGCAATGTCGCTCTCTTTCAGGAGAAAAAACGCTTTGCTTACAGGGTGAAAAATTAAGGCTACTTTCTGTATTGTTAAATGGCCAAGAAGTGATTGAACAGAGCTTGTGTGATAAAGAAACGTTGACTGTAAAGGTGGAAACTGCTGATTTTGAGTTGGTGATTGTGACTCAAGTTTCACCTGAAAGTAATACTGCTTTAGAAGGGCTGTATCGAACCAATGGCAATTATTGCACCCAGTGTGAAGCCGAAGGGTTTCGTAAAATAACGTATTTTTTAGATCGCCCTGATGTATTGACCCGCTTTACGACCAAAGTTATCGCGGATAAAGAACAAAATACAGTTTTGTTATCGAATGGTAATTTAATTGAATCAGGTGATTTATCTGATAATCGTCATTACGCTATCTGGGAAGACCCTTTTAAAAAACCTTGTTATCTTTTTGCACTCGTTGCAGGAAATCTGGCATGTGTTGAAGATGTGTTTATAACAGCTGATCAACGTTGTGTTACGTTGAAAATTTATGTTGAACAGCAAAATATTGATAAATGTCAGCATGCAATGGCTTCTTTAAAAAAATCAATGGCATGGGATGAACAGCGTTTTGGACTTGTTTATGACTTAGATATTTACATGATTGTGGCGGTAGACGATTTTAATATGGGTGCGATGGAAAATAAGGGGTTAAATGTGTTTAATTCCAAGTTTGTGTTGGCAAAACCTGAAACGGCAACCGATATGGATTATGAAGGCATTGAAGCGGTCATTGCACATGAGTATTTTCATAACTGGACGGGCAACCGTGTGACATGTCGAGATTGGTTTCAATTGACCTTAAAAGAGGGACTAACTGTTTTTAGAGATCAACAGTTTACCGCGGATATGTTATCACCAGCAGTAAAGAGAATTGAAGATGTGAGGCGATTACGAAGCCATCAATTTCCTGAAGATGCTGGCCCTATGTCACACCCAATACAGCCACAATCCTATATCGAAATGAATAATTTTTATACAATGACGGTTTATGAAAAGGGGGCTGAGGTCGTACGGCTTTATCACTCCTTATTAGGAGAGCGAGGCTTTAGAAGAGGGATGGATCTTTACTTTCAACGTCATGATGGACAAGCTGTAACAGTCGTGGATTTTAGGCAGGCGATGGAAGAGGCAAATCAAGTTGACCTTTCACAAATGCATCAATGGTATGTTCAAAAAGGAACGCCTGTATTAGCTGTTACAACCTCTTATGATGCCGTATTAAAAACGTATCAAATTAAGTGTATTCAAAAGTCGGTTCATTTAAAAACAGACATTAAACCGTTATTGATTCCTGTGCGGTTTGGTTTGTTGTCTGAAAAAGGAGAGGTAATGAACTTAATACCAGAGCCTTCCACACAACACAACGTAATCGGATCTGGTAGCGAAGTATTGTTACGGTGCACAGAGCCGTCAGAAACATTTACATTTGTTCACATTGAGAGTAAGCCGATTCCCTCTTTTTTAAGAGGTTTTTCTGCTCCAATTCATTTAGAGTATCGTTATAGCAATACTGAATTAAGTTTGTTAGCGCAATCTGATACAGATAGTTTCGTTCGTTGGGAATCCTTCCAAACATTAGCAATGAATGAGATTAAAGAAAATATTCGTCGTTATGAGTGCAAACAACCACAGGTTCTTTCAGAATCATTAAAGAAAGCTTTTTTAGGGACTTTACAAGCGTCATCAGAAGAGTTCGCTTTAACCGCTCTAATGATTACTTTGCCCGATTTAACTTATATTGGTGAGCAGTTTTCTGTTATTAATGTGGATGCAATTTATCATGTTCATCAATGGTTAAAAGTTGCTTTGGCTGAACACTGTGAAACAGAACTATTAAATATTTATCAACGGTTAAGTGAGACAGCTTCTGAATATAAATATCATAAAGATGATATTGCATCACGAAAACTAAAAAATGCTTGTTTAAACTATTTAAGTTTATTACCAAATGGGATGGAACTGGCAAAATCTCAATATGAAAATCATTCGAATATGACGGATGGATTGGCTGCGTTAGCGGCTATTTCGCATTTAGATCACCCAGAACGTACTGTTTGTTTAGCGCATTTTTATGAAGAATGGCAACAAGATACATTGGTGCTGGATAAGTGGTTTACATTGCAAGCGGCCTCTCATCATCGTCATGCTCTGGAGCACGTACAAGCATTGGTTACGCATAAAGAGTTTGTTTATACGAATCCAAATCGGGTTAGAAGTGTATTAGGGGTGTTTGGACGATTAAATTTATTAGGATTTCATCGTGCTGATGGTCAAGGGTATGCTTTTTTAGCGGAACAAGTGCTTAAACTGGATAAAATTAATCCTCAAGTTGCCGCGAGACTTGTTGCACCATTTACGCATTGGAGACGATATGATGAAGGGAGAAAGCAAAAAATGCAGGGTGAGCTACATAATATTTTACAACACTCAACACTTTCAAAAGATGTTTATGAAATTGTGTCTAAATCACTTGTGTGATTCATTTTAATGGCTCATGAGACGAATTATGATGAAACAATGGACTGTTTTTTTTGCATGGGGAATTTTTTTTATTTTGCCAACGGCAATCTTTGCCAATGTGGAAAGTGAGTGGGAAGAGTTGTTTGTTCCCTCTTCTGTTCAGGATAGTGAAGAAAAAAAACGAGCAAATACACTTAAAGTAACGGAACAGCATATTGATGATCAAGTGTTATACATTGATCAAGAAATTTTAATATTAAAAGCGGAACTTGCACAACAATACGGTCATACGAATGAATTAAGAAACTACCTAAATCAACTGGATGAAATGACAGTATTGCCTGTTTTTCAAAATAGATTTGAGCACTTAAAACATTTTTTAATGGCACCAAAAATGAATCCGTCGCCTCTGAAACCTATTCATCAAGTCCCGGTTTTGAATACCAACACATACCTAACGGTAAATCATATTCAACCATTAGATTTTTTATCAGAGGGGGGGGGTAAAAATTCAGTTATTGCTATTTTACTTCCCCTAACAGAGGCTTATGAACAGGTAGGTAATCAATTATTAGAGAGTTTAACCAATGCGTTAGAAACAATCGGTTTTAAAGGAACTTTGGTTGTATTAGACACCGTTTTGCATGATAGCTCGTTTGAAATATGGCAGTTATTACAGCATTATGAGCCCAATTTTATTTTTGGCCCGCTTCGTAAATCCGTTGCCACTCAGTGGCAGGCTTTAAATACAGGAGTTCCAACGTTGTATTTTAATGAAATGCCTTTTTTATATGGAACAGAAAGGGCACTTTCTCCTAGCCGCTCCAAAGGCATTGAGATCTTGTTACGCTTTATGGAGGAACGTGATGAACAAAATATACTGGTTTTAACAGACAACCACCCCGTATCGCAACAATTAGAGTCTGATTTTTATGCCTCATGGCTGGCAATAAATTCTCAAGGAAAATACTTGCATCAAACCATTGATAAAACGGTTGGAGAAGCCGTTGAGTTTGCCAGTAATATTAAACGTTCTAAAGATCGGTATTTATGGTTGCAAAAGGTTGTTCAGCATAGTTTGGTTTTTCAGCCTAGAGCAAGAGAGGATATTGACTTGGTAATTTCCTTTTTATCTGAACGTAATGCAATGCAAGTGAGTCCCATTTTAGATTTTTACCGCCTTAATTCGATCTCTCGAATTTGGTTTCCAATTCAAACCCCTAAGGTTTCTTTTTTAAAAAAGAATCTTTCTTCATGGAATCACTCTTATGTTGTTTTTCCTCCTTACTTATCCCAAAACGTACAACCTCGTGCGGCTGAATCACTCGTCTCTGAAAAAATTGGCCTGTTTTATGCTTTAGGTCAAGTGGCTGTTGAGATAGTAACTAATTCTACTGTTTCTGATGGATTAGAGCTATTTTTAGAGACTGAATTTGGCCTGATTCGTTCAAACTCCTCAGGACAATTTTATTTATGGCCGATGATTTATTGGGTAGATCAACATAATAATTTTGAAAAAGTTTCTTTGTCTTTGTAAATAACACGATAACCATTCCTTTTAACGTGGTTTATTGGGTATAGCAATGACTTGACTGATTTAAGGAAGTAGCGTGTGGCAGCTCCAGATGAGACCATTGATCCAAATGATTTAGACAGCATTGATGCGCTATTGGATGAAGCAGAGTTAGAAGTGCCTAAAGAACAAGAAGTTACTTCAGATTCGGAACAAGATGCCATTGATACGTTATTAAATGAGGCTGAGTTAGCAGAAACACCAGTACAAAAAGAACAATCGCCTCAAAGTAACGAGCCTGAAAATACGCAAGAAATTCTTCAAAATGATACACCGGAAGCAGTGCCTGACTTAGAAAAAAATCAGCCCAAAATGCAAAAAACGGTTACAGAGGAAGCGATACCTCAACCTGTAATCAAACAGTCAACCCTAAATACAGAGATGACGGCGAAAGATATGGATGCGATTAAAAAACTGATTATTATTTTTGGAGCAACGCTGATTGTATTAATGTTAATTGGCATTGGTATTGGAATATGGAGTGCTTTGGCTGCTCAAGGATCTGCACTGGATGAAGAAACTCAAACATTGATTGAGTCGGTTCAAGTGAATACAGAGCGAGTGGCTACAAATGTAATGGATTCAAATGAAACGGTTAAAGCCATTGAAAAAAAATTAGATGCGTTGAACTTTCAATTAGAGCAGTTAGCAACAGATTTACTGGAAGGGTCATTTCCCGCTTCAACACAAGCCCCTTCACAGCTGGATCCATTAGGGTTGAATACACATGAGGACATACAAGAAAAAAAGACAGTTCATCCAGTAAAAACCGTCCCTGTGACAACTAATCAGGCTATACAGCCAGATTCAGAGACTCATAAATTAACGGCCTCGATGAATAAAAAAATTATTTCAACGCAAAGACGGATTGATGAAGTCAATCGTCGAGTGAAAGACATTCAAGCCAAACATAAAACGGTGTTACTGAGTATAAAAAGTCTTGAAAAACAAATGATTTTGCAGCAAAAACGTATGGTTTTTAAGGCAAAAGAGAGTCAGAAAAAACAAGAGAGTAATCCTTATCAATACAGTGCACCAGATGGCAGTTATTATGATCAATCTGTTGGAGACACTTATCCTTAATGTTCTGATAGATATGCAGTAAGATATGTAAGCTGTTGGTTTTAAAGTGAAATTAAAATGGAGTATAGAGCAATGAAAAAACAAACTGTTCTAAAGGCAAGTTTAATTGGATTAGCCAGTGTATTTGTATTAAGTGGCTGTGTTCAAAGTAATTCTTGCTGTTCAGGAGGCAATGTTAAATCACAGCATAGTCAAGCAACAATGAGTAAAGTTTCTGCTGCGGAAAGCAAACCCGAATTAATGAAAATATCGGGCATTGGTTATGGAGCAGAAAGTACATTTGGGGCTTACACTCCTGGGCAACGTCGTTTGATGGCTATTAGAGCCTCTAAGCTAGACGCTTATCGTGCATTAGCCGAGCAACTTTATGGTATTAAAATTGATAGTAATACATCCATATCGACCTTAACGGCAAAAAGTGATAGCTTTAGGGCGCGAGTAAATGCCGTAGTTCGTGGCGCTAGGATTGTGAGTGTAACCCCTATGGCAGATCGTAATTACGAAACCGTTTTAGAGGTTTATGTTGATAAACAATTTTTTGAAGAGACATTTGTTTATACCGCAAGTAAGGCTAAAATTTTAAGCCCTGAATCCACCTACCAAGTGAATTCTTATTAGTTATTTTTTTGACTGCAAGCAACGTACTTTCATTCTCAGACAGGCTTCTGGGATTAAAGGATTGGTAAAATGACAAAATTTAAGATAATAGTTCCGCTGGTGCTTGGGCTATTTACATGGCAAGGCATTGCAGATGCGGCAAGTATTAGTACACGGGTACGGATTCTTGAAGGCAAGATCGCAAAGCAAGATCGAGCGATTAAAAACTCTTTAAAATCGTTAACAATTCGAGATGATAAAGCTGAAAAGGCACTTAATAAGGTTAATGCTTTAGAACAAAAAGTAGACAAACTTGTTACAGGGAAGAAGGGGGGGGCTAAATGGTTAGAAAGAGCGGATAAGCGTTATACTTACCCATAATCTATTACACAGCTCCCTTTCTTAGTCATCATAGGCATATTATTAATTAGCCTTGCGCTTTTTTTCGATTTTGTTGCGCCAGTTCAATCTCTTTTGCCTGAATAAAATACACCAATTTTCGTCGATCCTCTTCACTTAAATTTTCATAAGACAGCGCAACGATAGCGCCTGAAGAAGGCTCATTTGATGGTGTAATTTTTACAATATTACAGCGAACTAAAATGGGATCTTCATTTGGTAAAGGCTTAATGAGTAAATCCAGCTTATCGGTGGGGTTTATTTTTTCCTCAATGTTAATGGCAATGCCCCCGCCACTGAGATTAACCAGTCTTTGTGGAATGGCACGGGTGAGTTGTTTATTATCAATGGTGCTTAAGATGAAATTAATTTTGCTATTCATTGCAGTTAAAGCGGTTGCTAATAGAGTACTTTTTTGATTTATATGAGAGATTACCTCATTGACTTGATCATCAAGTTGCGCTAAATTCTGCATAAAATATTCTTCAATATATTTTGCATCAGGTGTAAATGGAAGTGGGGTATTTTCAGCTTCAATTTTTGATAATATGCGATAGCTACAAGGCATCATGACATCAATTCGGTAGAAGGAGCGTTGATCTTTAGGCATGTTCGTTCTCTTTAAGTAGATAATGTATCTTATTTTACGTAAATTTAAAAACAGTTCTTTTCTATTTTTTAATTTTGTTTTTTGATCATGCAATAGAAAGCAGAAACTGCGCCAAACCAAGCTTATTTGATCTCATTTTATGCTTTACCAATAGGGGGGTTAGTGTTGGTTGAGCGATGTGTTTCGCCGCTGGCACTGTAAAGTTTGACATTGGACGTTTCTTTGCCAGAAACGAGATTGATCGCATGTTGATTAATGTTGCTTAAAATTTGAATGGAAATGCCATTTGACTGGTTTAAATTTTGGCATTGAGTAGAGAGTTCAATCACTTTTTGAATGTGCGCTCTGAGAGACGATGAAAGCTGTGATGAAAATTCAGGGGTAAATACGGTTGCTAATGTAAGCGTTTCGGCTTGAAGTAACGATTCAATGGCTTGTGTTTTTTGAGAAAGTTGTTCTGAAAGTTGATGTTTAACGGGAATGATTTCAGATATTTTTTCTGTGTTATTTGTTTTTAAGGCTTGAGTTTCAGAAGAGAGCGTTTGGTAAAATGTTTCTAATAACGTCAAAAATTGAACAATTTGTGAGGTAAATTGTTCAATTTGTTGAATGCTGTTGCTGTTTGCCATACGCTGAGTCATGTTAAGTCATATTACTGAGCATTAGCAAAGAGTGATTCAGTTTGTAGTAGCTTATCTGCTACACGCTCCGCATTTACTTGATAAGCCCCATCCTGGATTGCATTTTTTAGCTCTGCAATTCGCTCGTTGTTATCAATGTTGATGTTACGAGTCGCTTGTTCAAGGTTGTTTATTTGAGTGGTTGCTTGCGTTAAAGTCACTTTGTCAGTATTGACGGGAGACGTATTTGTTGCACCGAGGTCACCTCCCTCTTTATTGGTGGGCTTGATTGAATCATTAGAGCGATTCAAAGTCATATTATTGTTTATATTTTTAATGTCCATGATGAGCCTCACATCTGTTATTCGCTGTCATTTTAACAGTATTTTTAATGGTTTCTAATGTTTATATCGGCAACGTTTTAGAAAGCTTTAGTTTTTTTATAAAAAAGATTACGGAATTAATATCGTGTTTGGAGCAATAACTATGCCTTTTATAACTTTTTGAGAAGAATTATTTTTAACAGGTACTTGCTCTTGTTCAAGGCCATTTTTAAGTGCTTTACCAATGGTTTTTACTTCAATGCCACCAATACGAGTAATAATATTCACTTGTTGATTTTTAAATACCCAATAAGGAGGTTGTAAATCTTTGATTCTAAGTACTTTTTTAGGGGGAATTGCTTTAGTCGTTCTCATTCCAATTACGTTATTTACCTCCATCAAATACCCTTTAGGTACTTTTTGATAAGGTAAAAGCACTTTTTTTACATCCCTGTCTTTAATAACGGCCTGCTTGGGAATTCCTTTAGTGCTAATAATGACGGGCAATTTTCCTTTAATAGTAACAGGAACAAAAATCCGCCATTTAGGGTGTTCGCAAGAGACGCTTAAGGTAATTCGACCCGAAACGCTATCAGGGTTTCGGTCTTTAAGTATTAAGTGGTTCTGGCACTTAGGGAGCTTTAAATGAGTACTTAGTTTTTTTAATTCAAAAGTCGCATCAAAGATTTGTTGGTCAGTTTTTTGCTTTAAGTGTTCCGTGACGAGATGATAAATCTCATTGTGCTCTTGTTTTTGATTAGAATGATTTATTTCCGTTGCGTAGACATCCATAAACGGGTGAATGAAAGCAAAAAGTGTTATGAACGGTAGAAGGTTATTTTTCATAGAATAAATAGTAACATGAGTTTAAAGCGTTTTTAGGTTGTGTAATAAAATACGTGTAAATAAAACGCCTAATCCCCAGATAAAAAGCAGGTTTATAGTGCATTAAAAAAACGCACCAAGAGCCGAGGATTAGGAAAAAATAAATAGGTAAGGTGGCTGTTAATTATGTCTAGCTTTATAACCGGTGTTGATCAAAGAACCTCTTTAGCGGGAATGAACCGTATGGAGTTATTGTTGTTTACTATTCGAGGTTCACAACTGTTTGGCATTAATGTATTTAAAGTTCGAGAAGTGATTCGAACCCCTTTTATTTCTCCCGTTCCCAAATCGGATTCCAGAGTGGTAGGGGTATCTGATATTCGTGGGCAAACTATGCCAATGATTGACTTGGCCAAGGCATTAGATCTTGAACCGATAGCACCAGAAAATTATTCACAAAGCTTAACCATTGTGACTGAATTTAATAGCTCTATTCAAGGATTTTTGGTTGAAGACGTTGATCGAATAATTCATTTACGCTGGGAAGATATTTTACCCCCCCCTCCAACATTACAAGGAGTAAATTATTTGACGGGTATTACACGAGCAAAAAAACAAATTGTTGAAATTGTTGATGTAGAAAAGGTTTTGGTGGAGGTATCAGGGATAACCAATGAGGTTTCGGACGATTTTATTTCTCAGCATAAGATAGACATGGATGGTCAAAACTTTTTTATTGTTGCAGCAGATGATTCCGTTGTGGCACGTTCACAGCTTAAAGGGGTGTTTGAAAAATTAGGGCTTCAATACAATATTTTAAACAATGGTAAAGAAGCTCTAGATTTTTTAACCAAACTTGCCGACGAAGCAGACTGCGGTAAAGGCACCTGCATTGCTGACAGGGTCTTAATGGTGATTTCCGATATTGAAATGCCTGTGATGGATGGTTACACCTTAACGACCAGTATTCGCAAAGATGAGCGATTGAAAGATATTTTTGTGGTGCTAAATTCTTCATTGAGTGGTGGTTTTAATGACTCTTTAACCGAAAAGGTAGGAGCGAATGTATTTATCTCTAAATGGCACTCTGATGAATTGGCGCAAACGATTATTAGTCAGATGGAACAACATCAAAAATAAAGGGCTTAAATGTATGCGGTGGTATTGGCAATTATTGGGATTAACGATGATGTTTTGGGTAAACCATGGCCAAGCAGAAAAAATTCTTCCCCCCCCCCTTCAAAAAAATACATTGCCTCCTAATTTGAATAAAGCACCCTTGTGTGTGGAGGTGAAAGGTTCGGCCAGTATGGAAGAAGGAGGCAAAAGTTTTGTTCGAAAAATGGCCATTCGAGATGCCTTGAAAATGGCCAGCATGAAAAACAATGTGAATATTCGCACCGACCAATTCGTGGAAGCGTATCAATTAACCTTAGACAGTACCCGTTTTACCTCAAATAGTAAAATTAAAAATTACACCGTTTTAAAAGAAGGGATAGAAGATCCAGAAGACCTCTACGGTCAAACCAAAGAGGGTGCTTTAAATTACGAAGTGTTGTTAAATGTATGTTTAACTGAAGAAGCAGGTATTTGCACGGGATTAGAAGGCAATCAATATCAAACTCGATTGGCTATTGCGCCTATTGTGATGCCGTTTGCCAGTGAAGCAAGGGATATTTCTAATTTATTGTCAGGCTATCAACTGGAATTAGAAAGAAGAATTAAACATAAAGGACATCAAAACGTTACGTTTTTATTGAATCCGATTGATTTGCAGCCCAATAAAACTGTTACACCAAACTTGGATTCTCAATTATTAGCCGATATTCGTAATCAAACAGGTGCACAATTTTTACTGCTAAGCGTTATTCGCTCATTATCATCGCATTCAAATAGTGGCATATTGAATACCGCAAAGCGTTTTTATAATTTAGATGTTAAACCAGATACTCGATACATTGAAGCCGATTGGTATTTAATTGATTTGCTGAAAAAAACCACACTTCATCAAAATAGAGTTGGCTTTGCTGTAGAGAACGATGTGTTAGTAGGACGAAACCGCCCCTTTGGCAGTAATGCTTTTTTTGCCACAAAAACAGGAGAAGTTTTTAATAGATTATTGTCCGCTCAAACAAAAGATATATTGGGGTTTTTACATTGTAAACCGTTTGAAAGCCAAGTTGTTGACATACAAAATGGTGAATACGTTATTTATTTACATGAAGAGGCAGGAGCAAAAGTAGGAGATGACCTAGCGGTTTATCATACAACAGGTCGTCCTATTCGTTTTGGGGGGTCTGAATTAGGTCAAGACCAAGTACCAGGTGCATTTTTAAAAATAAAACGTATTTTGCCTAAATTTGCGATTGCAGAATTGACAGCTAAAAAAGGCGTGGTGCAAGTAGGGGATATAGTAAAAACCTGGTGACATGACTGGTGACAGTATATTCCTTAGCTGTTTAGCCTCTAACCCTTAGGGTCGCCAATATAAGTTTTCTTAAGAAAAATATTAACGGCACCAGCTCCGCCGTCTTGTTCTGGCGCACTGCAAAAAGCAAGAACATGGTTAAACTCTCTTAAGGATTGGTTGACCAAGTTTTTAAGAACAGGAAAACGTTCTTCGGAGTTATAGCCTTTACCGTGTATTACACGAATGTATCGACGTTTATTTTGAAGGGCATTTTCAATGAAATTAAAGAGTGCAAACTGGGCTTCTTCACAGGTATAACCATGTAAATCCAGTTGCGCTTGATTGATGAAATTACCTTTTTTCAGTTTGGATAATTCTTGCAAACGAATGCCTTTTTGATGGTATAACATTTTCTCTTGTGAAGTCATAAGCGGCACGCGATATTCTTGGATGTTGAGTGTTGTTTTTGTGGCGTCTGTAGACATCCGTTGTTTATTTTTTACCTCTTTAATGGTCTGTTTAGCTCGTTGTTTAACGGTTTTAGAATGGTGTAGGGCAACCTTATTTCCTTTTTTTAGAGGGAAAACATCATTTACAGCGGATAGAAATAAGGATTTATCTTCTTCTGTCATTGTGAACACTATATAATTCGTTAATATTTTTAAATGCGGTATTGGTATTTTACACGATGAACATTCTTCTCTCTAATGATGATGGGTATTTTGCACCTGGTATTCAAACATTATTTAAAATACTGCAAAAGCAAGTGGCGTTTAAAAAGCTTGTTATTTTGGCGCCAGAACGAAATCGAAGTGCGGCCAGTAACTCCTTAACATTGTTAGAACCATTAAGATTAAATAAACATACCAACTTAACAGAGCACGCTTGTTGTGAAATATACAGTGTAAATGGAACTCCAACCGATTGTGTGCATTTAGGGGTAAATGGTGGGTTAGATGAACAGCCAGATATCGTGTTGTCAGGCATTAATTCCGGTGCGAATATGGGAGATGATGTACTTTATTCGGGTACGGTTGCGGCAGCAACGGAAGGGCGTTTTTTAGGCAAGCCTTCAATTGCTATTTCGCTGTGCGGTGACCAACACTTTGAAACTGCTGCTGAGGTGTTGATTAAATTACTGAAAGACCTGCCTAATATGGCACTGTTGAGTGATACGATTATTAATATTAATGTGCCAGACGTGCCTTTAAAGGCATTAAAAGGCATTAAAATAACTCGTTTAGGCCGACGTCATATATCCGAAGCCGTTGTGAGACAAAAAGACCCACGTGGTTTGCCTATTTATTGGATTGGTCCTGCTGGAAGTGCCGCAGATGCTGGGGAAGGTACCGATTTTTTTGCAGTAAAGCAAGGATATGCCTCGGTGACCCCTCTTAAGATTGATTTAACACATTACGAGATGATGGATGAATTGACGCAATGGGCAGAGAGCCATTCTTAGAGGTATGAATATTTTTTCCTTAATACAAGCAAATATTATTTACCCAAATAAGGCTTTTGAACAATATCAAGGGGTTGGAATGACCTCACAGCGTACTCGAAACCGCTTAATTGAACGATTACAGCAACTTGGTATTACGGATACAAAGGTCTTGGAAACCATGCAAGTGATTCCCCGCCATCTTTTTTTAGATGAAGCAATGGCAAGTCGTTCTTATGAAGATACTGCGCTGCCTATTGGATTTGGTCAAACGATCTCCCAACCATGGATTGTGGCCAAAATGACTCAATGGCTATTTGCAGAATCTCATACAAAACCTGTTCAAAAAGTGCTTGAAATTGGTACGGGTTCGGGCTATCAAACAGCTATTTTGGCATTATTAGCAGACCATATTTTTACTGTTGAACGCATTGCACCGCTTTCTATTAGAGCAAAAGAAGTGTTAAATACGCTGTGTTTATACAATATTGATTATCGTATCAGTGATGGCTATTGGGGTTGGCCACATAAACACGTTTTGAAACAACAAATATTGCAAAACCAAAATGTACATTCAGCTCCTTTATTGTTTGATGCAATTATTTCTGCGGCTTCTCCTGCTACGGTTCCACTAGAACTGTTTCAGCAATTAAAGCTAGGAGGGCGGTTGGTAATGCCTATAGGAAAAAAAAAGCAAGGACTTTATGGCTTTATTAAAACAGAATCAGGCATGATTGAAGAGTTTTTAGGAGAAGTGATGTTTGTGCCGATGAAACAAGGAATTGAAAATTGAAATTATTTAGTACGCTTTATGAAAAAACATTGATTTGGTCAAAACATCCCAATGCCCCTAAATATTTGAGCGCAATGAGTTTTGCAGAATCCTCTTTCTTTCCTATTCCTCCCGATGTCATGTTGATGCCAATGAGTCTGGCAACACCGAAAAAAGCATTTTATTTTGCATGGTTAACCACGCTGTTTTCAGTATTAGGTGGCGTGTTAGGGTATGCTATTGGGTATTGGGGAATGGATTTATTGCTTCCCATGATAGAGTCAATGGGCTATCTTGATAAAATACAACGAGCGGAACATTTTTTTGCCGATTATGGCGTGTGGATTATTTTAATGGCTGGATTTAGTCCCGTGCCTTATAAGCTTTTTACCATTACCGCGGGCGCAAGTAGTATGGCATTATTGCCATTTATTTTGGCTTCTATTATTGGGCGAGGTGCTCGATTTTTTTTGGTTGCGGGTATTATGAAATGGGGTGGAGCCAAGATGGAAGCGGGCATTCGAAAATGGGTTGACTGGCTTGGCTGGGCATTTGTTTTAGTCGTTTCATTGTACATTGCTTATAAAGTTTCTTCGTAACGACTCAGCTTCTTATCCCTGAAAAGGATCATATCTGAGCAGTTGTTTTGGCGTTGGATATGAACCATATTGAGAATTAAAATGATTAAATTTTCCTCCCTCCTTAAGCGTGTTTATTTTTTGTCATTTGGGATCATACTATCCTTCCTGTTTTTATCGAGCTGTAGTTCGCCTACAAAATATACCCCACGAGAGCCTTTAGTTCACTCCAATAGTCATCAATCAATGCCACGTTCTGCGATGACACCTTCAAATAAAATAAACCATGATTTAGGATCCATTGCATCTGAATCACTTATCGGTACCTGTGGCGCTTCTTATCAAGTTAAAAGTGGCGATTCATTGAGTGAAATAGCCCGTTTTTGTGGTGTTTCAATGCACCAAATAGCAAAAATGAATAAAATTTCTCCCCCCTATACCATTTATAAAAATCAGCGTTTACAGCTGCCCCAAAAAGAGGCACAAGCTTACAGTAGGGTTGAAATGGTACTAAAACCGACAGAGCCGTTTAAAAAAACACCACTTAAGTCAGAAGAATTACCAGAGAAGTTGCCAGAAATCTTGATTAAAAAAGTAGTCAAGCATTCTGAGTGGCAGTGGCCTGTTCATCAAAATTTACCCTATCGTTTTATTAGAGATGGTGCAGGGTTATCGGTGGTTGAAATTTATGGTGTAGCTGGGCAAAATATTTATGCCGTTGCTTCAGGGAGTATTGTGTATTCTGGAGAAGGCATTATTGATTTTGGCAAAATGCTGGTTATAAAACACGATGATGATTACATGTCTGTTTACGCCCACAACAATGCTTTATTGGTAAAAGAGGGTGACCGAGTGACAGCTGGGCAACACATTGCTTATTTAGGAGCAACAGGAAATGCATCGCAACCTAAGTTATATTTAGAAGCACGTTTTCAAGGTCGTAAAATTGATCTTAAAAAGGTGCTTTCTTCACCGAATTAAGCTATTCCTGTTTTAACGTTCTAAAAAATTAAAAATAGTGATTTAGGCCAATGAGTAAGCCTTTTTATCAGGTGGTTTATCTTTAAAACTTCTCTATAATAAAACGCATTATAAAAACAATGATTTCTTTAAGGAAATAGGTGTTATTAAATGAAGAATCTTACTATTAAAAATAAGTTACGTATTTTGGTACTGGTCTCTTTAGGGTTGGCGGTTTATTTTGGTGTATTACACGTATGGACTGTCTATCATAATAAAACAGAAATGCATCGTACCTCGGTTTTGGCGCTACTGGGTTCCAATATGGGAGATTTATTACATGATTCTCAAACTGAAAGGGGATTAAGTGCAGGGTATTTAGCTTCAAAAGGAGGTCAGTTTTCAACCGAATTAACTCAAAATAAAGTGAGCTTTGATAAATCTCTAACGAAGTTAAAACAGGAGATTGAGCAACTGGATGCAGAGTTGAATAGTAAAAGTTTGGATAAACACTTAACGGGTATTTTAAATCATTTAAAGACGCTAAGTTCGATGCGTCAAAATGTACAAGCCATAGAGATAACCGTACCTGAAGCCGTTAGTTATTACAGTCAGCTTAATAAACGGTTGTTAGCCGCCATTGAGTATTTGTCTCAGATTTCAAGTGATGCAGAGATGACAAGAAAAATTGTGGCCTATATTAGTTTTTTAGAAGCCAAAGAGCGTGCCGGCATGGAGCGTGCTGTTTTAACCACGGCATTTACGCAAGATCGGTTTGCAGCTGGTGCCTATCAAACGTTTGTGGGATTGGTTTCTGCGCAACAATCCTATTTACATTTGTTTAACGTTATGACAAGTCCAGAGAATAAGGTTTTTTTTGAAAAAACCATGAGTAGTCCTATTTTAAATAAAATTGAGGCCATTTATGAGGTAGTGAATACACGTCAAGCCATTGGAGGGTTTGGTATTGACCCTAATAACTGGTTTGAGCTGGTTACTCAAAAAATAAATAAACTGCGGAAGATTGAAATGCATCTTTCACAAAATTTAGTGGTAAAAGGGCAAGCATTGTATGCGGAGCAGCAGCAAACTTTTGTCATCTCTTTAATTATATTAATTATTGGAATTATGTCGATTGTGTTGCTTGCAACGGTAATTATTCGAAATATCAGCGCTTCAGTCACTCAAATTAAAAAAACGATGACAGAGATTGAAAGTACAGGTAATTTATCTTTGCAAGTGCCCGTATTAGGTAAGGATGAGTTTGGTGACATTGCACAGTCGTATAATCGTTTTACTCAAAATTTTAAGGTCATGATGGACCAAACCAATGACGTGTTGCAAAAAATTGCCAATGGTGACTTCACGGGACGCATGGATTTACCCCTAAAAGGGGATTTAGACAACTTAAAACAAGGGGTAAATGGATCGGCAGAGAGTGTCGATTTTATGATGTCGCAACTCTCAGTAGTGATGGGTGGCCTTGCCAAAGGAGATTTTAGTGTTCGGATGGACCAAAAAGTGGCCGAGGCCTTTAGAGTGCAGGTCGATGATGCTTTAAGCATTATTTCATCCGCCTTTAAAGAGGTAGGGACTGCGATGCAAGCGATGAAAGAAGGGCAATATTCTACGCGCGTGACTTCTGACGTGCCAGGAGAATTAAATGAGATGAAAGTGGCAATTAATGCCGCACTTAATAATTTAGAAGCAGGTATTAATGAAATTAACAAGGTTATGAATGCCCAGGCACAAGGGGATTTGGCCCTTCAAGTACAAGGTCGATATCAAGGAGCTTTAGGCGAATTAACCCAAGCGATTAATAAAAGCTCTACGCAAATGCGTTCGGTGGTTTCAGATGTTAAAAAGACCGCTAACACTGTGCGAGTGGCGGCCTCAGAAGTTGCACAGGGCAGTGACAGTATTTCGGATCGTTCACAGTCTCAAGCGGCCTCTCTGGAAGAGACGGCGGCCTCCATTGAGCAGATGACGGCGACCATTAATCAGGCCACCGATTTAGCTGAACAAGCCTCTTCTTTAGCCAGTGAAGCCATTGTCAGTTCACAAAAAGGATCTGAGGTGATGAATGAAACAGTCTCTGCAATGGAGCGTATTTATGATGTCTCCATTAGCATTAACGACATTATCTCACTGATTGATAATATTGCTTTCCAAACCAATTTATTGGCACTAAATGCAGCCGTTGAAGCAGCAAGAGCAGGTGAACATGGTCGAGGATTTGCCGTAGTAGCATCTGAAGTTCGAAATTTAGCAGGGCGTTCAGCCGATGCCGCCAAAGAGATTAAAGTATTAATTGAAAAAACCAATGCTGAAGTCTCGATGGGGACTGAATTGGTTAAATCCTCGGGTGATGCGTTGAACGAAATAAACCAACAAGTAGGAGAGGTCAGTACCATGGTCTCTGAAATGGCGCGCGGTTCTAAAGAACAGGCCTTGGGAATAGACCAAATTAACATTGCCATGGGAAGCTTGGATCAAGCCACACAAGAAAATGCAGCGTTGGTCGAAGAAACCGCCAGCGCATCGGTACAAATGGCAAACGATGCCGATGTGTTGGTGGAAGTGGTGGATAAGTTTAAAGTGTAGTCACAGGATTTACGATAAAATAAATAAAAAGAGTATTTAATCGCATGGACGCACAAGCCATAAAACAACGAATTAAATCCACCTTTGACGATGTATCTTCTCGATACGATAATAACCATTTTTTTGTGTTATCGGCGCAGGCGATGGTGGAACAGCTTCCCGATTATGGTGAGTGTGATATTAAAATATTAGATTTGTCTACTGGCACGGGCAATGTTGCGATAGCGCTTTCTCAAAAATACCCTCAGGCTCATATTACTGCTGTGGATCTGTCTCAAGGAATGCTTGAACAGGCTAAAAATA
>UOFC01000014.1_pt1 | contig 29400 bp, 25 predicted proteins | sample 1988771 | NCBI WGS metagenome assembly UOFC01 (sample SAMEA4712195, study PRJEB27164) | hydrothermal vent metagenome | biome: marine basaltic hydrothermal vent biome; feature: marine hydrothermal vent; material: mineral | place: Pacific Ocean | collected 2011-06-14/2011-07-23 | depth 1719 m | reverse complement strand
TGAGCATTTCAAAACAATTGCTTATTTACTGACAGGTAAACTGGATTTTTCTAAATTAAATTCTAATTGCCTACCCACTTGAATTTCAAAAGAGCCGCAAATATTATGCTGGGAGGCTCAGAAAGTCGTTAATAAAAACACAAAAAGCAGCAAGTTAACCTATCAAGTTAATTTTGCTCAAAGCTTATCAAAAGTAAAATATAAAGTAGCTAAGAGGCTCAGCGGATTTATAAAGCAGCCGCTAAGCAGATAGAGTTTTTAGTGGAATCCATTAGTTTGTCACCTAACGCAGTACGAAAGAATAGATATTTTGATCGGAATGTGAAAACTAACAAGAGTAACTTTTTCTTTCAGATATCTAAAAGTTTTTATAAATCATGTGGTTATGGCTTAATGGCATTGTCTATTCCCTTTTATTTTCTAACCAGCACCAACACGGCATCTTGCTCTGCGGCTTTTTGATACCACTTATCAGCGACCTTAAATTCTTGATGCAAACTTTGACCAAGCGCATCAATTGGCTTCTGTTTTATGGGGTGTTGCTTACTGGCTTTTTTTAACCATTTAACCGCTTTAGAAAAATTTTCTCCCCCCCCTCTCCCATAGGCCAACATTAATCCTAAATTATATTGCGCCATGATATCACCTTGTTTTGCAGCTTGAAGCAACCAGTGACGCGCCGCCTTATCGTCTCGTTTAATGCCTTGCCCCGTTAAATACACTAAACCTAAAAAACGTTGTGCTGAGACAACGCCTTGTTCTGCCGCTTTTTGCCACCATTGCGCCGCTTTGGTGTAATTTCGACGAACACCTTTACCTTGAAAGTACATTAATCCTAATTTAGCTTGTGCTAAAGGGTGATTGTCTTCTGCGGCGTACTCCCACCACTCAATCGCTTCTTTATCTTTTTTGCGAACACCAAGTCCTTGAGAATACAGTACACCTAAAAAATATCGTGCCAATACATCATCTCTATCCGATGCGTGAGTGAGCCATTCAAAGGCTTTTTTACCATCATGATCCACTCTTTTACCGTCAATATACAACAACCCTAATACACGCTGAGCGCGTGCATCACCGGCTTTGGCCAATTTTTTAAATACTTTTACCGCTGAAGCATAGTTACCTTTATTGTAATCCGTTACCGCATCTTCATAACTGGCAAAGCCAAACGAGGCCACCCCCATCAAGTACAAAAAGAATGTTATTTTTATCCATCGAATCATAATCATAAACTCCATAAATTCCCTGTAAGATACGACCATTATCTACAGATAAAAACGCACATTTGTAGATACATGAGAATGATTATCTTACCCTATTTAAATCCATCCAATACAGATTCAATCATTCCTAACCATATAAGCCTAAGATTTTAATGATGTTTAATTCAAAAACTAAAGGCTTTATTCAGAGCTTTCTTAAATATTTAAACATCTCTCTCGATGATTTAGGTGGTTTATCTTGCGCGGCTTCTTTTTTAGCATTTCGTATCCATTGACGCAGTTGTTGTCGGTCGGCTTGAGGGTAGTGATTTATGAACTCGTTTAAAACGGAATCGCCTTCTGCAATCATTCGATCACGCCACTGTTCTAATTTATGAAAATGAGCGTTTTGTTGTTTTATTTTGGTTTCTTGTATCGCTAATTTTTCTTTAATTTCAATAATTAATGGTTCGTCTTGACGTAACATTTTTCCGATAAATAATTTTTGCCGCTTTAAAGCAGGGCCTTTGTCCATGGATTTTAATAGAAAAATGGCATCGGTAAATTTTTGTGGTAACTGCATTTTTTTAATTTCGGTATCGGCCATGTTTGCAATTTGTTGCCCTAAATCGGTTACAGCTTGTGCCGCTTGTTTGATTTGCGTTCGGCTCTCAAACTCCTCTTGCTCCCAAGCGCGTGTTTCAACTTCTTTTTTAACTCGATTGATATTACGTGGTCTAACCATTTGCTTCTCCCATCATTGCAATCCACTCTTCTTCTGATAAAACCGCTACCCCCAACGCTTCGGCTTTTGCTCGTTTTGTCCCGGCTTTATCGCCCGCAATAACAAAATCGGTTTTAGCGGAAACGCGGCCTGTTATTTTAGCTCCTAGAGCTTCCAGTTTTTGTTTAGCTTTTGTACGTGAATCTGACTGCAACGTTCCTGTTAAAACAACGATTTTTCCTGCAAATGGAGAATGGTTATCGACTGTAATTATGTCAGGATCTGGCCATGTCACGCCCTCATCCAATAGCCCTATCACAACGTCTTGGTTGTGGGGTTGTTTAAAAAAAGTCACAACATTGTCTGCAACAATCGTTCCTACATCAGAAACTTCAATTAAGGCTTCTTTTTCCGCTTGGCGAATTTTATCAAACGTAATAAAGTGTTGCGCCAATGATTTTGCGGTCACTTCTCCCACTTCTGGAATACCCAGTGCGTAGATAAAACGCGGTAACGTTGTTTGCTTGGCCGCTTGAATGGCATTACAGACTTTTAAAGCGGATTTTTCTGCCATGCGATCCAATGTTGCCAACATTTCGGGCGTGAGCTTAAATAAATCATCTGGGTGTTTCACCCACTCTTTTTCAATCAACTGGTCGATGAGCTTATCGCCTAAACCTTGAATATCCAATGCTTTACGCGAAACGAAATGCTGTAACGCTCGTTTTTGTTGTGCTGGACAAAACAGCCCACCTGAACAACGATACACGGCTTTATCATGCTCTTTTATTACTTCCGAACTGCATTCTGGACATTGAGTTGGCATCTCAAATAAAGACACCTCTTCAAGTCGTTTAGACAGCACGGGAACTACCACCTCGGGAATCACATCTCCCGCACGGCGTACCACTACAGTATCGCCAATACGCACGTCTTTACGGCGAATTTCGTCTAAATTATGCAAAGTAGCATTGGCGACTACCACACCTCCAACCGATACAGGCTGTAGCCGTGCCACAGGAGTTAATGCACCAGTACGCCCCACTTGAATTTCAATATCAAGTAACGTTGTCCAAACCTCCTCGGCAGGAAATTTTCTGGCAATTGCCCAGCGTGGTGATTTTGCGGTAAACCCTAATAAACGATGAACAGAAATATCATCTACTTTATACACAATACCATCAATCTCATAGGGCAACTCCGATCTTTTGGCATAAAGCACATCATAATACTCCGCCATGCCTTGTGCACCTTTAACCACTTGAGTATCGGTATTAGTGGGCAATCCCCACTGGCTAAACCGTTCAATCACTTGATGATAATGTTTGGGCAAAGCGTGTTCATCGCTGATTTCTCCCCAGCCGTATAAAAACAAACTTAAATGTCGTTGTGCTGCAATATTAGGGTCAAGCTGTCTTAGTGTGCCAGCGGCAGCATTACGCGGATTGGCAAACGGTTTTTCACTCGATGCGACCGCCTGTTCATTAAGCATTTTAAATGTGGCTTTTGACATAAATATTTCACCACGCACTTCTAAAATGCTTGGCCAACCCTCGCCAAGTAACTGCAAGGGTACAGAGCGAATGGTGCGAATATTATGCGTCACGTCTTCACCGACCACGCCATCACCGCGAGTAGCCGCTTGAATAAGCTTGCCATTTTCATAACGAATATTAATCGCCAAACCGTCTATTTTTGGCTCTGCGGCATAACAAATTGGGCGTGTAGTGGGTAACTCAGGTAACTTTTCTCGTACTTTACGATCAAAGTCCACCAAATCGTCTTGCGTAAATGCATTGCTTAGCGAGAACATCGGTACCGCATGTGGCAGTGACTTAAAGTGATCGACAGGTTGCCCACCCACTCGCTGTGAAGGGGAATCATCGGTCACCCATTCGGGATGCTGCTTTTCTATTTTAAGAAGTGCTTGGTAACATTGGTCGTATTCCGCATCACTGACCAGCGGATTATCTTGCGCATAGTAGGCATAATCATATTGTACAATGACTTGCTTTAACTGGTTTAATTGTTCCAAAAGAGAATCACTGGATGCGATTGATAAATCTAGGCGGGTCTGCGGGGTGTCTTTTGACATGTATTTAAACTTTATTTATTGATATAAATTTATTGATATAAATTCAAAATAACTACTCAGCGTAATGGTGAAACGACTCAGATTATTTCTTTTTCTTTGTGTCGATTTAGTGCTACCTCTTAACCTAAAGGTTCTGATTCATATTTTATGGCAACATCGCGCATTTTTTGTAAATCAGATTCTTTCAACAATTGACGATCCATATTATAAAGCCGTCCTTGTAAACGCTGTGAAATTTTACGTGCCATCATAATCAGGTCGTGCATGGCTGCGGGTGCTTTAACCGTCGTTGGCAACTCCAATATCAATGCCACACCACAGGTATTATTTATGCTGTTATTTTTTAAATCATCCACAGAAAACGTTCCAGGTTCCATTAAGTTAGCCACTTTAATAATATCCCCCCCCATATTATCCTGTTTTACATAAATTTGACTGTCAATAAAAGTTAAACCTACACCAAGCAATGCTTGATTGACTTCAAACATTGAAAATTCTTGCCCTGTGCTCATCACTAAAATGACAAACGTTTGCGGTTCTTTTTTAAAAACAGGAGCATCTTTTTCAGACTGTTCAAACTCTTCTGGAATACCAAATGAAGGTTTTTCATACGGATCTCCTTCACCCGAAAAGCTAATTTTCTCCACGACCAAAACATGATGTTTTCCACCTTGGTCATTTTCTACAATAACCTGTTCTTCTGGCATTTGTTCTTCGTGAACCGACGAAACTTGTTCTACCGAAGCAGGAGTAGAGTCACTTTGAGAAGCATTATCGGAAAAAACATGATCGGACAGTTCATGTGATTCAATATTTTTTTGTCTAGACTCTTTTTCTACCGCACCAAACTCTTCACCAAATGGCAATACCCCCTGCTGTTCGCTCACCTCTAACTCTGCACGATTCTCTTCCGTTTTTTCCCTATTTTCTTCTTTTACAATATGAGCTTCAGTATTTTTTGATACGGGAATATGAGATTCATCCAACTCATTTAAGGCGTGAGACGCTTTTTGATATGAATCATCGATATTTTTTGGCGTCGCTTTCTCCGCTCTATTCTCCCCGCCCTGCTTTTGATTCGGTTGCTCTTTTTTAAGCGCCGACTGGCGGCTACGACTTAGAAAATAAAGGGCTGCAATAACTACCACTGCAAAAATCAGTAAAACCTGCTGTAACTCGTTCATGTATTTGTATGGCTCCAAAATACGATTTTTTTTTAAAAACTTGAGTGACGTTCATCTATTTTTCACTCTAAATTTGTAATTTGTAGACGACCTTAGAGTGTCAATAGTTTATCAGAGAATTGTACCTTTTATTACTCTCCTATTTCCAGTCATATTTGGCTTAAATTACCATTCAATGTTGAAACAAGCCTTTAACCCATAAAATAGATACACCTTAATTATTTTAAACGACATAATTGAAACTCTTGAACTTGTATAATACTAAATGCATACCCCCTCTTTTTTACCATTTTTGATAATAAATCATGACTATATAATGCGACATAATCACATTCAAAAGACAGCTTCAATATTCGTATTGGGAATTGATCTAGGTACCTCTGGTATACGAGGCGTAATTGTAGAAAAGAGCCAAAAACAAAACCATTTAACAACAGAAACCATACGGTTATCCGAATCCATTCCTCTGCACAGCATCCAAAGCCTAGCGCCCTTGCCCTCTTATTTTGATAGCAACACCACGCAGTCTCCGAAGATTTGGATTGCTTTACTGGATGTTCTATTACACAAATTGGCTCAATCGTTTGATTTAAGTCAACTCACTCAAGTGATTGTGGATGCCACTTCATCAACAGTATTACTCTGTTCGTCAAATGGAAAACCGCTCACTCCTGCACTGATGTACAACAATCAACAAGCCCTTCAAGAAGCCAAACAAATACAACAATCCGCTGGTTTTGACCCAGAAACAACAGCACAATGTGCTTCATCTACTTTAGCCAAAGCATTGTTTTTAATAAACTTTTCAGTAAGCAAAAAAAACCCTCCCCCCCTGCCTATCATTTGCCATCAAGTTGACTTTATCAATCACTATTTATGCGGTTGCCTTAATATTACTGACGAAAACAATGCTCTAAAACTGGGGTATGATGCCATCACTCAAACGTGGCCCACATGGATTAGCCAATTGCTTTCTCCTGTGATCCTACCCAGCGTGGTCGCACCTGGAACACCAATTGGCTTAATTACCAAACAACATGCAAAACAGTACGGCTTCTCATCCAAACTGACCATACACGCAGGCACCACTGACAGCATTGCAGGATTTTTAGCCTCGGGTGCATCCCAAACAGGCGATGCCGTCATCTCTTTAGGCTCCACACTTGCCATTAAACTCATCAGTTCACAGCCAGTATTTAATCAACAATATGGTATTTACAGCCATAAGCTAAAAAATGATTGGTTAGTGGGCGGTGCATCCAATACGGGTGGTGCAATATTGTTAAAAGAATACTGCCTCTCCGAAATAGAGTATTTAATTCACACCCTTGATTTAAATGCTCTCTCAGACAGTGCTCTAAAAATCACCGATGCGTATTATCCTTTGAGTACCATCGGAGAACGCTTCCCTGTTGCAGATTCATCTCTTGCCCCCAAAATGCCTCAAAAGCCCAAACAACCTCTGAGAATGAATGCCATCTCTCTCACAGATTTGGCAACGCTTAAAATGCATCAACACTATTTTTTGAATATCATAAAAGGACTTGTTTATATTGAAGATTTGGCTTATAAAAGACTCGCGCGAGTAAGCAAACAACCCATTAAACGTCTGTACAGTGTGGGTGGGGGGGAGAAAAATTTAGTATGGCAATATTGCCGAGCCACGCAATTTGCAACTCAATTTAACCTTAAATCGGCAACATCATTAGACGCTGCTTATGGCGTTACGAAACTCATCACAGGATAAATATGTCAAACGAAGTAAAACAATTAATTCAACAGCTCAATAAAGGTGCGGTTGATTTTAACAGTGTTATTCAAATCATTGAAAACAATTATATTTTCACACCTTATGAATTTAAGAATGGTCATGTCGTGAACGTTAAGAACAGCAACAACGGCTCGTGTAAAATATTTGCCTTTGGCTTAATCAACCAGCTCTCTGAACAAGCAACACTCAATGCCTTTGGCCATTTTTATACGATAGATGTCTTGCAAAGTCCTGACGGCGAAGACCATCAGAATATTCGTAATTTCATGCAATTTGGCTGGAAAGGAATTTCATTTAAAACACCCGCCTTAATACTAAAATAACGCTTGACCCTAATTTGAATAGATCTTTAAAACGTTTCTCCTGTTCCAAAAATAAACGGTTAAAGTGTGCTTTGCTGTTGTTTCACCTCAGGCAATCTCAGTGCCAGCTTGCAGTGGGCATATTGAATATCGGCTTCTTTTTCAAATACCACGGGGGCTTCGCCTCGTTGTATTTGCTCTGCGAGTACCTGTACTTGTTGTTTTAAATGGTCTAAAAAATCGTTCCATGCCACTTCAAAAAATTCCCCCTTTTTTTCGGCCTTTTTGGCAAAGACCTGAATTGAATATCCATTATTTAACACTTCTGCCTCTTCCACAATGGCGCTTATGCTTACCCCGTCATCCGAATGCAAGATGCCATAGCCGATACCGGCCACACGTTCCTCTAAAGCGTGCAAATACACAGCCAACTGCGGGGCTTTATTGGGGGTTTTAAGCAGATCATTAATGGTGGCTTTACCTGTTTTATAATCTAAAATTATTTCCCCCCCCCCTACGTCATCCACTCGATCAATTACCACCTTAAACAGAATGCCTGCCAGTGCAATTTGATATTCACGTTCCGTTTCTATCACACGAAAACTGGGGCGATTTTTTTCAAAATGAAGCCAATCGAAGCACAACTCAAATAACCGCTGTCGCTCTCCTTTTAAATACGCGGTTTCGAGTGTTGTAAACTGTTCAGCAAAGACCTGTTCAATGAGTTGATTCAGTTGGGTTTTCAACTCCTCTTCACTCAATGTATTCAAAGCCTCCTGTGTTTGAATGTCTTGCCAAAAACGCTCTAAAATACGATGAACCACAATGCCTTGTTTGCTGTCTTGCAGGCCCTCTTCTACGGTTTGAAGGCCGTATTTTGCCCCTAAACGATAATCCATAAACGCCATTAAGGGGCATTGACTCTGTGCTTTTAAAATCCCCGTTCCACCAGGTGCCAAACGGCCTTTAGGCATATCAGTCCCTTGAGCATCCACCACCCATTGCAAAGCGGATTTTGGACGCTTTTGAAACGATGAAAGCGCCAAGGATTGATACGGTTTGGCCGTGTAAGCGTTTAAATTTAAAACTTCAATCAATGGGCTTTCCAGTTGTTCGGCATCGTTTTTTTGCTGGGCGTAACTCCACACCGTTTGTGTGGCACTATGTGCCAACCGCTCGGTGACCTGCTGGGCGTAATTCAATTCACGTTTGGCATCACAACGGGGTGAGCCGACGTCACGCTGTAACGCAATGGGCAAAAAAGGGTTTGGATTCGCAGCTCTTGGCCACGCTTCATCGCTTAACCCTAATACCCAAAGGGCATCAAACGGTTGCCCTCCTGCTTCTAACACGCCCATAATTTGAATCGGCTGTAGGCCTTGGCTTTGCGATTGGTGCAGTTGTTCGGACAAAAAGCGTTTAAAGCGCGATAACCACTCTGAAACCGATTGCTTTCCGCCCATTTCAATCAGGCCTCCAAATTGAACCAATGCCGATTCAAAGGCTATTTTTTGCTGATATTCATCGCTGTTTAAGGGGCGAGATTGAGTCCATGCCATACGTTGCAAAATGGCTTGGCACTCAATCACAAATTCAGATAAACTCCGAATGGTGCGGGGCATGCTCATGCTCTCTTTGGCTAATCGCTGTTGCAGAACACTCGGCAAGCGTTGTGCAGCGTTGGTTTTGAGCAGTTTTGGCCAACAAAAATTAGCCCATTGCAGTTGGCGAAAAGCCGCATCGGCTTGTTGGCGCGGGGCTAAATCGCCATGCGTATAAACAGAAGTAAGCCACTGACTCCAATCTTGATAGGCACAGGGTTTATTCGGCATTAAAAATAACTGCAAACTCAACAGTGCATTTTGCACCAAAGGAGATTCAGACAACGGCAGTCCTAAAGACAAGTTGTAAAATGGCGGAGACGTTCGCTGAATGTGTAACGGTTGCAATCCTTGCAAATACAGTTGCTCATCCAAGCATTGGGTTAAAGCCGTTTTACAGTCGGCCACATTGGGTGACACCACGCCAATACGAATGTCATTCAACGGTTTGGACTGAGACAACGCTTGCCATTGTGCCACACACCACAAGGCCACTTGTTGCACTTCATCCTGCTCATCCTGTGCCGCATAAAAGAAAGCCATTTGCGTTGCCGAATCAACCGTCTGCATGGCCATCGTTTGACACGATACCCCACGCTCTTCCACAATGCGTTGCCACTGTTGCATAAAAGGGGGTATTTCATCAAAACCGTGCAAACAAAACTGTTCTGGCAAGCCCCCTTTGCCTTGCTGCAAGTCGTTTAAAAATTGCTGTTGTGCCAAGACTTCATCCACCCAGTTGTGGCATTGTAAGGTATGGCGATAACGTATTTGGCACTGTTTAAATAACTGGGATTCATCGGATAAATAAGGCGATTCTAACCATGATTCAGGCAGCCATTCTTGCGAGAGTGTCCACGCCTGTTGCAACCATTTAGCGGTGCTGGAAACATTTAATAATGCAATCGATGGATTAAAATGGGGAGGGTCTACACGATGATCATCCGAGGTTTCAATGGTTTCTTTTTGCTGTTCCTCCACTTCCTCCTGCTCGCCCTTGTCTGCCGTTTGCTGTAACACCTGTTGCAAAACCTGTTCCCACAACCAAAGCGATTCAAACCCGTTTAACACCTTAGCGGGAAGCGCCTTAACAGACAGTTCTCCTCGAATTAAACAGCCCTCACGCCACTGCTGCCACCACTGCGGCAAGGTCATTACGACGGGGGTTTCAATGACCGTTGCACAGTGCGTTTGAATGGCTTGTTTTTTTAATGTTGCACTTAAACGACTGTTGGCTGTAATGTGAATTTGTTTCATAAAAAATAACTCAATTTTAAAAAATCGGCTCTAAACATAAAAAAAGGGGGGGGGATTTTTAGGGTTGTAAAACTAGGATTGCAAAAAGTGAATCCACTGCACTCCGTATTGCTTAATATACGCCTTGGCCTCATTTGTTTTGGGATAATGTTGCTGAACCAAGGCCCAAAAATCTCTGGAATGGTTAGGGTGAATCAAATGACACAGCTCATGCACTACCACATAATCAATCACCCAGTTTGGAGCTTGCATTAGACGCCAGTTAAATTGCAAGCGTCCATCGGGTGAACAACTGCCCCAGCATGATTTATACCCTTTAACTTGAACCCGCTGACAGGTTACTCCAATTTGTTGAGCATAATGCGTTAATTGAGCGGGCAAATAGTTTTGTGCGGTTTGAATCATAAACGCTTCAATGGCTGCACAACGCTGTTGGCGGGTTGCAAGGCTTTTCGCTATATGACACTGATGGTTCAAGATGCGAACCTGAAAAGGCAAATTTAAATTTTCTGCTCCAGAGCACCCTCTCTTGAACAAGCTCAATTCACCTTGTACTCCTATATCCGCTCGAACCAGTATGACTGGTTGACCTAAAAAATCGAATGATTCGCCCCATTCGCCTGTAAAAACAGAAAATTCAAATTGCGACAACCATTGCTGTTCCAGCTTAATTAAACTCCGTGATAACCACGACTGATTCGCCAGCAATACTTTAGTTAACTGTCGATTTGAATAACGTTTAGGCACTAAAATTACCACTCTATTATGCCTGTCTGCACGTACTTTTAAAGCAATCGAATCTTTTCGCGCCGTGCGTACAACCTCAAGGTCTCGTTCGCCAATTTGATGATGAGTGATTTGTTTTGCTTTTAAGTCAAACAACTTGAATAAATCCTTTCTATTCGTTCTTCTCTATTTGTCCTTATTAGACCTATTTTTCTTTTTTTTTACGGGTTTAATCATCCAAACAATCCACAACACCAATAATAATAAAATGCCAATTTCAAGTAATACCCACATAATACTTTACTCGTCTGATATAAAGATAAGCACTTAAAGTGTAAGCCGTTGTTGTGCGGTAAGTTGTTGTAGTAATTTTTGATGAATCCCCCCAAAGCTACCATTACTCATGATGACCACGGTATCACCTGCTTGCAAATCCGTACAAAGCTGTTCTAATAATTGATTATAACTGGAAGCGATTATGACAGGTTGATTGAATGCGCAGTCATCTAATTTCCAGTTCCATACTGGGTCAATAAAGGCATAAACAGCATCGGCTTCTTGAAAAGCGGCGGGCAATGTCTCTTGATGAATCCCCATCCGCATGGTGTTAGATCGTGGTTCAAATACGGCAATCAAACGTTTTTTTCTTGAGTTTCCCTGTTTGTTTAATGACTTATTCAGCTGTTTTTTTGCCCCTTGCAGAGTGGTTGTAATGGCCGTTGGGTGGTGAGCAAAATCATCGTAAATAATAATTTCCCCCCCCCCTTCTTTGGTCATCACGGTTCCAACTAAACTCATTCGCCTCGCAACGCCATTAAATTGACTTAATGCCTCTACAGCGCAGGTTAGCATCACGCCAGCATAATGTGCGGCGGCCAAAGCACTTAGGGCATTACGAATATTGTGTAACCCTGTCATTGCCCAACGGACTTCTCCAATTTGTTTTCCTTGATACAACACTTTAAACACAGAACCATCGGGTTGAATCAGCTCATAAGACCAGTCGGCATTTTGCCCTCCCTGAGTTTCAACCGGAGTCCAACACCCTTTTTCCAATACTTCGTCTACATTGCTCTCATCATCAGGGGCAATAATCAGTCCATTGCCTGGAACGGTTCTTACACAGTGATGAAACTGAGTTTGAATAGCGGCTAGGTTTTCAAAAATATCGGCATGATCAAACTCAAGGTTATTGATAACCAAAGTGCGTGGGTGATAATGCACAAACTTGGAACGTTTATCAAAAAAAGCGGTGTCGTATTCATCGGCTTCCACCACAAAGAATGGGGACTGGCCTAAACGAGCCGATACGCCAAAATTACTGGGCACGCCGCCAATTAAAAATCCAGGTTCTAAGCCCGCAAACTCTAAAATCCATGCAACCATTGATGCTGTGGTAGTTTTGCCATGTGTACCTGCCACAGCAATCACCCAGCGATCGTGCAATACATTTTCGGCCAGCCATTGGGGGCCTGATGTATAGGGCTGCAACGTATTAAGAGTGGCTTCAACCGCAAGATCACCGCGACTTTTTGCATTGCCAATTACGATCACATTGGGGGTGTTTTTTAAGAACGCTATATCGTCATCAAGAGATACTGCAATGCCTGCTTGCTCTAATTGAGTACTCATGGGGGGATAAATGGCTTTATCCGATCCACTCACCTGAACGCCCATTGCTTTTGCCAGTTGAGCAATACCCCCCATAAAAGTGCCCGCAATGCCTAAAATATGAATCTTTACTGTTTTCTCTGAAACTTTCACTTAATTATCCTTGCTCTAGTTTCGCCACTCTTTTACACTCTATGATTATGACAAAACAAAAATTTTTAGCGGTCGAAACCGAATCTCAACTCAACGCTTATTGCCAGCACCTTATTAAGCATCCCGAAATCACCTGGATTGCGATGGATACGGAGTTTGTGCGAGAAGACACTTATTACCCTAAACTCAGCTTGGTGCAAATTCAAGACTGTCTGGGGCAACTTGCCATTATTGACCCTATAAAAATACAAGAAGCAAAAAAACAAACCGATATTTCAATTGAGGCTTCATCTCATGCTCAAACCAATTCACAAGACAATTCAATAAGTGAAGCATTAACATCTTTAGTTGAGCTTCTCTGTGACCCTAATACATTAAAAGTCTTTCACTGCGCCCGTCAAGACATTGAGGTATTGTACCAACTTGCACATAAGATGCCGGTTTCAATTTTTGATACCCAAGTTGCTAGCATTTTTTTAAAACAGGGTGAAATGGTTGGGTTTGCTCGTGTGGTTAAAGAAACACTCGGCATAACCCTTGATAAAAGCCAAACCCGTACCAATTGGCTTGCTCGCCCACTTACTGAAGAGCAAATTCAATATGCCTTGGACGATGTACGTTATCTTGCCCCGCTCTATGAATACTGTCTAAAAACACTGACCTCACAACAACTGAACGCTGTTACCGAAGAGTGTGAAAGAAGATTAGAGCACTCTATTTACGCAATAAATCCAAAAAAAGCGGGAGAAAAAGTCAAGGGCATTAAAACCTACAAAGCCAAACAACTTGCCATGGTGTATGCACTGGCAGAATGGCGAGAAACCTTTGCCATCACACATAATCAACCTAAAAAATGGGTGATGAGTGATGAAGTGATTACTCAAGTGGCGAAACGCCCACCCAAAACAGTGGAGGCTCTGTATAAAGTACCACACATTAAACCGTCCTCCATTATGAGATATGGAGAAGAGTGGATTCACTTGATTGATCAAGTTTTTACACAGAGTCCTGAACAGTGGCCACAACCCACCCCTAAAATATCGTCACCTAACGCACAAGAAGAAGCGATTTTACACTTGCTTAGCAGTTTCGCACAACAAACGGCCATTGACTATCGCTTAAATCTACATTCATTAATTCAACGCAATGATTTACTGGCAATTTTACGCAACCAACCGCCTGAAAAACCGATCTTTTTAGGGTGGCGTAACCTTTTAATTGGTCAAACTATCTTGGCCATTTTAGATGGAAAAAAATCGCTTACCATGATTAACCGTCAAATTATACTGACGACCAACGCCCTACACTCTCAAGAGAAAAGTGAATGACAACTTATTCCCCCCCCCCTGTTAATCGACCAATTAATCAACCAATCAACAATGTACTCTACGCCCAAGCAGGCGGTGTTACAGCTGTTATTAACGCCAGTGCCGCAGCGATAATTGAAACCGTATTTGCCACCCCTGAGAAGTTTGGAACGATGTATGGTGCATTTAATGGAATTAAAGGGATTTTAGAGGAACGCTTAATTGATTTATCCAGACTTTCAACGGAGCCTCTCACCGCAATCAAATATCAACCAGGTGCTATATTTAAAGCATGTCGTTTTGATTTAGACCCACTGGAACACAACCCTGAGCAGTATGCACGTATGTTGGAGGTTTTTAAAACCTATCGCATTGGCACTTTTTTTTACAACGGTGGCAATGGTTCCATGATTACTGCACAAAAGGTGGGCGACTACTGCCGCCAACACAATCATCCTGTTAATTGCATTGGGGTGGCTAAAACCATCGACAACGATTTGGCGATTTCACACTGTAGCCCTGGATTTGGCAGTGCTGCTAAATATTTGGCCAGCAGTTTTTTAGAAGCGACTCTCGATACTCTCTCTATGCACGATACTTCTACCCGATTTTTTGTAATGGAGACCATGGGACGTAATACCGGCTGGCTTACTTTAGCGGCAGGGTTAATTCAAGATGTGATGCCCGATGTACCGCTGATTTTACTGCCGGCAGAGCGCCCTTTTAATCAAGCTGTATTCTTAAACAAAGTAAAACAATTAATTGAGCAAAAAGGCTATTGTGTTTGTGCGGTGTCTGAGGGCTTGAAAAATCAAAACGGCGAATACCTCTCCATCGCCAATATTGAGCATACACACGAACGAGACTATACACAATTAGGCGGTGTGGGGTACACCATTTCCAAACTGGTCAGCGATACCTTTAAGGTCAAAAGCCACTACGCCATTCCCGATTATTTACAACGTTCTGCCAGCCATTTGGTATCAAAAACGGATTGGCAGATGGCGTATGATGCAGGGGTTGCAGCTGTTGAGGCCGCCAAGATTGGGTTACACGGTGTACTGCCTATTGTGTGTATTAAAAAAGAGCATCCCTTTGAATGGCAATTTAAGAATGTACCGCTTAAAGATGTGGCTAACTTGGAAAAAACCGTACCCGACGAGTTCATCTCTTTAGACGGCATGAATCTAACCGTTGAGGCATTACATTATCTTCGCCCTTTAATTCAGGGCGAGCGTCCAGTGCCATTTAAAAATGGGCTGCCTAATATTCCCGTAATTGAGTTTCAAGAAGTATCGAAACAACTTCCTAAATTTAAAGCGGTTAAATAAGTGTTAAGTAGTTAACAATGGTTGTTTTGGCCGTATTTTTAACCACAACATGGCTAACACAATACCCATTAACACCCCTGAAAAATCCACCCATAAATCCATTAAATCAGCCGTTCGTCCCACCACAAACAGCTGCAAACACTCAATAAACAAACCCAATAGCATTAAATCAATCACCACTTGCCACCAACGTTTACGGTCAAAAAAACAAACAAACCAAAAAGCCGCCACCAAAAAAAGCGTAAAATGCCCTAACATATCCCAATTAAGTACAATAAAAGAGGTTATTGGGTAAGATAACATGGGCAACTGACTCGTTAATTGCGCTTTAATACCGCCCGAAACCATTGCCCCCGCCATCAATGCCGAGATAAATAATAATCCCATTTTTGAATGTTTCCATAGACAGACAATGTAGCTCCACATTAACCAAAGAATCATCAGTAGCCAAAGAACAAAACCTAAATTTTTAATATAGATGGCTTCGGCCTTTAATGTCACTGGCACTAGGCTAACCTGTTTGACTTGTACCGTTCCTGTAACCTGTAAAATATTGATGTTCACACGTATTTTATGAACCTCTGGTGGTATTTCAAACACGTCTTTATAATAGGCCCACTTGCTGTCCCCCCAAGGAAGGGGTAGTGCGTGCGTCACTCGACTTTTGCCATTTTCATTATAAAGTACCAAGGCAAAGCGGCCTTGATGCCATGCTTTTTTTCCTTTTTTAATGTCTTTTGTTTGAGCAAAACCTGAAAGCCGTACTAAAAGTGGTGATTGATTGGAATCAGAACGAGAAGGAACCGTTACAGACTGATACAGCGCAACATATTTAGCTGATACGGGGGAAGATAAGGTAATCTCGCCTGACTCCTCTTGACTTACATGCGCATGACGAGACGCTTTCCACTCATCAAGCCCCTGTGAAAAATCCGAGTTCGTTAACCACTCTTTCCCACTTACTTGATAGGCATCATATTCATTGACATACAGAAAAGTTAACCCTAAAGCAATCAATACGGCACTAAAAAATAATAATGTGGATTTATGCAGCAAAAAAAGCACTTTCAGGGATAGATTATTAACCATAATTTCTTAAAACTGCGCGGTTTCATTCATTAAAAAATAGATTAAGTAGCCACCATACATTACCACCATCACAATGCTCATTAAGGTAATTGGCCTTACCCCTTTTTGCTCCACCACAATCCCTTGTTGAGCCAGCTTACGATTTCTTAACTTTTGTTTAATGAGCCAATAGAAAAAAACAATTAAAATTAATAATGTAAAATATTTTATCAATGCATCAATTCCATCAAAATTAAGAGAGAAGCATTCGCACGGCTTCAAGGTCAGATTCAGTATCGACCCCTACCCCTGCATGACATAATGCATCTAAGACTAAAATGGACTCTCCTTGCCACAAAACCCGTAATTGCTCCAGCTTTTCAACGTGTTCCAAGTCACACTCTGGCCATAAAACATACTGCTTTACAAACCCCGCACGGTAAGCATATAACCCAATATGGCGTTTATAATGCCAATTTTTAGGAAGCGTTTTAATATCCTCTAAAAAAGTATCTCGCGACCATGGTAACGGCGCACGACTAAAATTAATGGCTAAATTATTAGCATTACGACTCACTTTAACGGCATGAGGATCAAACACGGTTTCAATAGAATCGATGGGTTCACACAGAGTTGCCATAAAGATATGGGGGTGTTTTTGTAGCCCTTCAGCTACTTGATGCATCAGTTTTGATGGTAGCATTGGTTCATCACCCTGAACGTTGACAATAATATCATCATCCTGCAAACCTGTTTTTTCAATCACTTCGGCAATGCGCTCAGTACCCGATTGATGATGCTCGCCTGTTAAACACACTTCGGCACCAAACGCTTCGCAAACACGTTGTACTTCTGTGGATTCTGTCGCAATAATAATGCGTTCCGCTCCCGACTGCTGTGCTTGTTGCCACGTCCATTCAATCATCGGTTTACCATTAATCTCTTTTAAAGGTTTTCCGTACAAACGGCTAGACTCAAAACGGGCGGGGATAATCACAATAAAAGACATCTAACTCAAAAACTCCTTAGTATTCTTATTTTTGTTTACGGTAACGTTCAACTTCTTCCGCACTTAATTCACGCGCTTCGTCTTCCAATAAAACAGGAATGCCATCCCTCACAGAGTAGGCTAAATTTGCCGCAGTCGAAATCAGTTCCTGATTTTTTTTGTCATAAATCAACTTGGTTTTACTGACAGGACAAACCAAAATATCAAGTAATTTAGGATCCATTTAATTACACACTCTCTTTAACAGTTGAATAAGTAAATCATCATCACAACGAGGAGTCACTTCTAAATACCACCAGTTGGTTTTGTGATGCTGTTTAGCCAATACGATACATTTTACCGCATCTTTCTCGGTCATAAGCAATCGTTTTTGAGCATCAAAAAGCTGAAAGTCTTGCATTGTAAATTGATGATGATCAGAAAAAGCGTGTTCCGTTACTTGAAATCCAAGGGTTTTCAAGGTGTTAAAAAATCGTGATGGGTGACCAATTCCCGCAATGGCATGAACAGACTCATTTAAAAAAGAAGCCAAGACACCTCCTTTTACATCCAAATCAATCACATTGTTGGGGTTCATGACCTGTCGTAAACGCAATGGCACCAACTGCATTCGGCCTTGCAGTACTGTTTTATTCAATGCAAAAGGAAAGTCCCTTAAATCATCCAGTCCATTCCAAATACAAAAATCAACTTGCTGTAAGCGTGTTACTGGCTCTCTTAATGGCCCTGCGGGTAAACACAAACCATTACCTAATTGACGCTGTGCATCCATTAACACAATCTCAATATCGCGTGCTAAAGCGTAATGTTGCAACCCGTCGTCACTGATAATCATATCAAATGGTTCAATTTGATTTAATAACGCAATCGCTTGTGGCCGGTTAGGCGATACAGCAATCGGACAACCCAATTGTTTGGCTAACAAAACAGGCTCATCTCCAACTTGCAACGGGTCACTGTCTGCGGTTACTCGTTGAGGCCACTGTTTGGCTTTTCCACCGTAACCACGGCTTACAATGCCCACGCGAAACCCTTTGGCTTGCAGCTGTTTGGTTAACCACACAATAAATGGCGTTTTGCCACTGCCTCCCACCACAATATTACCCACCACAATCACCGTTGCCTGCGTTTGACGCACAGGTGGTTGTTGAGTAAAACGAGTTAAACGCCGGGCTGCTTCCCAACAAACCACCTTAGACAGCGGTAACAGCAATTGTGTTTTCCAAGTAGTATGTGTCCAAAAATGGAACCAGCTCATTGAAACAGTTGTCCTTGTTGCGACTCTAAACAACGATGATGATACCATTTACGGCGAATTTTGCGACTCTCTAATGGTAATTTTATGCTTTTTGATGACGTTTCAAAAACCAATGCACCCGAACAAGCGGTGTTCCACCATTGTACAAAAGGAGTCTGTATAAAAGACGTGTTTTCTGTCGAAACTCTCTCTCTTTGATTCATCGTGGCAATTCGTTGTAAAACCGCTGAGCTGGGAAAATGAAAACGGTTTAAATACCCCGTTGAAAAGACAATATGTTTAGGTGCAACCGTTTGTAACCAAGCCAGAGAGCTGGAAGATTTACTGCCATGATGCCCTGCAATCAATATATCAGCATTTAAATCGTTAGCATCATACGCTTGCAATAATAGTGCTTCACCTTTTTGACTTAAATCGCCCGTGATTAATATTCTCCCCCCTTCAGTAGTCACCTTTAACACACAAGATAAATCATTATCAGAAGTCAGTATGCTATCCATCCATTTTTTATTGGGCGATAAAATATCAAACCGTACCCCATCCAATAGCCATGATTGCCCCGCCAAACATAACGAAAACCGATTTTCTTTTTGCCCGTCCATTTGAATACGCTGATTCAACACCTCTGGTTGCCCACTTACGGCTTCTGTTACAGAAAAAATTTTCAATAAACGGCTCAGTCCGCCTGCATGATCCATATCACTGTGACTCACAATTAATAAATCCACCTTTGACCAGGCATGTGCTGTTAAATAGGGCTGTATGGCTAATTTAGTGCCATCCATGTTTGAGCCCCACTTCCCACCCAAATCATACAGCACCAGATGGTTTTGAGTTTCAATCACAATCGCTTGCGCTTGACCAACATCCAAAACCGTTAATTTAGCTTGATTCAATAAGGGTCGCTGAGTGTGATTAAAAAAATTAAATGAAATACTCATAATCCAAATAAACACCAATAATAAAACCGTATGTTGATACAACGGCTTCTTCAGTTTTAATCCCCAAAACAATAAAGTATACACTGCCAACAACCAAAAAATAGAACGCTCACTAAAGGCCACTGTATTAAATGGCAGTTGGTTCACCCATTGCAAAAACTGCCAAAAAGGAGTCCAAAAAACATCCAGAACAGCAATCATCCATTGACCTGTCTCAATCGAAAACAAACCCACTACGGAGGACAAAAATAGCCAAGGTAATCCCACAAAACTAATAAACGGTACTGCAATTAAGTTAGCAATAAAACTGTATGCTGGCAAACTGTGAAATGCCCAAACTAAAAACGGAGCCAGCCCTAACGTTAATACCCATTGAATCCATAATAATATTTTAAAACGGTTTAACCATACTTGGTAAGCCTTTGGTTTTTCAGGAATAACTTTAGCTTCACCATTTGCTTCGAGTTGCTTTATCTGCCTGCGCGTGCGCCCTTGTAACGCCAAAAAAATCAGTGTCACAGCAATAAAAGAGAGCCAAAAACCAAAGCTTAATACCGCCGTAGTATCCAAAAACACCACCACTAATGCCGCCAATGCTAAGGCCGACCATGGCTGAAATTTTCGTTTCACTAACACAAAAGCTAATACGGCCACCACCATCAACCATGCTCGTTGCGTTGGTATGGAAAAACCAGACACCATCAAATACAAAGTGGCAAACAGCAATCCTCCCAATGCAGCAAACTCGGGCAAATTCAGCATCATTTGACGGTAACCACCCCAGCGCCATATGCGTTTAAAGCTCCAAAAACCTAAAAAAGCGATAATGCCCATGTGCAGACCTGAAATCACCATTAAATGAATCGTGCCAGTATTTCGCAATAACGTCCAATCCTCAACTGAAATGGCCGATTTATCACCAAAGGTCAATGCTTTATAAAAGGGCAAAAATGTACTCGGCTCAAATACCTGATTAAGCCGATTGGCTAACCAGTTTCGCCAAGTAAATAAACTCAAAAAAGAGGGGGATGATATTTTTTGCATCACCAAAACAGGTTCTGTCTGCTGCCGCTTTTCTGCTCGGGTAAATGCCTTAACATAACCTGTTGCAGCAATGCCTTGTTGCAACAGCCATGCTTCATAATCAAACCCACTCGGGTTGATCGTCGAGTGATTGGCTTTTAATTTAACGCGAAATCGCCACCTCTCTCCTAATTTCGGCAAAATCGTTTTATTCGACAATTCATGGCGACTGACATACCAATTGATAGAAACAATTGGTTTAGGGCGAAAGCTGTAAGAAACAGGTAATGGCTTAGCGGATAGTTGCATAAAGCTAGATGAATGCTGTGCAATTTCATCTAATTTCATCCTATATTTTACTCGCACCCGATTTTCACTAAGTGATTGATTTGGCAACTCGACAATAATTCCAGTAACCCATACAGATTGATTTAAAACGCGCTCTGGCACAATTGGCATAAAAAAAACCTGCCAAAACACCCACGAGATGCCTATAATGAAACCTAATACGCTGTTTAATACCATTAAAACCTTGATTTGATCTACAGTAACCAAAGATCTAAATAATGATAAAATACGTCCTTTACAAACGAGCCAAATAAAACAAACAATCAGACACAGAAAAACCACTCCAAGCCAGACAGGCGGATACTCTATTTGTTGATAAAACAACAAAACACTCACAATAAAGATCAATACAAAAAGAAAAAACATGCCTAAAAAGCTCATTAAACGTTATATTCCTACCCCCGAAAAAATCAAAAGCTTAAAAGGCTTAGGTTTTCTAGGTACATGGCTACATAATCCCAGTATATGGCATTTACATCGTTATTCGGTCTCTAAAGCATTTTTAATTGGCTTATTTTGGATGGCAATCCCTATTCCCTCACAAATGCTTTTTGCTGCATTGTGTGCCATAATTTTTAGAGCCAACCTCCCCCTAAGTGTTATTCTCGTCTGGATTAGCAACCCTTTAACCATGGGGCCTATTTTCTATTTTAACTACATCATTGGCACTTATATTTTAGGCCAAGAGCCCGATGATAATATTGATTTTGAAGTCAGTTGGAACTGGATGATGAATGTATTAGGTGATTTGTGGCAACCACTTTATCTAGGCAGCGTAATCGTTGGCCTAACCTTAGGCACATTAAGTTTTATCATCATTCTCTTACTGTGGCGTCAACATGTCGTCAATAGCTGGAAAATACGCAAAAAACAACGTTTAAAGCGCTAATAAAAAACGCTCTCCTCCTATTCCTAGAGTAAATACTGATTTATACGTATTTAATGGCATTTAATTTATTGACATATTTTTGCCTAAAACGTGTATTATTAATGTATATTATTACGCCAGCTCTTCTATTTAAAATATTGAATTCCACTGTAACTCGTTGTTTTTTTATACCTAACTGCCTAACACTGCCTAATAGCCTGTTTTTAGGAAGTTAGATTATAATTATTAAACGCTTAACATTAATCAATTTCGGAGAATATAAATATTATGAACAAACTTTACTCTGTCATGCTGATTGCCCTTATTACTATTGTTGCCTCGTCGAATACTTTTGCTGAATGGAGGTTAAAAAACTCTGAATCTAATATTTACTATATTTCCACTAAAAATAATAATGTCAGTGAACATAATTATTTTGATACCTTAAGCGGTAGCATTAACGATCATGGCGATCTAACCATACAAATTAACTTGGAAAGTGTTGAAACAGAGATTCCAATTCGAAACGAACGTGTTAAATCCATGCTGTTTGAAGTCATTAATTATGCAAAAGCAACCATTACCACAACCATTGACATTCAAAAACTTAACGAGCTGGAAGCAGGAGAAACCTATACCGACACCATCAGCTTCCAGCTTAACCTACATGGCATTACAAAAAATTTGAGTGTTACAGTACAAGTCATTAAACACGCCAATGGTAAAATTTTAGTCACACCTGAAACACCCATCATCATCAATGCAACACAATTTGGTTTAGAAAAAGGCATTGAAAGGTTACGCAAAATTGCACGACTTAAATCCATTAGTCCAAACGTTCCTGTTACATTTAACCTGACATTCGTCTCTAAATAAAAACACCAAAAACGTCTTAAACTGAACAGAAGAGGGGGCACTCATTCCCCTCTTTCCCACTATCTTTTTCAACGCATTAAGACTTTTATCATGAGCAAATCATCCAAATTCATCTTGTATCCAAATAACACTGCAAAAACCTGACTCGATCGCTAAAACAGAGCATGACCAAAAATGAAAGAAACTAACCCTCCTTCTATTTGAATATTTCTCTCACAATGCCAGTAAACCCTTTACAATGGCCTACATTCAATTATTCTGAGATAAGGCCGTATTTCGTGGCATTAAAACCAACCATTTATAAATTTAACATTGCGCTTTCTGATCTTAATCGTAATTACTACGACACACTGCACTTGACTGTCGCACAACATCCGTCAGAAAACAGTGAACGCATGATGACTCGGATACTGGCATGTTGCCTGAATGCACAAGAGAATTTAACGTTTACCAAAGGACTCAGCGCCATTGAAGAACCCGACTTATGGGTGCATAGTTTAGACGATCAACTGTTATTATGGATTGATATTGGGGAACCCGCTTTAGATCGTATTAAAAAAGCAACTCGACAAGCTCAAGCAACCAAAGTGTATACCTTCAACAGTAAATCAGACGTTTGGTGGGAACAAAATAAAAACAAACTGCAACGGTTAAACGTCTCTATTTATCAATTTCAATGGCAAGATATTCAATCATTAGCCACACTGGTTGAACGCACAATGGAGTGTTCTGTAACCATTACAGGAAATTCAGCTTACATTGCAACAGCATTGGGAGAATGTGAAATACCATGGCGTGAACTTCAGCCCTGATTCACAGTCCCGACAATCTCTCTTAGAAAGCTGTCAATAAACGCTAAAAGTCCGCATCATAATAAATTTTCTGCACATCATCTAAATCATCTAAATAAGCTAAAAACTGGTTAAAACTCTCTAAATCATCGCCTGAAACAGGAGTGCTTATTTTAGGAACAAACTGAATTTCATCCACTTCAAACACAATGTCATCAAAAGCTTCTGATAACGCTTTCTTGGCTTTTCCATATTCAGTATGAGGCGTAAATACCGTAACAACGCCCTCTTCACATTCAATATCAGAAACATCCACATCCGCCATCATCAACGCTTCTAACGCCAGCTCTTCATCACCTTTAAACACCAGTATGGCTGAATGATCAAACATGTGGCTCACACTGCCCTGCGTACCAATTTTACATTTCATTTTAGTAAAACAGTGCCGTACATCCCCAAAGGTTCTATTAGGGTTATCAGTTAAACAGTCAATAATTACCATCGTATTACCAGGGCCATAGCCTTCATAACGCGCCAGAGAAAAATCTTCCCCCCCCCCACCGGCCGCTTTGGCAATCGCTTTTTCAATAACATGCGTTGGCACTTGGTTCTTTTTAGCACGTTCAATCAAACCACGTAATGCCAAATTTCCTTCAGGGTCAATCCCACCAGACTTCGCACATACATAAATCTCACGTCCAAACTTACCATACACTTTCGTTTTTGCGTCCGCCGTTTTTGCCATGGATTCTTTACGGTTTTGATACGCTCTGCCCATTACAGTTTGCTCCAAGTAAAAATAAAAGCTAAATTTTACACGATACCAACTTAAGTTCATGAGTTTTAATCAAGTTTTCATATATTCTTAACCATTAAATTATAATGTTCAAATAAAAGACAACCATAAAATACAATGAAGCAGAGCAAAAATAGCGAGCGCTACTTAAAGAAAAAGAGGCCAAGTATCATATCGACGTTTTAAGAGAGCCTGTAAAATATACTGACACAGGGGGACTATACAGTATTAACGGGAGTTCTCTGTATTTAAGAGACCTGAATTCAGCAGACATAAAAAAAGCCAGATTAGAAAAAATCTAATCTGGCTTTCAGAATCTGGTGCCCAGGGCCGGAGTCGAACCGGCACAGTATTTCTACCGGGGGATTTTAAGTCCCCTGCGTCTACCAATTTCGCCACCTGGGCAGATAGCTAACAGGATTTAAATTAGGTGAAGACCAAATGTTAAATCTGTTTATTTTAAGAGTATCAAGTTATCCAATAAAAAATGGAGGCGGAACCCGGAGTCGAACCGAGGTAGATGGATTTGCAATCCACTGCATAGCCACTTTGCTATTCCGCCTTTAAACTGGAGCGGGAAACGAGGATCGAACTCGCGACCCCAACCTTGGCAAGGTTGTGCTCTACCGCTGAGCTATTCCCGCTTGATGGGGCGTATTATAGGGGATCGTGTTTGAAGGTCAAGCGGTTTTTAACAATTATTTTGATTTGGCTGAACGAATTAATTCAGGCAGAGCAGCTTTGGTGTATTGCACCCATGTGATTAAGGTTAAGGTTGCCGCAAAGTACAGCATTGGAAAGCCTAGCTCACCCCAGTTAACGCCCCACAGTTCGCCACCATAGAGTAGCCAAGTGAGTGCGGCGAGTTGTGAGGCGGTTTTTATTTTGCCTAAGTTGGATACGGCGACCACATCACGTGCGTTATTTTCGGCCATCCACTCTCTTAATGCGGAGACGGCAATTTCTCGCATTATGATGATGACGGCGGATAGGATAACAAATAGGTTGTCATGGTATTCGGCGGCAACCACAATCAGTGCGGCGGCTACGATGAGTTTATCGGCAACGGGGTCTAAAAAAGCGCCTAGCTTACTTTCGGATCCTAGCTTTCGTGCGAGATAGCCATCAAACCAGTCGGTAATGGCGGCAATCATAAAGGCAAACCCAGCCCAAAGACGTGCGTCTTCAAATGGCAAGTAGTACAGTATCAAAAAGATGGGAATAAGGGCGACCCGTGACCATGTCATGGTCATAGGAAGAGATTGTAAGGACATAAAGCTGCTTTCCAAGAATATAAAATATGCAATTAATAATTTTTGTAGATTTTACCATACCGCACTCTTTACCATGCACTTATAACGCCCCGTGAAAAAAGTCGTAAATTTGTTGGGCTTTATTTTGGCTAATGCCTTTTACTTTACTGAGTTCGGAAACCGAGGCTTCTTTTACTTGGTTTAGCCCGCCAAAATGTAACAGTAGGTTTTTTCGGGTTTTAGGGCCGATGCCTTCAATGTTTTCTAAACTGGAGTGGGTTTGTGTTTTGGTGCGCTTGGTTCGATGCGCGGTAATGGCAAAACGATGCGCTTCGTCTCGAATATGATTCAATAAATGTAGGGCGATGTGATCGGGCTCTAAATCAATGCCTTGCATATTGTGTGGGGTGTATAAAATTTCTAGCCCCGCTTTGCGTCCCTCTCCTTTGGCGACAGAAACCAATGGAAGATGCTCTAACGCTAACTTTTTTAAAACGTCTATGGCCTGATTAAGCTGCCCTTTACCACCATCGACCACAATCAAATCGGGAAAATTCTCCCCCCCCTCTTCGGCCTCTTGTTTAAGGCGACGATAACGACGGGTTAATACTTGATGCATGGCAGCATAGTCGTCCCCTCCGGTGATGCCTTCGATATTAAACTTTCGATAGGCGGTGGTATTGGGCGTGCCGTCGGTAAACACCACGCAACTGGCGATGGTGAGTTGTCCTTGGGTGTGACTGATGTCAAAGCACTCGATATGCTGTGGCGGTTGTGGCAAGGCCAGTACCTCTTGTAAGGCATTGACACGTTCTGTTTGGGTGGCTTTTTGGGTTAGGTGCTGTTTTAATCCTGTTAAGGCGTTGGTGTTGGCTAATGAAATTAAGGATTTGGCATTTTGTTGGTTGGGGTATTTAAGCGATACGCGCCCGCCCCGTTTCTCTTTAAGCCAAGTTTCTAACGTGCACTGTTCGCTTAATTTTACTGGGAGCAATACCTCCGCAGGTACGGGATGAATTTGGTAGTGCTGGGTTAAAAAGGCTTCTAAAACGGCTTCTAAAACGGCTTCAGGATTCACGGACTCTTGAAGCTTAGGGTAAAAATGTTCACTGCCCCATAAGTTTCCCCCCCGATACATCATCAAGCAGACACACACTTGACTGGCTTGTTCGGCCATGACAATCACATCCATGTCCTTTGTACCGGGTTGGTTGATGAGGTGCTGACTTTGAATGGTTCGTAACGCAGATATTTTATCGCGAAACTCTGCGGCTTGTTCAAACTCAAGCGTTTGAGATGCCACGTCCATTTTTTGACCCAAGCGCTCAACCACATCAAAACTTTTGCCCTGTAAGAACAGTAAGGTATTTTCAACTTCCTCTTGATAGACTTCTGGCGTGACCATGCCTTCAATACACGGTGCAGAACAACGTTTTATTTGATATTGCAAACAGGGGCGTGAACGGTGATTAAACACACTTTCGGCACACTGGCGCACCTTAAATATTTTTTGCAATGCTTGTAAGGTTTGATGCACGGCATTGGCATTGGGAAAAGGACCAAAATAGGTGCCTTTTCTTCGCTTTGCCCCACGATGATAACTTAATGCGGAAAATGTTTTGTCTGTTGAGACGTAAATATAGGGGTACGATTTATCGTCTCTAAACAGTATGTTGTATTTGGGCTTGTGGCGTTTAATCAGGGTGTTTTCAAGAATAAACGCTTCACTCTCGGTATCGGTTATCGTCACTTCAATTTTAGCGACTTGGGCGACCATCGCGGCGGTTTTAAGCTCGCCATGTGCTTTTTTAAAGTAGCTTGACACCCGCTTTTTTAAGTTTTTCGCTTTGCCCACATAAATAATAGTGCCGTTCGCATTTACCATGCGGTAAACACCTGGACGCTGTGTCAATTGTTTTAAAAAAGCGGGGATATCAAATACTTTTTTAGATTTTTTTTCGCTATTTTTTTGAGTCATGAGCCTATAACAAGGTAGAATTAACAGAATTTTTCTCAATGAGACCTTTGCACGAGAGGGGTGCGAGAGAAAAAAGAGATAAAATTTGACTGATTGAGGCGGAAACCGCAGGGAATAGCAAGCTATTCACAAGGTTTTCAACGAAAATCAGGTAAATTTTGGCCTTTTTTATCCGTGCATCCTTTCGTGCAAAGGTCTCTCAAATATTATAAGGCATTCAAAATGAATCAAACGCCCGAAAACAACTCAAACAACTTTGAACGATTGGCACTTGCCGTTGAATCGTTGGTCAAACAAGAGCGCTGGACGCGTCGTTTTGCTAACTTTTTAAAGCTCGCCATTGCCGCGTACGTTATCTTTTTTATCTACCTTGCGGTGCAAAAGCTCTCTCCTGACGAGGACGGTTCCCTCATTGAAACGGGAAAACAACACGTAGCCGTGGTCAAAATTGAAGGGGCGATTGTTCCAGGAACCAAAATCAGTGCCGACATCATTAACCCGTTATTAAAGAATGCGTTTAGCAATGAGCACAGCAAAGCGGTCATTATTAAAGTAAATTCTCCGGGTGGCAGTCCTGTTCAATCGGCGATGATTAACGACGAAATCAATCGCTTAAAGGCCATTTATAAAAAACCCGTTTACGTAGTCGTTGAAGATATGTGTGCCTCAGGTTGCTACTACATTGCCGTTGCAGCGGATAAAATTTATGCCGATAAAGGCTCTATGATTGGTTCGATTGGGGTGCGAATGGATACCTTTGGTTTAACAGGATTAATGGATAAACTCGGCATTGAGAACCGTTCGATGCACGCAGGCGACCATAAAGCGTTTATTGACCCATTTAGCGAAAAAGATGAAGTGGGACGTAGCTTCTTTCAAAAAATGGTATTGGAAAAAACCCACCAACAGTTCATTGCAGCCGTTCGTGCAGGCCGTGGCGACCGTTTAAAAGAGACGCCCGAAACCTATTCAGGCTTAGTTTGGCTAGGTGAAGACGCGGTTAAAAATGGTTTGATTGATGAACTCAATACGGTAGGCGGTGTCGCAAGAGACGTGGCAGGAACGTCCAGAATACATGTATACGAGCCAAAACGCTCTTTTATGGAAGAGATTATGGGCGATATTACCAGCGAAACATCCGCTAAACTGGCATTGATATTAAGCTCTATGCGTTAAACCATTTGATTTAGGAGATAGAGGGGGGGGGAGATTTTTAGTTTAACCCCCCCCCTGTTTCTGCTACTCGTTTTAATATGGCAACGAGCATCAAATATCGTAACAAACACGGCTATTTATAAGTTCGTCCTTTATGCTTAAGCCAACCTCCAATATGTCGTCCTCTTGGGTCGTGATGCGTCCAATGAACCACCCCCCCTTTTTTGCTCCACTCATACTCACCATAAAACTCAACCGTATCGCCTCTTCTAATATTCGGAATTCTTGGTGCTAAGTCAATATTATGTGCAATCAAAATGGTTTGACCAGAAGCCAAGCGTAAAATAAATTTTTGATGTCGACTGCCTTTATTATCATCTGGTAAAACTCGGCTCACTCGACCCAAACCCTTAACCTGAACATCGCTTAGTTTGTTTTGATAAGCATGGCTAACCGCTTGAGAATTAGACGAACTCTGCTTTGCATAGGCCGAAATAATATTCGGGTTTTGTTGAACATATCCAACAAAAACAACGCTTAATGCCAGTACGATTAATATTTTTTTCATTTATTTCACCCTAAGTTTAAGATTATTTATGATGTTAACCAGTACGTAACAACATGATTAAATTTCTTCCCCCCCCCCTCTATTTTATTAAATTATTTAAAATATATATATAATTAAAAAATTAAAACAACAATAATCAAAAAAGAAAAATATATATTTATTTTTTTATAACGATAATAATTTACTTATTGATTAATATAT